>Ga0209617_10000646_pt1 | contig 15669 bp, 13 predicted proteins | sample LakEriepJuly2011_2_FD_187459 | JGI IMG/M metagenome (GOLD analysis project Ga0209617, IMG submission 187459) | Freshwater microbial communities from dead zone in Lake Erie, Canada - CCB epilimnion July 2011 (SPAdes) (version 2) | ecosystem: Environmental > Aquatic > Freshwater > Lentic >... | reverse complement strand
CGCTCAAGATTTCCGCTTCGATGTCCCCTGCTTTGGAATTCAAACTTTAGAAAGTATGGCCAAAGGTGGCGTACAAAAAGCTGCGCTCGAAGTCGATAGTGTCATTCTCATCGATCGCCCCGCCGTCATCGCCCACGCTAAAAAACTAGGCATCGATATTGTCGGCTTTCCGAAAAAATAATTTTAGCCGTCAAAAAAATTCCAGGCGAGAATCGACTCGGCCAGAATCCAGCCCGCAATCAGCGCAAAAACTAAAATAAAGAATCGGCGATAGCGGATCCAAAAGCGCGAAGGTTCTTCGGGCGTTTGGACATAGCCCTGGGAGTCAAAAAATCTTTTAATCGTCGCCCAAATTGAGAAAATTTTTCCCGTATCGATCGTTTGATGGCGATACCCCATCGGCCGATAATCTTTGGGTTTAAACCTCTTAAAAAGGTTGAATAGCATATTCTGACCCTAAAGCCCTCTCTGACGCTTTACAAGCGACACCTCTAAGCCTTATGACATCCCTGTGAAGTCCACCACCCGGTCCATTCGCGCACTCAAAGGCACCCGCCCCATCGTATGCCTCACCGCCTATGATGCGATAACTGCACGAATTGCCGACCAGGCCGGCGTTGACCTCATCCTCGTGGGCGACTCCCTCGGTAACACTGTCCTCGGCATGGACGACACCGTTGGCGTCACCCTCGAAATGATGGTCCACCACACGGCCGCCGTGGTTCGCACTAAACCATCCGCCCTCGTCATCGCCGATCTTCCCTTCGCCCTCGCGCACGAGCCTTTTCCAAAACTTCTTAAATCCTGCCGCGCGCTCATGCAGAATGGTGGAGCTCACGGAGTAAAAATTGAAGGTGGTGCGACACTCGCCGTTTCCATTCTTAAATTAGTCGATGCCGGCATTCCGGTGATGGGTCACGTTGGTCTCCTGCCTCAACGCGTTCACTCCACCGGTTACAAACGCCGTGGATTAAATCCTGCCGATCAACAAAAGATTTTAATTGATGCGCAATCCGTCGCCGCTGCGGGCGCCTTTAGTATCGTGATTGAATGTGTGGATGAAAAATTTTCTCAGCAACTGACTGAGTCTCTCGAAATTCCCACGATTGGCATCGGCTCAGGTAAGGGATGCGATGGACAGATCCTCGTCATCCATGATTTACTCGGACTCACCTCCAACCCTCCTCCCTTTGTTAAACCCGAAGCTCAGTTACACCGCGACGCTGTTGCCGCCGTTCAACGCTGGGCTAAAAAAGTACGTAAACCAGGAATAAAAAAATGAACTGCGTCGTCTTTGGTGCCGGTGCGTGGGGCACCGCCTTTAGTTTACACTTAAGTCGTCAAGGCCACACGGTGACGCTCGTGCCTCGTCGTATCGAGCAAGCCCTCGAACTCGCGACCACGCGTGAAAATAAAGATTACTTGGCCGGATATAAATTACCTCTCTCCATTCAAATCGGACTCGAAGCTGTGCCCGCGTTAATGGATGCGGACATCGTATTCCTCGCCTACCCGTCCAAAGGTCTCGCGGATTTACTCAAACAAATCGGCCCTTCTATTAAATCATCGGAAACCGTGAAGATGGTGGTTTCACTCACTAAAGGACTTGATCAAAAAACTTTAGAGCGTCCGTGCGAACAGATGTCACACGCCTTCGGAAAAATTCCCGTCGGCACACTCAACGGACCGAGCAACGCCCAAGAAGTAGCGCGCGCCCAGCCAACCGCGATGGTTCTCGCCTCCAATGCCAATGAAAAAACTTTAAGCGAAGTCCAAGCCGCCATCAGCGGACCTTCTCTTCGCACTTACACTTCAACGGATATCGCTGGTGTCGAAATCGGTGGTACGTTAAAAAACGTCTACGCCCTCGGTGCTGGATTATGCGATGGCTTGAAACTCGGTGATAATGCCAAAGCCGCCTTTCTGACCCGCGCTCTCCAAGAAATGATGCGCGTTGGCCAAGCGCTCGGCGGTAAAAGCGAAACTTTCCTCGGACTTAGTGGAGTCGGCGACCTGATGGCCACTGCCCACGGTTCCTGGAGTCGTAACCGCGCCCTCGGTGAAGCGATCGCTCGCAATGCCACACAGGCTTTAGCCGAACTCGCCTCACGTCGTGATGCCGTTGAAGGCCATCGCGCCACCGAAACGGTCAGCCGCTTAGCGAAGTCACGTAACGTCGACGCTCCTATTTTATTTTGTTTGAATAAAATTCTTTTTGAAGGTCTCGACGCTCGCGCCGGAGTCACCGCGCTCATGACTCGCGATCTCAAATCTGAAATATGAGTAATGGGGACGTAGTCACACGCCCCTCAGCCATTTCGGGTCAAGGTCTCTTCGCCACCCGTACCTTTTCGCCAGGTGAAATCATCGCACCCTACTTGGGAAAAGTTCTGACTTCTCGACCGGTAAAATCTTCGGAGTCATCCGCCACTTATATTTTAGAAATTAAACCCGGCCTCTGGATCGATGGATCCGATATCCAAAATCCCGCTCGTTCAGCGAACCACTCGTGTGAACCCACCGCTGAACTCGTGTTGAATGAAACCGAAACCTTCGCCAATCTCCGTGCGTCATCTCATATTCTGCCGGGTGACGAAATAACCTTTGATTACGGCTTTTCGTTGTCGGAAAGCCTTTTTAACCCCTGTACATGCGGAAAAATGAGCTGCCCAGGGAAAATCATCGCCGAACCACTGCGCCCCGCCCTCCGGCGCCACCTGCGTTTTTTACGTCGAAGGGATTGACCACCCTCCCCCTGAGCCTCACTTTTCGAACTTCTATTTATCTATACCCTTAAATGAAAAAAGTAGCCATTACAGAACTTGATCCTCGCCTGCAGAAGCAAATCGCTGCCGCCGATCAACAGCTCAAAACCAATCCGCAATACGCCGTGGAAGTTCTTTCCGGTATATTGTCGCGTAATGCTGGTTGCTTAGAAGTTCGTCGCTCGCTGCGCCGTGCTCAAAAAGCAGTTCTTGGAGTTAAAAAAGGAATGTTCGATGGATTACTCGGAGGTAATGCCGACAAGGCAGCCGAAAAAGATCCTCTCGCTGCGATCCAAGCCGCCGAAGATACCTTCGCGAAAAAGCCTGGTGATATCGGTGCTAATAAATTACTCGCCGCGGCTGCGCTCAAACTCGACTTCCCTGAGCTCGCTGCTTTCGCCTACGAAGAACTCACTCAAGTCGACGCCAAAAATGTTCAAAACTTTATCGACTTAGCGAACACCTGGATCATCGCACACGATTACGACGCGGCACTCAATGCTGCGGACGCTGGTTTGAAACTTTTCCCTGGAAATGGCGACCTCCAAGAATCCGTGCGTAAAGCCTCGGTCAGCAAAACAATGCGCAAAGGAAACTGGGAAGACAAAGGCGACTTCCAATCCAAACTTAAAGACAAAGACGAAGCTCTTCGCCTCGAACAATCCACTCGTACAGTTACCGATTCAGGTACCGCACTCGAACAAGCCGCCACACTCGCTGTTAGAATCCAAGCACAACCTGATAACCTCGATCTCTACCGTGAAATCGTTCGTCAATTCATCGGTGCGGGCGACCTCGATAGTGCCGTCGCTTGGTTACAACGCGGACGTCTGACAACACTCGGCAAACAAGACTCATCTCTGGAAAGTCAGGAAATCAGCCTCATCACTCAACGCTTTGAAAAGGTTTCCAAACTTCTTGCAGAAAAAGTTCAGGCAAATCCCGCCGACGCTGCAGCTGTGGCGGAACTCGCCAAGAACGATGCAGAACTTACCGCCTACCGCCTACAAACTACCGCGAGCCTCGTGGAACGTTACCCGAACGACTACTCATTCCGTTTTGAATACGGCAACTTACTCCTTAATGCCGGTCGCCTCGACGAATCGATTCAACAATTACAGTATGCCCAACGTAATCCAAAATTCCGCCAGGCCTCCATTCTCGCCATCGGCAAAGCTTTCATGGCTAGTTCTAAATTTGATTTAGCCGTCGATCAATTCAACTTAGCTAAATCTGAATTACAGGTAATGAATGATCTTAAGAAAGAAGTCATTTACGAACTAGCGAGTGCCTTTGAGAAAATGGGTCGTACCAAAGAAGCGATGGAAGAATTTAAAGCGATTTACATGGCCGACTCCGGATATCGTGATGTTTCGAAGAAAATTAACACCTTCTACGACAGCCAAAAAGGTCCCGCCTCATAATTTTGTTTTGTATTTTTTGTTAAGCAGGAGAATACTACCGTTTCCTTCTTGCTGCTCATATGTCTCTGACTCCGTTTAAAAGCCTTCTCATTGCCGACGTCGGCATCAGCATGGGCGATGAAGGTAAGGGTCGAGTCATCCCCGAAATTGTTCGCGAACTGCAACACCTCACGGGTCGCCGCGATGTCGTGGGCACCGTTCTCAAAGTTAACGGCGGCGCAAACTCAGGCCACACGGTCGCTGGACTTAAATTAAATCTTTTACCCGGTGGCGTAGCCGAACACGACGTCGGTTGCCTCGCACTGGGCTCAGGCGTCGTCGCCGACCCTCGTAAAGCCCTCTGGGAAGCTCTCCCAGTCGAAAAGCTTGGCTACCCGGTTCTCTCACGTCTCCTCATCGACGAGCGTTGTATGGTGAGCGATATCTCGCACCGCATTCTCGATCTAGCTTGGGAAGATTACCGCGTCACTGTTCTCGGACAAGACGCACGTGGCTCCACGGGTCGCGGTATCACTCCCGCCTACGCTGATGAAGTCGGCCAGATGCAAATTTATTACTCAGAGTTTCTCGGAAATAAATCTGACTACGCCAAGCGTCTCTCGGCTCGACTCAACCGCGCCGCCGATATCGTCCAAAACGTTTGCAAACTCAGCCCCGAAAAATGGTCCACCCTTTTCACCAAACTTACTGAAGCCGAAATTCGTGCTAATAAAGGGGCGATCGATGCCGGAGTTTTCACCGTCGCTGAATTCGATTTCACCCGCTTCGCCGGCTCACAACCTTTCACTTTTAATCATGAATCAGTCTTAGCTGCTTATTGGGAAGCAGGTTCAAAACTCGCTCACACTATTGGCGATGTTCGTGAACGCATTTTGAGTGATCTGTCAGCCGATCGCCGCATCATCGGTGAATTCGGACAAGCCTACTGGCTCGATAAACGCGCCGGCTTCGCTCCTAACGTTACTGCCTCTCACACTTACACTCCTGAGTTCTTTCAATCCGCCGGTATTCCCGTTCAAGCAATTCACACGGTGGGTTGCTGCAAAGCATACGATACCAAAGTAGGCACGCACGTCTTCATCACCAAAATGGAAGAGTCGCACCCTCTCCAACGTGCCCTCGCTAAATTAGAATTTGGTACCAGCACCGGCCGTCAACGCATGGTGGGGTGGTCCGACCTCGTAGAAAAAGCCGACACCCTACGTTACGGTGGTTTCGATGATTTAGTGCTCAATAAACTCGACGCTCTTTCACCGCACGGAGAATGGACCGGCGGAGATCTCCAACTTTGCACAGGCTATCGCGATAGTTCTGGAAAAACCCATTTAGGAGTGCCCCGTAATGACGCCGTGCGTCGCACCCTCACGCCGATCTACGCTACTTTACCAGGTTGGAAATCAGATATCTCCAAAGTGCGCTCCTGGGCACAACTTCCAGCCGAAGCTCGTCGCTACGTCTCATTTACCATGTCCGAAATGGTCCGCCTCGCCTCACGCGGACATACCCTGAAGTCTCTGCCTAATTTAAGATATATCGGAGTCGGACCTGACCCTGATCAAATTATTTCCGACGTGCCTGCGACATCGGAATTAATTAAGCAGTAATTTATCCCTTGATATACGGGAGGAAAATAAGTCCCGCAATCAGGAAGTAGATAACCAATCCGGTGACGTCGACAATCGTCGCTACGAATGGCGCGGCCGCTTTGGCAGGATCAAATCCGAATCGTCGTAAAATAAACGGTAACATCGCGCCCGATAAACTTCCCCATAATACTACCCCAATCAACGAGAAGAAAATAACGAGTCCTAATAAGAACCAATGTTCACCATAGCCGGGTGTGCTACCACAAAGATTAGGGAAGAAAAAGTGCCAAATCGCAATACGGGCAAAGCCGATGGTGCCTAAAATAACTCCGAGCCCCAGACCGCTCGTGATTTCCCGACGGAAGACCTTGAACCAATCCTTTAAATTAATTTCAGCCAGAGCCATCGCACGAATTACTAAAGCCGAGGCCTGTGATCCAGAATTACCACCCGATGAAATAATCAGGGGTAAGAATAAAGATAAAACGACCGCCTTCTCAATCGCACCTTCAAAAAAACCCATCGCCGTGGCGGTAAACATTTCCCCAATAAATAAAATCACAAGCCAGCCCGCCCGTTGACGAATGAGCTGTGTTAAGGGTGTATCTAAGAGAGGTTCTTCCGGCACTTCGACTGCACCCAAGAACGCGATATCTTTTGCGGCCTCTTCGCTGGCCGTCTCTAAAACGTCGTCCACCGTCACAATACCCAACACAATCATATCCGCATTAACTACCGGAATGATGGTGCGAGAGTGCTTACGGAATAATTTTACGGCATCCGTCTGAGAATCGGTAACTTTTAGGTAAATGGGAGGGACCGCAGGTAAATCCGACACCTTAGAGACAGCATCGGCCGTAAAGATATCACGAATCCGGTGTACGCCTAAGAGTTTACCTGCCTCATCCACCGAGCAAACCACGTGAACGTAATAAACATCCTTCGCCCGTTCTTTAACGTAATCGAGTGCTTGTTGAATCGTCCAATTCTGACGAATCGAAACAAACTTCGTCGTCATCATTCGACCCACACTATTCTCGGGATAACCTAAAAGCTGTAAGGCCACTCGCTGCTGCGCTGGATCGAGTAAACTCAATAAGCTAACGGCATGCTCGGGACATTCTTCGAGGAAGGCTGTGCGGTCGTCATCCGACATCGCATTTAAAATCGATGCCGCATCTTTCTCACCCAACGCTCGAATTAAATCTTCTTGGTGATTGGGATCAATGTATTCAAAAATTTCCGCGGCGACCGTCTTCGGTAATAAACGAAAACTCACGGCCATCTCGACGGGCTCTAAATGCTCGAGTAAATCAGAAGCGTCCGCATGCGGTAAACTCACCAACAATTGACGTATCCCCTGGAAGTCACGCTTCTCGATAAGGAGATGGACGTTCTCAATATGCTCTGGAGTTGCCGTCATGCAAAGAATGTGCCATTGATGTCGAGACTTGGGCAAACCCTAAAATTGATTTTTACCACTTCGTCACCCTCCCGCCATGCAACATAATTTTGCACTCCCCCTCTGGTCACTCGTCGACCAACGTAAAATTGAATTAGGTAAATCAGATATGCGTGGCTTAGCCAAAGAACTGGGTCGCTGGCTTAATCATAATTTTGATATCGATCATCAAGGGACCGCCATCGAAGAACCCACTGATCTTACGGGTTTTGCTGAACCTATACTCGTCATCGCAGGCGTCGAACAAGCTAAGTGGCCCACGATGATTGCCCTCGCCCAAAGCAAGAAGACCCAACTTTTCGTGGTGCTGGTTAATGAAGCCGGACAGTTCACCCTAAAGGAACTAATCTTGCCCGAAGGTTAAGCGGGGTGTCGCCCAACGGCTTAGTTCTTCGCTTCCCGCACCAACCGCTTTAATAAAACGGTCGCGTCCCCCGCTCCCTGGTCGAAATTAAAGAAGACGTCCCCGCCCGAGTCCTTACCGATTTCAATGCCGTTATTATACTCCTTAATATCCAGAATCTTGTTCAGCTTGAAATTTATATTTTTATATTCGCCGTTAAAAATTACCCGTTGGTCCGTAAAAATCGCCGTCCCGCTATCAATTTTAGTCAACTGATCCTTAGTCTCGCGCTGCACGTCGTAACTCCCCACCCGATAACGCAAACTACCGAAGATTTTAATACTCGAAGAAAATCCGCCATAATTTCTGCGGACCACCGTGCGCTTCACCAATAATAAATTCACGGGCTGCATCCAAAAACACACCTCACTCCCCAATTCGAGATTACAATCAATCGGAGTTAATTTTCCTTTCAGTAACTCGAAATATTTTTGGGCCCGATTAAACGATGTCTGAATCGCAGGATAATTCGCTAAACGTAAATCTAAATCCGTGGTGAATTGATTAAAAACCCTAACATTCTCCGGCGAAATAATCGCATCTTCATCCACCGTCTCACACAAGTATTTAAGCTCCTGCGTTAATACTTCACACCAGATAATCGTATTGAGACTATCCATCACACTACTGGGCAAGGGAATACTCTGCGCGAGGGTTTTGATTTTTTCTCTTTTTTCCGAATACTCCCCAGTCGCATTCAAAATAGCCTGAAAAGCTTTTTTATAATATTCCAAGAAAACTTCTTTCTGCATTTCGTGGGCCCTCTCCTGCTTTACCCCGAAACTGACCATGAGATTATTTAAATTAATTTTCTCCTCGGTGGTGAAAAGATGATCCTCTAAATGAGCCTGCACCATCAAAAGATACCACGCCTCTAACTCTTTTTTGCAGCGACGATATAAATTGGATCGGGTCGCTTGATTGATTTGCTCAATATCAGCTACGGTTAACTGACACTGCTGGTGAGCCGCCGTTAACTTATCCCATAACATCGCTAACATCATCGGCTTGCTCTCTCGGGAGAGTAGCTGATCCCATAGATTGGGGGATTTTTCTTCCGGACGCGGAAAAGGTAATTTCCAAATTTTTTGCGTATTCACTAACTCATAAACTGGTTTCCAAGCCGTCATCCCCGGACGCCAGAAAAAATCCGTTTCCATCAGCTGGCCACTGGCAATGAGACTCGGAATTTCTTGAACGTTAAACTGTCCAATCTCCTGCCCACTACGAGCAATATGTACACGGTCGGCTACCATACTAAACTAATAAAATTCTAAAAGATTTAATCAAGTTTTGGTTTAGTACTCACTCACCCTTCTTCACTTCCCCACCCTTTTTTATGGCCTTGCCCGGCGTTACGATGACGGGGTGAATTTTTTTACTCAGGGCCTTTAACTCACTCATTATCGAAGCAAACGCAGGGTCCTTCGCCAAATTCTTTAGTTCCTGTGGATCATTATCGTGATCATACAGCTCCATACCCTTCTCTCCATTTTGCCACTCGGTAAATCTCCAACGTTCAGTTCTCACACTGTAACCCTGTACCTTATCTTTGCCCTTGGTCACTGTTTGCGTATAGGCCGCTCGACTCCAAGGCGCATCAGCGTTCGCTAACAATGGACGTAAACTGACACCCTCTAGTCCATCAGGGGCTTTCACTCCCGCTAAATCTGTCAAGGTGGGATAAATATCCACCAACTCAATAGTGCGCTTCGAGGCCTTGCCATTGGCTGCCGCTTTGGGTGCCACGATAATCATTGGCACCCTCGCCGCTTCCTCAAAACAGGTCTGCTTCATCCACAATCCGTGCTCACCTAAATGATAACCATGATCACTAATAAAAACGATAATCGTATTATCCGCTAAACCTAATCGGTCTAACGCATCGACCACTCGACCAATCTGCGAGTCCACATAAGAAATCGTCGCGTGATAAGCGCGGCGGCATTCCCGCGCCTGCTCTGCCGTTACTCCGCGATAGGGCCACTTCACTCCCGTGTCCAAAGCTGCCGCGGGCACCGTCGATTTCCAATCTGGGGCAATCGGCGGTAGTACTTCGTTTTCCACTTTATACAGATCAAACCACTTCTTGGGAGCTACCCAGGGACAATGGGGTTTATAAAATCCAACCGCTAAAAAGAACGGCTTATCTTTATTCGCTTCTAATAACTTAATGGCCTCAGTCGCTACCTTGCCATCTGTATGCTCTTCATCCTTACCTGTAGGATCAGCGAGAAGTGACATCGATGAACCCAGCGCAGTAGTCGGTGGATAAATTAAGATATCATTTTCTAGTGCTGTCTTGTCGAGACCGGCCGGATTCACGACCTGATTCCACGACGCTGGATCGTCCGGTCCACTGGTACCGATATCCCCAGGATTTCCATAGTGATAAATTTTTCCCACCCGTGCCGCAAAATACCCGGCCTTCATAAACGCTTGCGGCATCGTCACCACATCCGGCATACCCTGACGAAAATGATAAGCTAGATCCATGACCTTCGTGGTATCTGGACGTAACCCTGTCATAAACGAGGCCCGACTCGGAGCACACCAAGGGAACTGACAATAGGCCCGATCAAATTTCACCCCGCGCGATGCTAATTTATCTAGATTCGGCGACTTCACAAACGGATGACCATACGCACCCAAATCATTATTCATATCATCCGATACAATAAATAAGACATTCATCTTTTTGTCCGACTCCACCGCCCATCCCAGAGTCGCCATTAAAAATAAAGCTAACAAGGTTCGCATAGATTTTATCTACCACATTCTACGTCCAACAACCAGCCAATGTTCTGCCCTATTCCTGCGATTATTTATTTTCTAATTGTAATCGGTAGGGGTGCGACTGCGTCGCGTCCATTCACTACCCCTTGCCAACGTGTCCCCGTGTCACCTTGTCCCCTAAACTAAAACCCTCCTACCAAATAATCGACCTTACTAATAGTGGGTAAATCATCATATTTTGCAGCAACCGCCGCGTATTCCACCTTCTTAAATAGTATCGATGCCATACGCATTTCGGGTAAAATTTCAGGGACCTCAGCCTTCTTTGGGACAATCTGCTTATACGGCCAAGGCTTACGTGGCACATCAAGATAAGGTAGAAGGTAATCAAGAGCGATCGCGATGCATCGTCCGTCCTTGGTTTTATAATTCCATAAATCAACCCCCACGTACTCACCCATAATCGCCAAACTGGTGAGCGCCTTCAAATTAAACTGCGAGTAGCTCAAACTATTCGTACGAGATAACTCCAAAGGTTGTTTTCCATCGAGCTCAATCTGCAACGCGATGCGTTTCTCTTTCGCACGTTCTAAAAATTCTTTAGCCACGTCCGTCTGACCCACATGCAATGCCCAGCGAACAATTTGGGCATCATAATGCGTTCCGTGATTATTCTTAGACTCCCCTTCTGCTTTTCCTAATTCACCTTTCAGCATCCACTCGAAAAAAGTCTTAAACCAAACTTCCGCCGCTTCACGTTCACCGGCCTTCCAGGCTTTCGAATTCACAAAGAAAGCCGTTGCATCCGCGGCCATAGAAATGTGGCGCCCATCCATCATTCCCGTGAACCGACCCGTCGACTCACCTCTCACCCCTTGCGAAAATTTCATGTGCGGATTCATTTTAGTTTTTTCATCCACAAACCACACCCGGATCTGCTCCACCGCCTTCGCCCCATATTTTTCATCCCCCGTAAAATAATAAGCTAGTCCAAGAGTCTTCATGCGACGTGCCAGAGCCAACACGCGGGTATCATCCGCAAAATCAGGGTTCTTACTCTCGGGATTCACTTCACCATCTTTACGAATATAGGGTAGACCATCATTGGTTTTCGGATTCGGCCAATAGTACGGTGCTAAACTTACGTAGTCGCGAATATCACCTGTTGGACTAGCTACTTTTTTATCCGTCACCGTGAGCGGCTTATCATCTAAAAATTTATCCGCTTCCTTGGTTAAACTTTTTAAAACTGCCAGCGCCGCCTTGTCACCTTGAGCAATCAACGCCTTCGTCTTCTCTAAGGCACCAGGACGATAACCATAATAAGTAGATGTCATCACCGGCACTGGAGCCACTTCGGCAGCCACAAGCCCAACCGACATCCATAATAATGCAAAAAACTTCATAGTATTTATGTATATCTTAAACACCCCTTAAACACAAATGTTCCTTAGCATCTCCCCTTGTCACCGTGTCCCCATGTCACCTTGTCCCCTCAGTGAGCTTTGCTCACTGCCACAACACCGGCTGCGTAATCGCAATATTACGGCGCACTTCTAAATCGGTTGGATCAGTCGGTAACTTCTTCCATAGCTCAATATATTTGGGCTCATTATAGGCCAGCCCCGCAAAGAGTAATGCTGGCTGACGCGAGGGCCAACCATCCCAGGACATGACATCAGGCGGCTTCGGCCAGCTCGATTTATCCGCTAGATACGGATACAACCAAGCGGCCGCCTTCTTAATACTGCGTCCTTCTGGTCCTTCATAGTTCCAAAGATTTTCCTCAGGCGTCGATAAGACCTTACATAAAGCCACCATATTATCTAATTGGAAAATGGAATAGGCATAAGGCTTAGTACGAGCCGTCTCACGCGGAAAACTTCCGTCAGCCGCCATCTGGTCAGCAATAAAGACCTCCTTAAATTTCGTCCGACTTTTGGCTAAGGTTTCTTTGTCGCCGACGAAATCTGCAAACACGGCCACTTGTAAAAAGTAAGCCACTGCGTGATTATTTTTCGTAAGACCTTCTTCAATTCCATGCTTGTGTGTTAACATCCAAGTATTGAGTTCACCAAACCAAGTGCGGAGTGACTTGGCTAACTCCGGATCAAAGGTTTTCGACTTTTCCAAGGCCTTGATGGCCACCGGAACCTCTACTAAATGGAGTCCATCAATCACCCCCGTCTTTGAGCCAGTGTGACGACCAGGAATCGCCTGCGTAAAAGCTAAATGCGGATTCATCCGCGTCTTCGCATCAACGAAGAACACTTTCAATAACTCGGCCGCCTTCACCGCATACTTGTCATCACCCGTCACCTTGTAAGCGGCAGCCAAGGTCGCTACGGCGTCTTTAATTGTTCGCATGGCCATCCGGTGTGCCACGAAATTATCAGGATTCGTCTGCCCATCACGATTCATGTAAGGCAAGCCATCAGGCTTCGAGGGATCGGGCCACCAGTAGTCACCATTCGAATAAAAATCGTTGGGCGTCCCCGGTGAATACTTCGCCACATCCGAGGTAATCGTCAAAGGCTTCTGACTCAATGCCACATCGGCCAACTTTAAAATACGTACGCGGTCATGCTGACCCACATTAATTTCAACCTTACTCGCTGCGGGTGTACTCGGAGCGCTCTGTGCATTACAAGCGGTGAGGCCCGACAGCGTGAATAATAAAACCGATGTGAATTGATGCAGGGTTTTCATTGAATTACTTTTTGAGAGTTAAGTACTGAGTTTCGAGGTCAGCACTAGACAAACTAAAGACCGCTTGGGTTCCCGATAAACGTGCCTTAATAATAGCCCGTCCATTATAGAGCTGAACGGCACGCGAACCTGTCGATGTCCCTAAATTATCCATCAGTTCAGCATCCCCCAACTTATCAAAGCGAACGAGCGTTGCAGCATCCAGACAGGGCACACCGTTGGCATCGAAAATCTTCGCCTGCAATGTTACCATACCATCCTTCCGCTCCAACTCAGTGAGAGCCAACTTAGACGGCTTGCCCCACGCCGCACTTTGATAGCCTACTTTAATCTCATCCGAAATTTTCTCCTTAACTGCTATAGCTTTCACCTGATTGGGACCTTCCTTTAATACGACACTCCAACGTAAACCGGCCGCCGGATAATCTTGGCTGTTGCGTTTCTTCACACCCATGGATTTTCCATTCACCATCAATTCAACCTCGGAACAATTGGAATAGACTCGAATCTCTTTTGCCTCTCCAGGTTTGCCCGAACGGGTCTGCCATTCATGACCAAATAAACGGATCATGGGTTTGTCCGACCAGAAACTTTGGAAAATATAATAGGACTCTTTAGGGGTTCCATCGCGCTCAATTAAACCTTTTTGATTCATCCGTGGCACTGGATTCTCTGGACGTAATGGCGTGGAAAAATCTTTGAAGATCCACTGCGCAGCCCCCGTCAGATTGGGCATCGTCTCCTGCTCTTTTAAATGCCAATCAAAGAGATTCGCCATGTAACTCTCCGACCAATCGCCATCCTTCGACATACGTACCTTACCGCCCGTGCCCTTATAGTCTTTTCCTTTTTCAGCAGCACCTTGGCCGACATCAATTTTTTCTACCATCGATTCTGGATCTTCGGCAAAGCGTCGGGCATGACTGTCACCACCCCACTCGGCATGGAAGAAGTGCTTAACTTTAGCTATCCACTTTTCGGTTTCAGATTTATATTCAACATAACGACCCCGATACCAACCTGCCCAAATGCTCGGCGAATAAACATCCACAATATCGCTACAGAAATCACAGCGACGGATAGTCGTTACGCGTGAAGGGTCCAATTCATGAGAACGGTCATTCAGTACTTTCATGAATGCCCTAATGCTTTCTTGATACACCTTTTTTTCCTGAGTTTCAAAATCTCCGGTCCAATCATTCTCATTACCTAGGCCCCACATAATAATTGATGGGTGATTGTAGTGCTGATCAATCATCGCATCTAGCATATCTAAACATTGTTTCTTGTAGCGTTCGCCGCCCAGGCCCCCACGACACCAGGGAATCTCTTCCCACGCGAGTAATCCTAACTCATCACAAAGTTCTAAAACCAAGGGAGCCTGTTGATAGTGACCCAGGCGAATATAGTTCGCTCCCATGTCCTTAACCATCTGCATGGTCTTGCGCACTTCTTCATCCGGCACCGCTGCCGCTACGCCCGCATGGTCTTCATGATAATGCGTACCTTTTAATAATAAACGCTCTCCATTTAATTTAAACGGACCGTTAGCCACCCACTCAAAAGTGCGGACCCCAAAACGCTCCATCACCACTTGCTCACCATGAATGGATTTGATAACCGTCTTTAATTGATAAAGGTTCGGACTCTTGGGTGACCAAAGGCTTGGCTGCTTCATCGTAAAAGTAGTCAACTCTTGTTGATTAGCCCACGGAGCTATTTTTTTGCTAAACTTTTCGATGACCGCTCCCGCTGGGTCTATAACCTCCATCGTTACCTCAACCTCATCCTTCAAAGCAGTCGGATTTCTTAGACGTCCTGAAACCTTAACGGTTGCTACACCGTTCTCTAATGTAGGCTTAACATGCACGCGCGCCAAAGAGACGGCCGGTAAATATTTTAGATATACATGGCGATAGAGTCCGCCGTAACGATTAAAGTCACTGAGGTCTGAAGGAATCGACTCCGCATCGCGCGAATTATCACAAAGTACCGCTACAGGCACTTCACCTTTCGCACCCTTACGGGTTAAAGATTTTGCCGCGGCATCAGTGATATCAACCTCCCACTGATCATACCCACCTAAGTGCTCACCGACTTTTTGGGTGTAGACAAAAACCTCGGATCTTTGTCCGGCACCATCAAAATGTAAAATAGTTCGTCCGTTTGGATACGGATTATTGATTTTCAACTTCGTGCGATACCAACCTGGGCCTTGATAATAACGAACATCCGGATCCACCGAATCACGTCCATTAAAACAATGAGGCAACGAAACACCATTCCAAGTGACGTTGTCGGAGGCCGCCTCGCCGCGCCAAACTTCCCAGGCGCTGCCGAGCGATCCCTGATAATACTCCCAACCTGTCGAGAGACGTTGGGTATTTGTTTCAACCGCTTGGGCCGTACCAAGCAATGCAACCAACATGAGGGCATTAAGCATCGAGCGCATAGTCCCTCCTAATTGACTGATTTTGAGAAAAAGTAAATACCTGCCTCGGGTAGGGGCGGCTGACCCTATCCACCCCTGTAAATACTGGGTCGGGGCGGCCCAGCGTGGCGTCCTAGCCTCCCCCTTGTCACC
>Ga0209617_10000642_pt1 | contig 15717 bp, 12 predicted proteins | sample LakEriepJuly2011_2_FD_187459 | JGI IMG/M metagenome (GOLD analysis project Ga0209617, IMG submission 187459) | Freshwater microbial communities from dead zone in Lake Erie, Canada - CCB epilimnion July 2011 (SPAdes) (version 2) | ecosystem: Environmental > Aquatic > Freshwater > Lentic >... | reverse complement strand
GCCCACATCCGGACAAATCTTGGTGAGTTGCCTGAACACTGCGGATGAGCCCGTTAAAAAAGTAAATGTGCAAGTGTGCTATGCATCGACCGGGAAAGTTGTTACCGAGGCACAAACGGACGATGTTGGAAGAGCCAAACTGAATTTGCCGGGCAACAACACCTACCTCGTAAAACTCTCCAAAGGCGCGTTCACACAAGAAAAGAGCATCGACTTAACACTTAAAAATTCGGGAGAAACGGTGGTCAAATATGACGTCGTGATTCCCGACTAATCAGTACGCCTTTTTAAACATGATCACGCTCTCATCACGCGATGTGCGTGTCTTGGGATCAAACAACTTGTACGTAGTGTGATACGGTACAATAGCCTGATCGCTTTTCGGTATCAACTTCTGAATACGCTTGAACGTCGGATTGGCTGCACCGGGATAACTGATGCGCACTTCAATAATCATGTTTTCAGGGGTATCGATTCCCAAGTCTTCGAGCAAAATAGCATGTATGCGATGTGAGCCATAGCTGATGCGACAAGGCATGACAGGCGACTGATAATAGGGCGTATCCGTGCTACGCAACTGTGCATCGGGTTGACCGACAAACGAACCTCCATCATATATCGCGTAATCGACCACCATGGAATCGGAGTCAATGCGTGAATCCGAAATCCACCAAACGCCCAACTCATCACCATCGAGCGCACACGAAATTAACTGCGGTGAATAAACCGTTTTCAGCAGGTGATGCAATAACTTGGGTGTGCCTTTGTAATCCATACCACTCCAACTGAATGCGGGCCACACATCGTTCAACTGCCAATAGAGCGTGCCCATGCAGCGAGGCATTGCTCTGCGCTGTGCCTCGATACCCATAGCAATTCCTTCGGCTTGCACCACTTGCGTCATAGCGCCGTACAAGGCCACTTCATCCTTGCTTACTTCGGGATACCAATTGTTCAAGTACATGTCCATCAAATCAAAACCACGACCATGTTTTTGGTGCTGCACAATGCCCTCATCCTTGATACTGACTTCATCTCCCTCCATCATTTCTTCCACCACTTCCTGCGACGGATAACTCTGCGTTCCGAACTCACTCATGAAGCGTGGCACTTTGGCTTGCAACACTTCGAAAGGCTCCGCATCGTGCCACACGCCCCAATAATGCGAATCCCCTTGATCGATGCTGCGAACATCGCCGCGACCCAAGCGAGGTGAACTCTCCCAGTAATCGGTTCTTGAATTCGCTGAAACCATGTTCGGAAGAATCTTCTTAAACACGTCATCATATGCCTTCTGAACCGCTTCTACTTGCGATTCACTTAGGCCGGACTTCCAACCCCAGCGCTCCCAGCCTTCTGCATTTTCATTGTTGCCACACCACATGGCGATGCACGCATGATTGCGCAATCGGCGCACCTGCTGCTCTGCCTCTATCCGAACATTATCTAGAAACGCTGCATCACCCGGATACATGCTGCAGGCAAACATGAAGTCGTGCCAAATCATAATCCCATACTGATCGCACAAATCATAGAACACATCATCCTCATAGACTCCACCGCCCCAAACACGCAGCATATTGATGTGGGCGTCTTTGCACTGCATTATCAACTTGAGATAATCTGCCTCTGTGGCTTCACCCGGGAAATAGCGCATCGGAATGTAATTGGCACCCTTAGCGAAAACCGGCTGACCATTGAGTTGAAAATAGAACGACTCACCGATGGAATCAGGTTGGGTAATCAAACGCATGTCTCGCAGACCAACACGCTTCGTTGTGCGCGATAGCACTTGATTGTTTTTGACGAGTTCAATATCGAACACATACAGATTCGATCTTCCCTGACCGTTGCACCACCACAACTGCGGTGATTGAATCCGAATGGGAAACGATACTTCGTTTGCGCCTGAAAGCGCTGCGAACGATTCCGACCACGTGCCTCCCGAGGTGCGACCGGTCACACGCACCTCCAATGTATCTGCGACGGCCGATGTGATAGTTGCTTGAAAATTCAACAGCGCTTGTTGTTCGCTAATTTGTGATTGCTCGAAATACACATCAGCGACGTGCGCTTCATCGAATGCAATCCACTCAATCGGCTTGGTAATGCCGCACGTCACCAAACGTGGTCCCCAGTCCCAACCAAAATGAAATTGCGGCTTGCGCACGACTGCACGCATTGAATCACCCGGCAAAGGATAAGGCAAAGCCTTCAAGGCTTCCTTTGACCGTTCGACAGCGGATTCAAATACAATACGCATGACATTGCCCTCTGATTTCAGCAACGATTTCACATCCACATCCCAAAAGCGATGCGCATTGTCGGATGTAAGAACTTCTGTACCGTTCAACTCCACCTTCGCGTATGTATCCAATCCATTGAAGCGAAGCGACACGTGGGATTTTGAGAAAATCTCTAAAGGCACGGAAAACGGAAGCGTCTCGTAAACCCACGCCTTCTGCTCCACCCATTGACAATCCACCTCGTTCGTACCTGTGAACGGATGATCAATGCGGGCGGCACGAATCAAGTCGGTGTGAATACAGCCCGGAACTTTGGCTGAGATCGATTGCTGACGCTTACTAGGGCGTTTGCTGTCGAATTCACTGACTTGCCACTCGGCACTCAGTAAGGTTCGTGGCTCCGATGAAATCGAAATAGGCTGAATCGATTCAGCGGATTTTTGCGCCCCAACTTGAATAACAAGGACGCTGAAGACAAGATAGAGGAATACTAAACGCATAACGCAAGTATAAAGCACAACGGAATCAAAATCCTAAGGCAAAACTCAGCGCGTCAACTGCTGACTTCCTTCTGTTGGATTTCTGCGCAAGACGTAAAAATGGAACATACCTTTGAGATAACCCCAGCCATACGAGGCATGCAGTATCATATAGCAAGCGACCAACTTAAAGATCATGGGAATTTGCCAACCTGCAGTTCTTATCGCGGTGAACTTCGCCAGGGTGAGGTAAATCAGAATCATACCGACATACGCGTATCCAAGAAAAGGATGGATTAAGAAACCCAGCCAACCAAGCGAAACAAAGAGCATCCACAGCGGCGGTGCAAGCTGACGCAATGTTGTGATGGTGGCGTGCTTACGATTCACGAACACTTTCCAATAACCGTATTGAAAATACTGTTTGTAAAGCTTACTAAATGAGCCGCGCACGTAATACTTCGATTCAATCTTGGGTTCAAGGTAAATTTTAAATCCGGCCTTGGTGACACGGTAATTAAACTCATCATCCTGATTGCGCGCCAGGTCTTCATCAAAGAAACCGACTTGTTCAAACACTTCCCGACGGTAAGCACCAAAGGCGACCGTATCGACATAGCCCGATTTACCACCGGTGCGGAAGTATGCATTGCCCACTCCAAACGGTGATGACATCGCATTGGATATCACGCGGGAGAGTTCGTTTTCGTGCACGTTTGTGATAATGCCTCCTGCACAACCCACCTCAGCATGTTCGCGCAGCACGCGCACATTTTCAATTAAAAAGTCGGAGGACACTTCTGCGTGTGCACCCAGAATGATTCCGACATCATACGACAAATCCCGCAACCCAAGATTCAGTGCGAAAGGCGTAGTTCGCTTGACATTATCCATCAACTTCACTTCCGGATGAAGCTCCGAAAGGCGCAACACTTCCCGACGTGTGCCGTCATCGCTCATACCATCGGCCACCACAATACTCAACTGAATATCTGTTTGCACAGCATTCACTAAAGAAGACACACACTTACCAATGTAGGCTTCCTCATTGCGGCAGGGTATGACAACTCTGACGCGCATCATATCGAACAAATTTCATGGTAAAACGCGACCAGCTTTTTGGCTTCCGCCTCCCAGTTGAAGCGGTCGCGCACGTAGGCTCTTCCATTAGCGCCCATTTTAGCCGACAATGGCGCATCACTCAACAATTCATTGGCAATGCGTGACATGAGATGCACATCCATCGGATCGACACAAATGCCGGTATGTTCCTCTACCACGATGGACTCCCAAAGCGGAAAATCAGATGCCAACACGGGTAGGCCGGCACCCATATATTCAAACATCTTGATAGGATAAGATTCCATGTAGCTCACGGTTGGATGCAGCGTGACTATTCCAAGGGCCGACTCACCAAGCAAACGAACGATGTCCGCTCTTCCCACTACACCATGATAATCCACTTTCTTCCATCCCGGCATCTGCATGCACTGTTCACGCAGTTGATCATCCTCAAACTTTCCGGCCAAATGCAAGCGACCATCGATATGCTCCATCGCCTTGAGTAACTCGAGAATACCCCGTTTGCGCGATATCAGTCCGACATAGATCACCCGGCGAGATGCATAGTCCGGCTGCACTTCCAAATTAAACTCACGCAACATGGGCGCATTAAAAATGCAGACCGATGGCTTTCCTGTCCGATGAAATCGATCCCGAATAACAGGTGTTGCAGCAACAATTGCGGTAACGTTTCCGGCCGCACGATTCTCCCACAACTCCACCAGTGTAGAGAGTGGCTTTCTCAACCAAGCAGGAATCCATTGCTTCGTCATAATTTGTCGAGGCAAATCTTCGTGCACATCATATACAATGTGTTTCCCGCGACGCTTAAACTGCCGCGCAAAACGAAGCAATTCCGGATCGTGAAAATGGTAGATATCAGCATCCTCTTGTAAGGCGCGTTCAACCACTGCCTGCGCAAATTTGGTGGCACGATTCAATCGACCTCGAAAGGTGTTATTCATCGCGACGACCTTCACGCCATGCTCCATAAATTCATCGTTGTTTGCACCAACGGCAATCAATGTTACATCCATGCCGGAGGCGGCAAGCGATACACATTCCTTATGAAAAACGCGGATATCCGACCACGGATGAACCGAAGAAAAATGACACACCCGTATAGGTCGCTGAACACTCATGACTGATTGATAACGTGCGAATATAAACGCTTCAATCGACCTGCCACAGCGGCAAAGCCGAAATGCCTAGCGGCATGCTCATGCAAATGCACTGAAGGAAATTCCATGCGGCGCTGATACACCTCACACATCGCCGCACTAAAGGCTGCACTATCATAGGCTGTAAGCGTACCGAATTCGGCTAAAGTATCTTCAGGGCCGCCGCATCGCGTGGAGATTACATGCAAGCCGCATGACATGGCTTCGATGGCAACCACACCAAACGTTTCGTGCTTGCTGCTAATCAAAAAGACCCTAGCCTGTTGCATGCGCTGCGCCAGATCCTTTCGCGAAAGCCTGCCTAAGAACGTCACACGTGAATCCAGTCCATGGTCGCTCGCATAACGCTTGCACTGCTCAAGTGTTTCGCCATCACCTGCCAGCCATAGGCGGGCTTCAGGCATTTGATTGAGCGAACGATGGAACGACTCCAGTTGCAACAACTGATTTTTGTTGGGTGTGAAATTTCCCGCTGAAAGAAAAACACAATCGTGCTCGGGTTGACCGGGAGTAAAGAAGGTCGTATCGACGACATTGGGAACAACTTCCACGGTGCGCGCAGAGATCGTTTCCAACCGACGAGCGAGCGCATGGCTCACGGCTATACAAACATCGGCATGAGCATATAAGTCAACTGCCCATTTCAGGCGCGCTGCATCAAGTGTACCCGCCAGGACACGTGAATTATGTTCGGTGACCACCAGCGGAACATCCATTTCCTTCGACGCCCATAAGGCCAGCGCGGCGCTATGAAAGCCGTGAACATGAATGACATCCGGTTTGCCGGATTCCGTGATGTATCGCTGCAACATTCGTTTGCCCGTAAACAAACTGCGCCAAATCGGGTAACGATAGAGCTTCGGCACTTGAGCATAACAACACTGATGAAGTGAAACACCTTCATCCTTCTTTGAAGTTTCACCCAAACCACCAAAACCTGTTTTCAAAAGAATACTCCATGAAATCGGGATTACAGAAATGACGCCCACTTGCATTCCCTGTTCGGACAGGCACAGCGCCTGATCACGCACAAAACTTCCCTGCCCTTGCAGGTAGGCATTCGGATAACTATCGGTCAAAAGCAGAACATGCATCACGATTTCGGTTTAGCGATGTTCATGACCAGCAGTGGCAGCGACAACATGACCCAGGCTACGGGTGATGATAAGAATGAACTGTTGGCCGCTTGCAACAAAGCCAATGAAGCAAGGTAAGCCACACTCCAAGCGAAGGTGTCCGAGCGCAGGTTGACAATCGGCAGCGCCAAATAAAGCGATGAAAACAAGAGCAAAATGAACAGGCCATACTGCGCAACAATTTCAAGAACTCCCGAATGCGCATTGACCATTCCTCCTGTTTTTTCGGCACACTCCGATCGATTCAAATAAGTAGCAAATTGACCCGGGCCCAAACCCAAACCACCTGTTTCTTTAATTGCGCTCATAGCACAAACGACCAATCCACCGCGCGTGTCATAGGATGTTTTATGTGTTGAATCGCTAACTACTTGTATACGTTCGCGCTTCAACGCCAACTCGCGTGTATTGCGCCAATCCACTGTTGTCAAAAGCAACAATCCCAGCGTAAGCGTCGCCAAAACAATAGCCCTATGCTCGCGCGCCAAGGAAAGCACTGTCTTTCGTTCTTCAACGATCACATAAAAACAAAGTAGTAAGCAACTCAACATGGACAGCTTACTCGCCGTGAGAAAAATGAGCATCCCTGCCAGCAACGCAAGTGCTGAAGTGAAAACTGCATTCAACTGTTTTCTGACATAGGCCAAAAGGAGCAGGTTCACCATCAGATAAAACGCAAAATGATTGGGATTGCCAAACATGCCCACCGGCGCAAAGCGCACGAAGTGTTCTGATGAAAATTGTTCAAGCGCATGAACGTGTGAGCTCTCCGGCTGAATAGACGTGAGTACCTGCAATACCCCGAGCCCGACATTCACTAAGAAACCTGCAATGAATCCTTTGGTCAAGGCACTACCCGCACCGACCTTCATCAGATGCTGAAAGGACAATACAGTGCACAAGCCGATAATCAAATAAAACACATCCCTACGAAAAGCACCGGAATCCGAAATAGTATACCACGGCATAAAACACCAGAGCAACCACACCACCATTACCCCCAGCAACGCAGCGAACCAACGCGACGAAAATGAGCGCGCGAAAACACTGTCAACAACAGCCAGGAAGCCCCCAACTAAAACGACAAATCGGAACAAATACAAGGTTGCACCACCCACGGGAACGGGAATTAAATCGCTCCCTCCGGCAAACGACAAGGCTAATAGCCATGCCAGAAATCCCATGAAACGCGGGTTGCGCGTGATGGCGAGTATCCAGTGGCTATTTTCTGTCGAACGGTTATTATTCATTCGCATGGCTAATCGTGCAACAATTTAGAGGTACGAATAAAAAAGAGCGCCATACCTATGGCAATGATATAGAACAAGACTTGCGCCCAGGTAAAACCCCAGAGCGCGCCCAGAGCGGTTCCATCATATCCTCTTCCCACGTGAAAACCGATGTAAATCATCGCCACATGCAGGACATCAAAAAACAGCATAACGTTCTGACGTTGTAAGCGCAAATAGATAAACGACAAACTCGAGGAAATAAACCACACGCCAAGCCATACGCTGATCACACGGCAATAGACAATGAGATCATTCCATTCCGGACCCAACACACCCACAATCCACGACGCAGGCAACACCCAGATCATGCCGGTCATCGCAGCAGACATAAGCAAGAGTCTACCTAAAAATCGAACGTACAACGACTGTAATTCCGATCGACGATGAATACCGGAAATCGTTCCGTAAAACACTTGAGAGATGGATCCCGCCACCATACCTAGTCCGGCACCCACGTAGGTCATGGCAACACTCACCATGCCGGCACTTTCCGAACCGAAGTTCTCCAAAAAAAGTTCGATGTATAGAAAGTTAATCAACGCCCCGACAAACACACTCGGCGTCGTATACAACACATAAGACTTGTTGCGTACAATTACCTCCCACATGGAAAAATTCCGACGATCGACGTTCACAGCCTGCTGCAAATACCTGCGCCATTGAACCACCGACAATGTGATATAACCCAAAACGCGCCCGAGAATAAGCCCTGTATAATTCAAGCCGATCCAGCCACCGATCAATTTAGTTCCTTCGCTGGTCGAAGTTTGCACAAGTTTGCCCTGCGCAATCTTATCGTATTCCTTGCGCGCATTATACCAATAGGATGTTAGCTGTATGATGCCCATCGACAACACCACTGCGGGCAAGAGAAAAATGGTCACCCCCAATTCATGCAAGCCATGAATGATATCCCACTGAAAGCAAATCAGCGCCAACAATAAGGCAAGTCCCGAACTCATCAACGTTACCCGTACTCCCGTCACCAGAACCTCACGGGCATCTTGCGGCGTGCGTTGGGCAACAATAGCATACTCCAATTTAAGTGTACCAATGACGCCCAGCATTTCACTGAAATAAACAAACGAAGCGAGTAATGCAAAATCTGCAGGACCATAAAAATACTTCTGCAGAATAGGAAGGACAATGAATGGAATGAGCTGCGACAGCGCGGTGCCCGTCGTCAGTACCATCACATTGCGTGAGAATTTACTTTTTAGTTCCAACATCGTGTTGCAACATGGTGTTAAACCTCGTCATTCCAAATTTGCCAACTGCGATCGGCCTGTAACATCAGCATCGCGTGGCCATTCATTGTCTTTGCTCCGGCTAACCTGCCTAAACGCAAAAAGGTTGTTTCCTCCGGATTATAAATCAAGTCATATAAAAAATGACGCTCACTCAGACCCTCATACGGCAGATAAGGACAAGCATCAATATCCGGATAAGTGCCCAGCGGCGTTGTATTGATGATAAGCGGAAAATGATGCATCACCTCTGACTTGAGCACATCATATCCAAGCTCACGTTCACCTTTTGGATTGCGACTCACCAAGTGAAAAGGAATTCCCCAGCGTTCCAACACAAAAGCCACAGCTTTGGAAGCTCCACCCGTACCCAAGATTAAGGCGCGCTCATAGCGGTTTTCCAAAAAAGGTTTGATGCTCATTTCAAAACCGAAAACATCAGTATTGTAACCCTTCGTTTTTCCATTGCGGATATGGATACAATTCACCGCACCCACCGCTTTCGCAACGTCATCCAACTCATCCAAAAAAGGAATCACCGCTTCTTTGTAAGGTATCGTTACATTCAAACCAACCAGGTCGGTGTGAGACTCTAGCACTCCCCTAATCTCATCAATCGCCGCTATGGAAAAATTATCGTAGCGACAATCCGTCCGTCCCCACTCTTGAAATTTCGCATTGAAATATCCCTTCGAAAATGAATGAACCAAGGGATAACCAATGAGTCCGAATTGCTTTATGTGGTTGACCGAACTCAACCCTTTTTCAATTTTGCCCGCACCACACCAATGATAATAGGCAGTATCGACAGTCCGATAATCCCGAATACCACGAGCTCAAAATTGTTCTTTACGATATCCAGACCACCGCAGGTATAGCCTAGCAACGAGATACCCACGACCCATAACAATGCACCAAGGATACACACCGAGATGTACTTGCGGTATGGCATATTGCCTGCACCTGCCACAAACGGCGCTATCGTGCGCACAATCGGTACAAAGCGCGCCATGATGATGGCCTGACGACCATACTTCTCATAAAAAGCCTCCGTTTGCGTGATGTACTCACGTTTGAAAAACAAAATGCGATCCCGCTTTTTGATTTGCTCACTGAAGAATTTCCCGACAAAGTAATTGACGTTATCGCCACACAATGCGGCCAGTATCAACAAGGGCATCAAGACCCAAATATTCAACCCTTCATTGTTGTTGGCGGCTGCAATGGCTCCGGCTGCAAACAACAGCGAATCACCCGGCAACAGCGGCATCACTATCAATCCTGTTTCTACAAATACAATCAAGAATAAAATGGCATAAACCAACGTGCCATAATCAGCAACCATGGCTAGCAAATGCTCATCGATATGCAATACAAAATCTATCAGTGTTGACATAGTTTATCAGGGTTTCATTAAAAACAAAATGGCGATGCACCGCAATGTACTCCATTGTCATGCACCGCCATTGCGATAGTTTATTCGTTGTTATTCTTCTTCGGCATCAAAGAACTCCTTAATGCGATTGAGGAATCCGGCGGATGCCTTCGTTTCGCGTTGCTTGTCCTTCGATGGCGTTGTGGTCTTTCTTTCGGCAGACGGAATCTCCATCGCCTGATTTTCCGAGCTTGGTGTTACGGTGTATTTCTCCAGACCGTAGATTACCAAACCGACACCCGTGCTCATGGCAGGAATCAACAAGTTTTCATTCTTCGCCTTCACCACGTGCTCATTCGGATAACCAATGCGGCAATCCATACCCGTGATGTACTCCACCAATTGCTTCATGTGCTTCAATTGAGAACCACCACCGGTCAATACGATACCGCCAATGAGCTGCTTCTCATATCCGCTGTTGCGAATTTCGTAATACACGTGCTCGATGATTTCATCCATGCGGGCTTGAATGATATTGGCCAAATTCTTCAACGAAATTTCCTTTGGTTCACGACCCTTCAATCCGGGAATGCAAACAATCTCGTTGTCCTTGTTCTCTGTAGCCAGTGCACTGCCAAACTTCACCTTAAGCAATTCGGCTTGGTTGCGCATGATGGTGCAACCGTGCTTGATATCTTCTGTAATGATGTTACCACCAAATGGGATAACCGCAGTGTGACGAATGATACCGTCTTGGAAGATGGCCACATCCGTTGTGCCACCGCCGATATCCACCAATACAACACCGGCTTCCTTTTCTTCCTGACTCAGCACAGCAGCAGCACTTCCCAAGGGCTCCAATGTAAGTTCATGAACCGTCAAGCCGGCTTTGGTCACACACTTATAAATATTCTTGATAGCCGTAATCTGACCGGTGATGATATGGAAGTTAGCTTCCAAGCGTGATCCGCACATGCCGATAGGATCCTTGATACCCGTTTCACTATCTACGGTATACTCCTGCGGCAATGCGTGAATAATTTCTTCACCGGGAAGCATCACCAGCTTGTGCATGTCTTCAACCAATGCATCGATATCTACTTGTGAAATCTCTTCCTCCACATTGCGACGCGTGCGCATACCACGATGCTGCAAGCTCTTGATGTGCTGGCCGGCAATACCCACATTCACCAATCGAATGTTCACACCGCTCTCACGCTCGGCCTCTTCAACAGCGGCGCGAATGCTCTGAACGGTTTTCTCAATATTGGAAACCACACCGCGCGTAACGCCGATGCTCTCGCTTTTTCCAATACCAAGAATTTCGATTTTGTTGTTTTCCATCTTGCGACCAACGAGGCACGCAATCTTGGTAGTTCCAATGTCTAAGCCAACTACGATTTCTGAATTCATGGGGTTATCGTTTTCTGTTATTCAATTTTTATTTCACATGCACTACTCTAGCGCTTAATGCACACCACCTGTCCTTCGTATTGCGCATTGATAACGCCGTACTGATCCAGATTGGTGGTCACGATGGTATGCTCGTAAAACGCTCTGAGTTTTTTCAATTTCTCGGATAAATCCACTGTGCCGCCAACGTTCACACGCTGATTGCCCACACGCGGAATGATCTCAAATTCACCGGCACCGGTAATGTGCACATGCTCCACCTGCGCGCGCCAAAATGTATCCTGCGCGACCACCTGCGTGAACTGGTAAATCTCATCGAGATGCGTTCCCCATGCTAAAGAGTCCGGGAAATCTATCGCAACACTCTCCTTGCGCAGACCATCATAAATCTCTCCTGTAAATACCGGCAACTTCGCTACCGCCAAATCCGACAACGCCATAGTGAATCCATCCTTGTCGAGATAGTAACTCTCTCCCAGGGAGTTGAATATGCGTGCAATCGGAGTGCGCTGTTTCACATGAATGACGCAACGACCGTCGACCGTCGTGTACACATGCGCCTCACTCACCGAAGAGTTCGACGCCACCTCACGGTGGATCGACTGAATATCTACCTCGCCAATCGGCACACCAACAATTTGACTCGTTGCGCTGTCGGCCAAAGCAGCAATCATATGTTCATCGATGAATTTGCGTCCGTCCGGCGCTTCAACCTGAATCTCCAGCTTCCAGCACTGGGTGCCATTTTGCTTCTTACCCACAAAACCCAACAGCGCCATCAATCCACCTGCCCCCAGAATAGCTAGGGTGTAGATCATGACAATCTTGAAGCGTCTGCGCTTCTCGATATCCTTGATGAGTGTGTTGGTGGTTTCCTTCGCCATTTTGGTTAGTTGGCGAAGAACAAGACCTTCGCCGATTACCGCAAATAGGCCGCCGCCACAGGGGCTACGAGGGCATCAATATCGCCGGCTCCCAGCATAACGATGACTTCTCGCGGACTACTCGTCAGTTCCGCTAATAAATCACCCTTCTCGACGAGTTTTTTGGCCCTTGTAGAAATGTTATCCAATAGCATTTGTGAATCAATTCCGGGGAGCGGTAATTCCCTCGCCGGGTAAATGGGCAACAAAATCACCTCGTCCAAAAGCGACAGCGCTTCTGAGAATCCATCAGCAAAATCGCGGGTTCGCGTGAATAAATGGGGCTGAAACACCCCGGTAATGCGTTTATCCGGGTAAAGCTCCCGCACCGAGCCGATGCAGGCACGCAATTCCTCCGGGTGGTGCGCATAATCGTCAATTAACACCAGATCCGAACGGCGAATACGGTATTCAAACCGGCGCTTCACGCCGGCGAAACTGCTCAATCCTGAACGGATCTGCTGCTCATCCAAGCCAACGGCCAAAGACACCGCGATAGCTGCAACAGCATTCTCCACATTATGCGTGCCCGGCAAACCCAACTCAACATCCTTCCACATGCCCTGAGGCCCATGAAACGTGAAGAAATACCGGCCGTCACGAATCACAATTTCTTCTGCCCGATAATTGCCTGATCCACCCACAGCGTAAGTCTCGTAATGCACACCCGCAGGCAAATCCGCAGTGATTATCGGAAGGCCGTAGCGGAAAAACAAACGTCCATTCGAGGTCAGCTTACGAGCAAATAAATTGAATGACTCTTTCATGTATTCATGCGAGCCGTAGATATCCAGATGGTCCGCATCCGTGCTCGTAACGACAGAAAGCACAGGCGAGAGCGTCAGAAAAGAACGATCATATTCATCGGCCTCCACCACGGTCCAGTCCGCTTCTGAATCGAGCAAAAGATTCGTTCCGTAATTGGTCGCAATACCTCCGAGGAAAGCATTGCAGCGCACGCCACTATGCTTGAGCACATGCGCAATCATGCTACTTGTTGTAGTCTTTCCGTGTGTTCCTGCCACCGCAATGCATGGCGACTGCTGCGTAATGAGGCCTAGCACCTGCGAGCGCTTCATCAAGGTATAGCCATGCTCGGTGAACCAGTTCAACTCGATGCTATCCTTGGGTATGGCCGGCGTGTAGATGACCACAACCTTATCCTTCGGTGTCAATCGCACTATGGGTGGAATCTCCAGCACACTGTCATCGAAATGAACCGCAATTCCCTCCAACTCCAACTCCGTCGTCAGCGGTGTCGAAGTCTTATCATACCCCATTACGGACTTGCCCTGCTCATTAAAATAACGCGCGATGGCCGACATGCCTATGCCGCCTATACCCAGGAGATAATAGACTTCAATCTGCTGAAAATTCATGGCTGAAAAGTACGACGCTTCTCTTCGGGTATGAGCTTCATGACCTCCTCAACGATGCGCTCGGCGGCATGATCAAAAGCCATAGACTTAGCGCCGGCGGCCAATGCCGATAGTTTGGCTTCATCCGCTATCAAACCCAGCACAACATCACGGAGCGTTGCTTCAGCCTCTGCATCCTTCACCAACACGGCTGCACCATGCGAAACCAACGCCATTGCGTTCTTGGTTTGGTGATCCTCCGACACATTCGGCGATGGAATAAATACCGCAGGCTTTCCTACCAAACACAACTCCGATATGCTCATGGCACCTGCACGCGAAACCACCAAATCTGCAGCAGCATAGGCCAGATCCATCTCACGAATAAACTCGTGCGCCTGAACATGTGGCAAACCTTGAACAGCACCCTTCGCCTGCTCGATATAGCCTTTGCCCGTTTGCCAAATGACCTGCAATCCTTGCTCTTCCCATGTTTTAGCCGCAGCCTCCACAGCCTTATTCACCGTACGCGCACCCAAACTTCCACCAATAATCAAAATGGTCTTGCGCTGTGCGTTTAACGTGAAAAATGATTGCGCACGTTCTGTTTTACCCTTTAAATCTACCACTTCCGGACGCACCGGATTACCGGTCATGACCAACTTCTCCTTCGGGAAATATTTCTCTAAACCGGGATAGGCCACACAAATGGTGTTCACCTTCTTCGATAAAATGCGGTTGGTGATTCCGGGAAACGAATTCTGTTCCTGAATCAATGTGGCGATGCCAGCCGAAGTGGCCGCACGCAAAAGCGGACCACTAGCGTAGCCTCCCACACCGATGGCAATATCCGGCTTGAATTCACGAATAATCCGACGTGCCTTGAGCATGCTTGCCAGCAATTTGAAGGGCACTAAAAGATTCTTCCACGTGAGCCTGCGCTGAATGCCGACAATAGGTAAACCCACAATCTCAAAACCGGCTGCAGGTACCTTTTCCATTTCCATTTTCCCCAACGCCCCAACGAAGAGAATCTCCGCCTTGGGATAATGCTGCTGAATGGTCTTGGCTATGGCAACGGCCGGAAAAATATGACCGCCCGTTCCGCCCCCTGAAATGATAACGCGCATAAGCTTTTGGGTTATGATGGTACCGCCGCTGTGGGCAAGGTGGTCTTGGTGAGTGACAAATCCTCCTCCTGCTCGTCTTTACTGCGACAAATACTCAAGATGATGCCCAGTGCCAGACACGTAAACAAGGTGCTTGTACCGCCCATACTTACCAGCGGTAAAGGCTGACCCGTTGTCGGAAATAAACTGACGGCCACCGCCATGTTGATGAACGCTTGAATGACCAGCAGAAATGCAAGCCCCAGGGCAGTCAGTTGTGCTCCCAATTTCGGATTATTGATGGATAATTTGATGGTGCGATAGAGCAAAATCAAATACAACAACACCAGTGAAATACCGCCAAAAATGGATCCGTATTCTTCGATAATGAACGGATAAATCATGTCTGAATACGGGTGCGGCAAGAAGTTACGCGAGCTGCCTGAACCGGGCCCCTTCGGAATGACGCCGCCCTCATGGATAGCATACTTAGCCAAATCAATCTGATAATTACCCTCGCTATTCTCATCCATGGAGTTCACGATACGGTTCTTCCATGTGGCGTAGCGCTTGGGGAATCCTGTGGTCTCACCGATAACGATGATGAATAGAATCATGCCCACACCTGCTGCGAAAAGCTTACTCATATGGCGGAACGGAACTCCTGCCATGAACATCATCAAAAAACAAATACCCGCCAACATGGCCGCCGTCGAGAAGTTGGCCGGGAGAATCAATCCGCAGATCAACCCGATCGGCCATAAAACCGGCATCACCCCTTCCTTAAAATCATCGAGCCGCTCGCGATTCACCGCAAGCGTTCGTCCCACATAAATAATCAACGCAATCTTCGCAAAGTCACTTGGCTGAAAGGTCAGCCCCGTAAATGGAAGATC
>Ga0209617_10000638_pt1 | contig 15729 bp, 28 predicted proteins | sample LakEriepJuly2011_2_FD_187459 | JGI IMG/M metagenome (GOLD analysis project Ga0209617, IMG submission 187459) | Freshwater microbial communities from dead zone in Lake Erie, Canada - CCB epilimnion July 2011 (SPAdes) (version 2) | ecosystem: Environmental > Aquatic > Freshwater > Lentic >... | reverse complement strand
ATGACAAGGACAAAAGAACAGAGTATCTGATTGAGGCTAAGAGATTAAAGTTAAGTATTAAGCTTCCACATATCAACGAGTCTGATGTATTCTTTTCTTTAAAGGAAGACTCGATTAGATTTGGTCTCGGAGAAGTAAAGTTTATTTCAGATAGTATTGCAAACAAAATTATTGACCAGAGACCGTTTGCTTCTTACTCAGAGTTTATTGACAAGGCTTCTAAAAAAGGTAGCGGAATAAATAGCCGTGCTATCTCTGCTTTAAATGCAATCGGTGGAGCGGCATTCCCAGACAATCCTAGAAGCGGAAATGAAAAGGATAGTTACTACGAGTATCTAGGTATACCTACATTTAACCTAGAGGGAATTCCACCACGCATTAAATCACAGGCAAGACCTATTGAAGAGTTTGAAGACCTAGGATCATTTGTTATGTTTGGTATGGTTAAATCAATTAAGCGTGGTAATGGTTGGGCACGTATAGAATTAGTAGATGAAACTGGATCTATTGGTCTATTCCATACGGAGCAGACTCAAATAGAGACAGGACAAATGTATTTTATCCTTGTAGGTGATAATAGAATTGCTCGTTATGTAAAGGTTAGCGATATGGATCCCTCTGGTTCTAATTCATTTGTAGACTACTTATATAAAAAGCAATATGATCTTGACGAAGACGAGTATGTTGTAGTAGACTTTACTCCGTATGTAACAAAAGCTGGAAAAACAATGAGCCATATAGTTCTTTCAAACGCACAAAAAGAATTAACTAGAGCAATTGCTTTCCCCACAATGTATAAAATGTCCCTTGCTAAAATGCGAGAAGGAATGAAATGTAAGGTTGTTCTATCTACTTTAGATGATGGAACTTTAATGGTAAAGGAAATAAAATGACAGAAGAAGTGCAGCACGACATTAATCAAATACAGGCTTCACTAACTGCAAGCAAGGTTCTTGTTGCAATTCTTGAGACCCTTGGTGAAGTTAGAGTAGAAACAAAAACATTGGTGGGAGCGGAAAATAAAGACAAAGAGCTCATTGTAGATTACGATGAGAATGGACCATCTTTTATTTTTAGACTTCCACGCCCAGGTGATTTTGAATTTAATGCAGATCTAATTGAAGAAGCAAATATAACTCAAGAAAACAAGGATCTAATTAATGACTTCGAATAATTTAGTTACGGAATATGGACTAGACGCCTTAGCAGCCATATTGCACGAAACTGCAAAAGAAAAAGGGTTTTGGGAGCCTCCGTATTCTTATGACAAAATAGGAAACAAACTTGCTTTAGTACATTCAGAAGTTACAGAGGTATTAGAGGCTATTAGAAAAAATAAAGGCTCTGAAGAAATTGTAGAAGAGATAGCAGATATATTAATTAGAACTTTAGATATTTATGCTGCTTTAAGAAATAAAGATGAAGTACAACACAGCCTTGATGAGATACTAGAGGCTAAAATTAATAAAAATAAAGAACGACCAAGGCTTCACGGCAATTTATTTTAATGCTATACTATAAAAAAGAGAGAGTATAAATGAGCGTAGATATCGATAACATATTAGCAAAGCTAGACCCTAAAACAAGAGCAAGAGTTCAATCTGCACAGGATGTACAAGTTGAAAAACAACTTACTCCAAGTATTGGACTAAACTTTGCATTACGTGGGGGGTTAGGATACGGTAGACAAGTACTTGTATGGGGCAACAAGTCCGCTGGTAAATCTTCTTTCTGCTTACAGATGATCGCTCTTGCACAAAAAGAAGGTAAGACTTGTGCTTGGATTGATGCAGAAGCATCGTACGATCAGTCTTGGGCCGAGCAACTAGGAGTAGATTCATCTTCCCTTATTTACTCTCCTGCAAAAACCGTTAATGATATGGTTGATGTTGCTACTAAGTTAATGGATGCAGGTGTTGATCTTATTGTTGTAGACTCTATCTCTGCATTACTCCCTGCTATTTATTTTGAAAAAGACGGAAATGAAATGAAGGATTTGCAAGACACAAAGCAAATCGGCGCTGAAGCAAAGGATATGACCCACGCAGTCAAGATGTTAAACTATGCAAACAAAAATACATTACTTGTTCTCATTTCACAACAAAGAAACCAATTTGGATCTATGCATGCTAGCCACATACCCACGGGAGGAATGGCTGTTAAGTTCTTCTCCTCTACCGTTATCAAGCTCTGGTCTTCAGAGGCTGAGGCTAATGCTATTAAAGCAGGTGTTAAGGTTGGTGACAAGATTATTGAACAAAGAGTTGGCAGACCAGTCAATTGGATTATTGATTACAACAAACTCGGTCCCCCAAATTTATCGGGACAATACGACTTCTACTACCAAGGGAGTGTTCTCGGTGTAGACAGTGTCGGAGAAACTTTAGACGTTGCAGAAATGTGCGGCATAGTAGAAAAAGGTGGAGCATGGTATACAGTAAATGGAGAACGTTTTCAAGGACGTGCAAAGGCTGTAGCATACTTAAAGGAAAATCAAGATGTTGTAGACAAATTAATAGGAGAAATAAATGCCAAACATTAATGAGTTTCTTAATAAACCAGAGCGCATCTTCCCTTCGGAGCTTGAAAGAATAGGCGGAGCAAAGCCTTGCAGTAAGTGTGACAAAGATTCTACAGAGTATTTTTGGGATGTATCTACAACAACTATATCTTGGGAATGCCCTGACGGACATAAAAACTCTTACTCGGTGGGATAATGTCAGAAAGATCAGAAGTAAAACGTGACGGGGCTAAGGCTCAAAAGAATAGCGGAAGAGGAGATTATCAAAAAGGTGATGCTCAATGGAAGCAATTCCTTGTTGATTATAAAGAAGCAGGAACATCATTTACTTTAAATAAAGATAACTGGGCAAAAATTTGCACAGATACCTTTAAAGTAAATAGAGATATGCATCCAGCACTAAAGATTATTATAGGAGCAGAGTCTAAGGTTAGACTAGGCATTATAGAGTGGTCAGTTCTAGAAGAGTTGATCCAGTTTTATGAGGAGAACCATGATTAAAGAAGTATTTCTAACAACCCTTACAGGCGCAGGAGTAGGCATTGTTTTTGCCTTGTTTAAGTTGCCAGTACCAGCGCCACCAGTATTTGCTGGACTCATGGGAATCTTTGGATTGTGGCTAGGGTATGGTTTAGTTGGAAGGCTTTCATAATGGAATTGTTTTTGATTTGCGGAATAGCGATAGGATTTTTAGTGGGATACCCACTAGGTTTATTTATAAACAAACTAGATAAGGATATTAAAAATGACGCAAGATAAAAATACTCTTGAGCTAATTAGCGACATAACAGAGTTCAATGACCTTCATGAGTTTATGAAGGATGAGCACTTAGATAAGGCTTTGGCAATTGTTGTAAAGCTTCTTATGAACCCTGATGTTCCTTCAGCAAAGGCCCCTATGCTCATTATGGAACTACAGGCAATGTCAACCAAGTTTGCAGTAATGTCTTCTATCTATTCAACTATTGCTAAGGATAAAGCGGGCACAGTAAATAACAATAAGAAGAATGTATATTATTCAGTAAAGGAGTCCATAGACAAACTTGTAGATGCACTTAAGTATGTCGTTAGGTATAACTCATAAATGGCTAGAGAAATTGTAAAGAACCTTAAATTTAAAAAACACACAGGAAAGTTCTTTGATCCTGAGTTGTTTGCTCAGTTGCTTGATGAGTCATATCGTAATACTAAACGAGCAGACGGAGAGATGACTAAGAAGTCATTTAGTCCAAGTTCATTGGGCTATGGTCACGGTAAGTGTCCTAGATATTGGTACATGGCATTCTCTGGCGCAGTCTTTATTGATGATAACGATGCCGTTGCCGTTGCTAATATGGCACAGGGAACACAAGCGCATGAGCGACTACAGAAGCTTATTTCTACCATGCCAGAGTGGAGAGCGGAAGAAGAAGAGATTATTAATGAATATCCTCCAATCAGAGGCTTCATAGATCTTATTATGGAGTATGATGGCGAAACAGTAATTGGTGAAATTAAAACGGCTAAGCAAGAGGTTTGGGACACTAGACAATCAGAGATGAAGCCTACAGACAACCACATGCTACAACTTCTTACCTACATGAAGCTGAAGAATGCTAAAGAAGGATTCTTCCTGTATGAGAATAAGAATACTCAAGAAATCTTAGTTATTCCAATTTCTATGAACGAAAAAAATACAAGGATTATCGAAGAGACCTTTGCCTGGATGTGCGAAGTCTGGGATAATTTTAAAGATGGGGATCTTCCAAAAAGACCTGAAGGTGCTACTAAATCAAAGATGCCTTGTACTTACTGCCCAGTTAAGAAGGAGTGCTACGCAAAGGGTGGACCTGTAGGCACTGTTGAAATTGATTTGTTTTCGGTATCTAATATATGATCTGCGCTAACTCTGAATGTAAAAAAGATTTTGTGCCTAAGACGCACAATCAAAAATACTGTACAGATGAGTGTTGCCGTGTTGCAACCAACAGAAGAATTATGGAAAAGTATTACGAAAAGAAAGCCATTAGGGGCGGTGCTAAAAGGCCTTGCTCAAAATGTAAAGCTCAGTTAAGCAGGTATAACAATTCAATGCTATGCTCAACTTGTGAGAAAAGCATTAATATAGATACTAAAAATAAATTATTTAGGATGATCGATGACGTTAGCTAGTTTGAAAAAGACACAAGCAGATAGAGTTCTTGGCATAGATGCTTCAACAAACTCTATTGCTTTTTGTTTGATGGAAAATGATGTCCCATTAAAGTGGGGCAAGATTGAACTGCACGGCCTTGATATATATGAAAAGATACACGATGCAAAGAATAAAATGCATTCAATGCTTGAAGAGTTAAAATCAGACTATATTGTTGTTGAGGGTGCTGTGTTTGTAAAATCAGCAGATGCTGTAATTAAACTATCATATGTTTATGGAGTAGTTATAGCAGAGTTGATGTCTACTGGAGCAAAGGTTATTACAATAGCCCCATCCTCTTGGCAGGCATACATAGGCAATAAGAACCCAACCAAAGAAGAGAAGCAGGCAATAAGAGCACTTAACCCAGGCTATGCCGACTCTTGGTATCAAAACAAATTAAGGAACATGAGAAAGCAGAGAACTGCTGACTACTTTAACAGGAAGTATAATTTAAATGTGGTGGATTTTGACGTTGCAGATAGCTTTGGTATTGCACATTATGCTAACAAAGTACTAACAGAGCGATGAAGTTATATCAAAGTAAAGATTGGCTACATAGAAGATATGTGGTTCAAAAGAAAACGGTAACTGAAATTGCCGATGAATGTAAAGTCTCTGCTATGACCATACAGAGATATCTAGAGCAGTTCCAATTAATTAGGAGGCGGTAATGCTAAGACCAGTATTTCCAGATGTAAAGAATTTTAATTGTAGTGACTTATATCTTCAGTCTACGGGTGCACCAGCAGGTAATAAGATCTGGGGAGCATGCCATGAAATTGCACATATGTTAATTGAAAAGAATATCTCGTACGGCAACTCTGCCCTTGAGCCAGCAAGAATATTTTCAACGGCGGACTCAACAGAGCAATTAAAAGTTCGTATTGATGATAAATTAAATAGGGTAAAAAATAACCAAGGATATGCTGGAGACAATGATATTGATGATTTAATTGGATATTTAGTCCTATATAAGATTGCCAGGGCTAATTCTGATTGACATTTTAGTCGACTGAAAGTATACTGTATTAATGAGCGAAATAGAATTGTCAGAGCGTTTTGACAGAATGAATAGGGTAGTTGAAGAACTTCTAAAAGGAAGCACACCCACACAGATTTCCACAATTACAGGAATACAGCGCAAGGAAGTCCTTGAGCTAATCGACGACTGGAAAGACGTTGTCCATAATGATAGCAACATCAGAGATCGTGCCCGAGAAGCCATCTCAGGGGCGGATCAACACTATGCCATGCTTATCAAAGAAGCGTGGAAGACTGTAGAAGATGCAGATCAATCTGGACAGTTAGCAGTCAAATCTGGTTCACTAAAGCTTATTGCAGACATAGAGACTAAAAGAATTGCAATGCTTCAATCAATTGGCGTCCTTGAAAATAATGAAATTGCATCTCAAATTGCAGAAACAGAACGCAAGCAAGACATTCTTGTTAAAATTTTAAAAGAAACTACATCAACATGCCCTAAGTGTAAGATGGAAGTTGCAAAGAGATTGTCCCAAATAACTGGAATAATCGAGTCAGTCCCAGTAGAGGAAGCCGATGTCGTTTGAGTTTACCGACCTTATCGACATGCTTGATGGAGAGGAGTTCGATGAGAAACCAGTCGATCTTAAAACGTTTGTTAGAAGTCCAGAATACCTTGGGCTTCCAGAACTTTCCGACTATCAGTACACGCTTATCGAAAAAAGCTCGCAAATTTATAAAGACTCAACTCTTATTAAATTATTTGGAGAAGAAGAAGGAAGAATAAGATTTAAGCAAACTGCAAATGAAGTAGTTGCTCAGCTTGGCAAAGGTTCAGGAAAAGATTATTGCTCAACAATTGCAGTTGCCTATATAGTATATTTACTATTGTGCTTAAAAGACCCAGCCACATATTACGGAAAGCCTCCAGGAGATAGCATTGATATCATTAATATTGCTATTAACTCTCAGCAGGCAAGCAACGTATTCTTTAAAGGATTTAAAACAAGAATTGAAAAGTCCCCCTGGTTTGCAGGAAGATACACAGACAAAGCAGCAGAAGTTAAGTTTGATAAAGCAATAACAGTACACTCAGGCCACTCAGAGCGTGAAGCCTGGGAAGGATATAACGTTATCGTTGTTATCCTAGATGAGATTTCTGGTTTTGCAATTGAAAATACAACAGGGCACGACCAAGCAAAAACAGGTGCGGCTATATATGACATGTATCGTGCATCAGTAGACTCTCGTTTTCCAGACTTCGGCAAAGTTATTTTGCTTTCATTCCCCAGATACAAGAACGATTATATTCAGCAAAGATACAATGCCGTCGTAGCTGACGTTGAAACAGTTGTTCGTGATCATCGGTTTAAGATGGATGAAGATCTACCAGATGGAACAGTAGGAAATGAGTTTGAGATTCAATGGGAGGAAGACCATATCCTTTCATATAAAATTCCTAGAGTATACGCTTTAAAAAGACCAACTTGGGAAGTTAATCCAGTAAGAAAGATTGATGACTTTAAGGTTGCATTTTTTACAAACCCTACGGACGCTTTATCACGTTTTGCATGTATGCCACCTGATGCAGTTGATGCATTCTTTAAATCAAGAGAAAAGGTTGAGAAGGCTTTTAATAAAGCCCACCTAGCAGTAGATAACTTTGGTAGATTAGAAGAATGGTTTATACCAGATCCAGATAAAGAATACTTTATACACGTTGACCTTGCTCAAAAACATGACCATTGTGCAGTTGCAATGGCTCACGTTAACAAATGGGTTAACATAAAAGTAACAGATACCTATTCACAGCCTGCACCAATTGTTGAGATAGATGCAGTAAGATTTTGGACACCAACAAAAGATAAGTCTGTAGACTTTACAGAAGTTAAAGACTATATTCTTTCATTAAAAACACGAGGATTTAAAATTCGTATATGTACCTTTGACAGATGGAATTCACATGATATGATGCAACAACTAAAACAATACGGCATCAATACAGAAATTCTGTCTGTCGCTAAAAAGCATTACGATGATATGGCAATGGTTGTTGCTGAAGAAAGAGTAGTCGGACCACACATACCATTGCTTATAGACGAGCTATGCCAGCTTAGAATTATGAGGGACAAAGTTGACCACCCAAGAAAAGGCTCTAAGGACTTAGCGGACGCAGTTTGTGGATCAATTTATAATTCAATAAGCAGAAGCAAATTTGATTCTAATCAGGAAGTTAATATACATACCTATGAGTCAATGAGTTACGACAATGATTTTGGAACAGAGGCAGACGGAGAAACAAGTTCTTATAATATGATTAGAGCTCCGAGAATGCCAGAAAACTTAAAAGACGCAATGGACAGGATGCAAATAATATGAGCACGTATCAAGAAAAAGCAAAAGAATGTAAGTGCTGTGGAAAACACGTACCACTACCCACTGTATTAAAAGAATATAATGGAATAGTTCTTTGCCCGACTACATTTTCTAATGTAATCGAATATAAAAGAATATGGAAACTCGCTGGCAACAGACCAATGGGAAATATAAGAAAACATTTTTCAGATTATGTTCAGCAAATAGTAGAAGAAACTATTGACAAAAATGAAGACGGCACGTTATAATAGACAACTAGGCAACAATAGCTTAGTTGGTTAAAGCCCCGAACTCATAATTCGGTAATCGTAGGTTCAAGTCCTACTTGTTGCACAGGAGACAATATGACAGAAGACGAAGCAAATGATGCAAGGCTTGCATACTACTTAGAAATAGGTGCCGTAAGTTTTGAAGGTGTTGATGAAAACGGAGAAATAATTTATTCAATTAGTGATAGTGCAAAAGAATTAGCTCCCGAGCTTTGGCAATCACATATAGAATATGTAGATAAGTCTTTAATGGATTTGTATGAAAAAGGTTTTGCCCATATTGAGTACAATGAAGATTTAGAAGCAATTATTAGCTTAAGCCCAGAAGGCCAAAAACTTGCAAAAGAAATGGGATTGATCGAAATGGATCTGGATCAAGATATTCCAAATGATTAGTCTATGCCTTCGTAGCTCAGGGGATAGAGCGAGACTCTTCTAAGGTCTGCGTCGCAGGTTCGATTCCTGCCGAGGGCACAATGCGGATGTTGCATATTGGTAGTGCCTCTGCCTTCCAAGCAGAAGGGGTGAGTTCGATTCTCATCATCCGCTCAAATAAGAAAAATGCTATACTATAAACAAGTCAACTAAAATAAAGGAGAAATAAAATGGCAGCAGAACAAGGATCAGCAGCAAGACTAGTGGAAGTAGCACTGGCAGAAGTTGGAACTATTGAAGGACCAAAAGATAATGAAACAAAGTATGGTAAGTTCGCAAAGGCAAACTTTCAGCCATGGTGCGGATCATTCGTTATGTGGTGTGCAGATCAAGCAGGAGTAAAAGTTCCTAACACTGTATATACACCAGCAGGAGCGCAAGCATTTATTAAAGCAGGAACCTGGCAGATGGCAGAAGTAGCAACACCAGAAGTTGGAGATATTGCCTATTTTGATTTCCCATCAGACGGAGTCGATAGAATTTCTCACGTAGGAATTGTTGCTGCAGTAAATGCAGACGGCACAGTAGATGTTGTAGAAGGAAATACATCTGCAGATAAGAAAGGCGATCAACGAAATGGCGGAGAATGTTGCCTCAAGAATCGTGCTTACAAGAAGAAGAACGGATCAAAGCTTCGTAGAAGCCAGATTGTAGGAATTGTAGGATTTGGAAGACCAGCATTTGGTAAGCCTGTTGCTAAGAAAGCGGCCCCTGTAAAGAAGGCGGCAGTAAAGAAGAAGTAATGTACGAATACTACGTTAAAAAAGTAGAAGCCGTAGTTGATGGGGATACAATTGATGTCCTCATCGACCTTGGTTTTGATATATTATTTGCTTCAAGAGTAAGGCTTGCTGGAATTGATACACCAGAGTCTAGAACAAAAGATTTAGCGGAAAAAAAGCTAGGACTTGAAGCAAAAGATTACCTTAAGTCTAAACTAAAAGATGCTAAGAATGTAAGGATTAAAACTGAAAAGATGGATTCTTCAGAAAAGTACGGAAGAATACTTGGATGGTTGTTTGTCGACGATCAAAAGATTTCTATAAACGAACAGATGATTGCAGATGGACATGCTTGGGGATATTTGGGAGATACCAAGGTTAAAGACTTTCAATCTTTGGCAAAAGCAAGAGCAAAATCTGGCAAATAGACTATTGTAATATTTTAGTAGAAATGATATACTATTTATATGCTTAACAAAAAAACTATTAAATTTTATGCTGCTGAAGAAAATATTTATCAAATTGAACAGCCTCCGATGCCAGCTAAATTAAATATACCAGAGTGGTTTAAAAAAATTCCATCTGAAGACCCTTCAATGAAATGGGGCGACCCTAGAGATGCCGCTACAGTAAAAAAATGCATGCCCTTTTTAGACTCTTTGACCGCAGGATACATGGTTGTTACACCACAAGATATTAAAATATCTAAGAATGAAACTCAAGGAACTATGGCGTATTGGGGATCAACCCCTCCAGGTGGTGATGTTCTTTTTGATTTGGATCAGCCTCTACATAGAACCCAAGGCATGCCAGTTCCTCACGGTTACAATGAGTATGTGTGGAGAATGATTGCCTACCCAAGAATTGAAACTCCAAGTGGATATAGCATTATGGTAACTCACCCGTTTAATAGATATGAGCTTCCATTCCTAACCATGACTGGAATAATAGATTCAGACCAGGTTCACGCAAGACTTGCGCTTAACATGTGGCTTCGTGATGACTTTGAAGGAATCATTGAAAAGGGAACTCCAGTTGCACAAATATTTCCTTTTAAGAGAGAAGATTGGGTGCACGAATCTCTGCCTCCTTTTAGCAAAAAGCGGGAACTACAAGACACATTTAAAGTTAGATCAGTTATGAACAGGTCTTACATGCGCCAATTCTGGCAAAAAAAGTCTTACGAATAAATACCTAATATGCTATAATAGTATACGGACTGCTCAATAGAGGGTCCGTATATTAATTTATTCGCTTGAAAGGGGAATAAAATGGTAACACAATTCGCAATGGATCTATTTAATGATCCTTTTTTTATTGGCTTTAACAGGGACCTAGCCCGTCTAAATAGTGCACACAAAATCAACTCTCAATCATATCCTCCATATGATCTTCTTAAATTAGATGAAGATACATATAGGCTATCGCTTGCTATTGCAGGATTTGCCAAGGAAGATGTCAGTGTTTCAGTAGAAGATGGAACGCTTATTATTAAGGGTGAAATTGTGGAGGTTACAGATGCAGAAATTGTTCACAAGGGTATTGCTGGTAGAAAGTTCGTCAGATCTTTTGCTCTAGGTGAATACATGGAAGTATCTGGTGCAGAGCTAAAAGACGGCATGCTACATATTAATGTGGATCGCATTGTTCCAGAAGAAAAAAAGCCTAAAGCAATTAAAATCAAGTAAGGTATAATAGAAATCTGCACCCCGTCACTGGGAAGTCGCAGATAGCGGGCCGTTACCCGCAGGATGGACCTGAGTATGTCCCGAAACTGCTCATTATAATTAAAGGATAGGTAATGCCAGTATACGAATACAAGTGCTCATATGATGATGCACACCCAACAATGTCAACTCATAGATCAATTATGGATGAAGATCCAGGATACACTTGTGTAGAATGTGAAGCGGGAATGATAAGACACTTCACTCCTTTTGGCATACAGTTTAAAGGTGATGGCTTTTATAAGACAGATAATCCCAAGTAGGGTATAATTTATATGTGGGAATCCCCCAACATTAGGAGTAAACATGCTACGCACACGGAATTTAACTTTAACATCAACAGCTCAAGAGTTAACAATTGACGACTCTATTGATACTGCAAATACTATATCAGTACAAAACACAGATGCTTCCGCCCCAATTTATATTGGTAACGCATCAGTTACATCATCTAACTACGGAATTAAATTAGCGGCTGGACAAATTTGGAGTGCAGACTTAGCACCTAATCATCAGATTTATGCAGTTGGAACATCAACAGTAGCAGTATTAATTTTGGAGCGCTAATATGCCATTTACATTTACATCAACACCTGGCATAACCTTTCCAGGAAACTCCTCTCAATTTTTAATGGGTGATGGATCACTCAGTTCTTCAGGCGGGTCGGGCCCAGCAGGACAAGATGGTCAATACCCAAACTACCTAGGCGAATACAACAACGGTGCTTCATATCCAATCGGCGGAATTGTAAGTATCCCAGTAGGAAGCCCTTATGGAAATCCAGGACAACTATTTATAAGATCTACTAATCCAGGAAATCCAGGCTATCCACCAGGAACTCCATCTTGGACAGAGTATACAAATGGACTTGTAGTTGCAGGTCTTCCTGCATACTTGCCATTAAAATCATTTCAAGAAGCAAGCAATTATAACCTTGACTACGGATACTTTAATCACGCTACAATGGGAGCATCAATTGCAATTGCAAGAACTCCACAAGTAGATGCTTACATGAATTACGCTATAACAGCAGGTGTTCCACAGTCTTGGACATTTAAATCTTTTGGGGAGCATGCAAGCTTTACGTTAACACTAGGTGTTCCTTATCCAAACTTTGCTGTAGATAAAGAAGTTTGGTGTTTAAATTATACTGAAACTGCTTACAATGCTATCTCATCTGGCCTTACCAATGATAATGAGTATGGTTTGTTTTTAACTAAGACTGGCGCATTATCTTAAACTAAATTCTGCTATACTTACTAAGTAAGCAAAAATATTGCATTACTTAGGAGATCTCTAGTTGACTAGAAAGTTAAGGATATTTACAGCCTTCCTACTCTCAGTGGGTTGGCTTTTTGCTGGTCCCTCCCAAGCTAATGCTGCAGACACACTAATAAACGGATCCTTCTCGTCAACTGGCGGGGGATGGTCTGGAGCAAATATTACTGGGACTGTAAATAATAATGATGCCTGCGCTGATTCTGGACCAAGCCTTGGAGTTTGGCAAGAGAATGCTTTAGTTATGTCATACGGCACAAACAGGCCAGTTACACAAGTAGTAGTAATATCTCAACCTTCATCTGTAGTATTTACAGTAAATGCTCGGAACAGATCAGATGTTCCTGGGGCACAAGCAACAATTAGACTTCAAGACTCTAATCAAAATATTTCAACAAGTGGTAACTATTCAACTAGCGGAATTAATAAAACGCTAACAGTAACAACCACATCTCCAAATGAAAATGTAACAATAACAATTAGCGGAACAGACGGATTAAATTGGGCTGGATGCTATGGAACTATATTTACTAACGCCTCTTTATCTGTGACACCAACAGTTGTTAAAACAATTGGAGCCCCAAGAAATTTAACTATATCTAGCAATGAAACATCAACCGTACTATCCTGGCAAGCACCAGATACTGGTAACACACAGCCAGAAAGATATGCTATAAGTTTTAATTGTTCTGGGTGTAATGGCTGGGGAATTGCAACTGGAAATGTTGGCGGACCAAATTCTTTAAACACAACAATTACAATTGATCACTCCTTGTTAGACGGCCTTCGCCCTGCAGGAACAGTATGGTCATTTCATATTAGATCAGATAACGACACATTTGCCCTTTACTCTGCAAATTCAAATGTTGTTACTGGTACTACATATGTAGCACCAACTCCTACACCTACACCAACGCCTACACCAACGCCAACACCAGAACCTACACCAACTCCCACACCAACACCAGAACCTTCACCTACACCTGGGCCCACCCCTACACCAACTCCCACACCAACACCAGAACCTTCACCAGAGCCGAGCCCAACACCCGTTACAACAACAAATCCAGATCCAGGGCCAGTTACAGTAGCACCTACTGGGCCAACTGAAGCAGAAATTGCAGCACAAGTTGCAGCGTTAGCAGCAGCACAGGCAGCACAGGCAGCAGCAAATGCTGCAGCGTTAGCAGCAGCACAGGCACAAGCCGAAGCACAAATTGCAGCAACAACCGCAGCGCAAGCAGCAGCGCAAGCAGCAGAAGCAGCAAGAATAGAGGCTGAAACAGCAGCATTAATTGCACAGCAAGCAGCAGCAGCAAAAGCAGAGGCTGATAGAATTGCTGCAGAAGAAGCAGCTAAAGAAGCAGCAAGAATTAAAGCAGAGGCGGAACTAAAAGAAAAGGCTGACCGTGAAGCAGCGGAGATTGAAGCAGCAAGAATTAAAGCAGAAGCAGAAGCCAAAGAAGAAGCAGATCGTATTGCAGCAGAAGTTAAAGCAGCAGAAGAAAAAGCAGAAGCAGAGGCTAAGGCAGAGGCTGATCGTATAGAAGCAGAGCGTATAGCGGAAGAAAAAAGAATTGCTGAAGAAGCAGAAGCAGAAGCAGAGCGTATAGCAGCAGAAGAAGAAAAAATTGCGGAAGAGTTAGCGGCAATTAAAGAAGAAGAAGAAAAAGTTGTTGAAGAGATAAAGAAAGCCGTAGAGTCTGGAGAAGAATTAACTGAAGAGCAAAAGGATGTTGTAGTAGCAGCATTAGTAGAAACATTGGCACCAGGAGAATCAATTTCAGTAGCACAAGTTGTAGCGGCTGGAGTTGAACTTAAAGATTTGCCACCAGATACTCCAATTGAAGTTAGAACATCAGAGTCTGGCGAAGTCTTAATTATTACTGCTGAGGTGGCAGCAAATATTGAATTAGTTACAGATCCAGGAGCATTGGTAGAAGCAATATTTACAGATCCACAGGCAGCACTTGCTGCTATTGGAAGCATAGGCGCTGACATGACTGATGAAGAAAGAAAAGAAGCAACTGAGATGGTTGTAGCAACAGTTGTAGCAACAGGTGCAGCATTAAATGCTGTAGGTGCCGCTACAGGAACCACTGGAGGGTCCACAGGCAGTAGTTCTGGAGGATCAGGTGGAGGAGGAGCCGTAGGCGATTCCAAGGGAATAAGGAGAAGAAGACCATGATAAAGAAAATAATCAAAGATATGATAGATCAACTTTGGACACTTCTAGGTATGTTTATTGCCTGGGTAGTCCTGGATGGCTCTGCAAAAACGGTAGTAGGATATGCAATTGTTTGTACATTAATTGCATGGGGAGTTACTTATCCAATTAGAAATAAGGAATGGGATGAAGAATAATGGCTAAAGCATATCTTGAAGAGCCAAAGCAGGTAGGTTCAGGGGCAATTGCAAACATCAATAATATTCTAGCTAGAATTATTGCTGTATTTGCAGCATCTGGATTGTCTGTAATTGGAGCAGGAGCAATTGTAGGAATTGAAACCTACAAAGCAGTTATATTAGCAGGAACTTTAGGAGTTGCTACAGTAGTTGAAAAACTTGCTCGTGGCTTCTTAGATGATGGTAAATTGACTGTATCAGAAATTAATGCAGCATTTACCGCAGTAGATAAAAAAGCCGCTAAGTGATATACTTAGACAATGAACACTTACAAAGTTAAAATGGACGTAGAATTAGAGGTTACGGCCTTTAATGAAACTGATGCCAGGGACTATGTAGGGGATATATTTAATATAGACGATGAAATTAAAAAGGTTAATATAGTTAAAATAACAGAAAAAGCCAAATAAAATCGTTGACAGAGCCGTAGTTTTTGCTGTATAATAATACAAGAGACTGCGGTTTCTGCTTTGGCTCATAGCTCAGCAGGCAGAGCGGGAAGCTGTTAACTTCTAGGTCCTAGGTTCGAGTCCTAGTGGGCCAGCAAAGCAATCTAGGCGGACTTACTAGATAGGAAAGAAATGCTTAATCTTACACTCAAAGGTGTAGAGGTTTTTATGAAAAGATCAAAGACAAAAAATCAAGAATCTTTTTGGGAAAACTATGATTTACTAATTTGGAAACAGTCTGCAGGCGGATTTACTGATGTAAAGGGTATGTTCCGAAAGAATCAATGGGGAGTTACAGAGAGAATTCCTGTTAACGAAAACGGAATATGGAAGTTGCCAACAAAATATGTCAGACATTTTAAATGAACTAGGCGTAGATGAAGATGAT
>Ga0209617_10000637_pt1 | contig 15731 bp, 14 predicted proteins | sample LakEriepJuly2011_2_FD_187459 | JGI IMG/M metagenome (GOLD analysis project Ga0209617, IMG submission 187459) | Freshwater microbial communities from dead zone in Lake Erie, Canada - CCB epilimnion July 2011 (SPAdes) (version 2) | ecosystem: Environmental > Aquatic > Freshwater > Lentic >... | reverse complement strand
TGGCGGCACAACATTGCCATCGGAATCTGTGTGATACCAAGACTTATTAGCAATCCACGGGTTATCCCAACCAGAATGGTTAGCCACCCAATCGAGAATTACTTTAAAGCCAAGCGCATGTGCCTTATTAACTAATGACTTAAAGTCGGCTTCGTTGCCGAACTCCGGATTAATGCCTTTGTAATTGGCAACGGCATATGGCGAGCCAAGGGTTCCAATTCGCTTTACTTCTGAAATTGGGTGAATTGGCATCAACCACAAAATCTTCACGCCTAGCTTTTGTAATCTGGGCAAGTGAGCTTCGAAAGCTTTGAAAGTTCCGGCCCCGGTGTATTGACGAACGTTTACTTCATAAATCGTTGCGCTATTAGCCCAGGTGGGCAATACGGAATTGCTGTTATATGCGCTAGCAGGCTGCATACCAAGAGCCGCAACTGTAAACATTGAAACAAGAATAATCCGTAACCGCTTCGAAGTCATGCTTAATTCTATTAGCATGACTAAGATTTACCTATGATCACGATTCCAGAGACCGATTTAGTAGTACACCCACTTTGTTTAGGAACCAATGTTTTTGGTTGGAGTGCCGATGAAGCAGAATCACATCAAGTGCTCGATGCCTATGCCGCACACGGTGGAAATTTTCTAGATACTGCCGATGTGTACTCGCAATGGAAACCTGGCAATCAAGGTGGCGAATCAGAAACAATTATTGGTAAGTGGCTGACTAAGCGCGATCGCAGCAAAATTGTGGTGGCAACTAAAGTTTCAATGCTAAATACCCGACCTGGGCTATCAGCTAAGAATATCTTGGCAGCTTGTGATGACTCATTACGCCGACTACAGACTGATTACATTGATATTTACTACTCACATCGCGATGAAACCGAAACTCCAATGGAGGAAACCCTAGGTGCCTACGCTGAGTTAATCGCAGCTGGAAAAGTGCGTTACATAGCCGCTTCACAGCACACTGGTGCGCGTTTGCAACAAGCGCTAGATATCTCTGCAGCTAACGGCTTGCCTTCTTATATTGGGTTACAAGATCAATACAACTTGATTTATCGCAAGCCATTTGAAACTGAACAACAACCAGTGCTTGCTAATAACAATTTAAGTGCGATGCCGTTCTATGGTTTAGCGCGCGGATTCTTATCTGGAAAATATCGCCCGGGAGTTAAAGTTGAATCAGTTCGCGCCGAAGGTGTAGCTGAGTTCTACAACGATAAGAACTGGGCTGTGCTAGATCGAGTGCGCGAAATCGCACAAGATCACAGCGTGCCTGTCGGTGCAATCTCATTAGCGTGGATCCGCTCAAACCCGCAGGTCAGCACACCAATTGCTAGTGCACGCACAGTGGAACAACTCGAAGAGATTGTCCAGCTTGTCGAGCTGAACGACGCTGAGCTTGCGAGCCTGAATTCCCTTTCTGCCTAACTACTAATAGAGTTTGGCAACGTGAAATTTATAAATAAGCCAAATCACGATCTCACCTATGACGATGTTTTCATGGTGCCAAGCAGTTCTGACATATCTAGTCGCATGGAAGTTGATTTAGCTTCTACCGACGGATCCGGAACCACAATTCCAATTGTTGTCGCAAACATGACTGCAATTTCTGGTCGTCGCATGGCCGAAACAATTGCTCGTCGCGGTGGCATTGCTGTTATCCCGCAAGATATTCCACTTGAGATTGTTAAAGATGTTATCTCTTGGGTTAAATCACGTCACACCTTCTTTGATACGCCAATCACGCTTAGCCCTAATGAAACAGTTGCCGATGCTGTTGGTTTGTTATACAAGCGTGCTCATGGGGCCATCGTTATTGTCGAAGAAAACAAGCCTGTAGGTATCGTTACTGAAGAAGATTGCGCTGGCGTTGATCGTTTCACCCAGCTGCACTCAGTTATGAGCAAGGATTTAATGACTTTGCCAGATACCGCAGATGCCCATGTGGCCTTTGATTTCTTGCATCATCACCGTCGCAAGCTTGCCCCAGTGGTTTCAGCTAATGGCGAGCTAGTTGGAATTTTGACTCGTATTAGCGCACTACGCGCAACTCTTTATTCACCAGCACTTGATACCAAGAATAATTTGCGAATCGCCGCAGCAGTTGGAGTCAATGGCGATGTGGCAGTGAAAGCTAAGTATTTAATTGATGCTGGTGTAGATGTATTAGTTGTTGATACCGCTCACGGTCATCAACGCAAAATGGTGGAAGCGTTAAAAGCAATCAAAGCACTTAATTCAAATGTTCCAATTGTTGCCGGCAATGTAGTTACCGCAGATGGTGTTAGAGATTTAATTGCAGCAGGTGCTGACATAATTAAAGTTGGCGTTGGCCCAGGTGCAATGTGTACAACACGTATGCAAACTGGTGTTGGTCGCCCACAATTTTCTGCCGTACTTGAATGTGCAGCAGAGGCAAAGAAACTTGGTAAATCAGTTTGGGCCGATGGCGGAGTTCGCCATCCACGCGATGTCGCACTCGCTCTCGCTGCCGGTGCATCAAATGTAATGATCGGTTCTTGGTTTGCTGGAACATATGAATCACCTGGCGATTTACAAACCGATGCAAATGGAAAACTTTTCAAAGAATCATTTGGCATGGCATCTGCTCGTGCGGTAGCTGCACGAACTTCACAAGAAGATGCATTTGATCGCGCACGTAAAGCGTTATTCGAAGAAGGAATTTCAACTTCGCGCATGTATTTAAATCCTGCCCGCCCTGGAGTTGAAGATCTACTCGATGAAATAATTGCTGGCCTTCGCTCCTCTTGTACCTACGCAGGCGCTAAATCACTCGAAGAGTTTGCAGATCGCGCAACGATTGGAATTCAATCAACTGCCGGTTTTGCTGAAGGCCGCCCACTTCACTCTTCTTGGAGTTAGTTTTACCTCATAAATAGAGCGTTAAGGCGCCTGGTTGTAAAGAACAAACCAATACAAATCATCACTGCAAAGTATGTGACATTTACCAATAAGCCAACACCGAAGTTGCCCGCCATAGCTTTAGTAACTAACTCAATTCCTTGCCCCAATGGCAAGGCCTTGATTATTGCCTGTGCCCAGCCTGGAAAAACAGTTAGTGGATAGAAAGCGCCAGAGAACAAGAACATTGGCAGTAAGAAAATTTCAAAAAAGTTCATCTGATGATGTGACTTCATGTAGGAGGTAATAGCCATACCAAATGAGGCGAAGCCAAAAGCCACAATTATTGCTGCCGGAACCGCTAAGAGTGCCCACCACGAAGTGACTAGACCTAAGCCAGCAAGCACCAGGGTAAAAGCAGTTGCGTAAATTCCACCGCGCATTAGCGCCCAAGCTATTTCTCCAAGAGCTACATCTAGCGGCCCAAGCGAAGTCGCCAACATGGCTTTGTAGAGGCGACTTTCGTTTAGCTTGAAAAATACATTCCAGGTTGAATCAAACATCGCGCCATTCATCGCACTCGTTGCCAGCAAACCTGGCGCAATGTAAGCGGCGTAGGAAATGTTGCCAGTAGAGGTAGAGATGTTGCCGACAAGTTCACCAATGCCGTAGCCAAAAGAGAGCAGGTAAAGAACTGGCTCAAAGAAACCACTTACAACCGCAATCCAGGCAGATGACTTAAACGAAAGCCAGTTTCTGAGCAAAACTTGCTGAGGGCGGCCGGAATAGTATTTTTCGCCGAGCTTTCCGGTTCGACGTTCAGCGATTTGTACAGCGTCAGAAGTCATTTACTTCTCTAATCTCTTAGCGAAAATGCGAGCGGAAAGGAACAACCCAACTACAACCATGGCTGTCAGCACCGCAACATGTATAGAGAGTTGTAGCCCAGATAACGGGTAGTCATATGTCAGATAGCGACCAAGTTCCGAAGCGTGCCAAAGCGGTGAAATCCACCCGAAAAACTGTAAGAAAATAGGCATTTGGGTAAGTGGATAAAAGGTGCCTGAGAATAAAAACATTGGGATCATTACAAACCGGCCTACCAGAGTAAAAAAGAAATTTTCATTTTCGATTTTGGCCGCCAGCGCCAGCATTACTGCGCCCATCGCAGCCCCTGCTAATAGTGCTGCCGGCATTGCCAGCCAAGCGGTATCTGACTCAAGTGCGCCAAAGAAATAAAGCACGATCCAGTAAATAACTATTGAAAATATTGCCCGAGCCATGGCGGCAAGGAAAACTCCTAAAGAAATTTGTTGGGCAGTTAAAGTTGTAGAACGCATACCAAAAAAAGTACGGTTCCATTTAAATCCTTCCATAACTGGAAAAATTACCTCATCACTACTTCCTTGAATTGCTGCACTTGCGAGTAATGCTGGGGCTAAGAAAGTTAAGTAACTAACGCCATTAACACCATTGTTGGCATCAATCAAAGAGCCCACGCCAATGCCGATAGAGACCAGATAAAGCGTTGGATTTACGATGGCTTCAAATAAAATAATGCCCCGCCACTTGAGCATGTTGCGAATACGAGCTTCAGCTACATGGAATGCGCCGTATCTGGAAACTTTGCGAATGTTGGTACTCATTATTCAACCAAGGTGCGACCAGTAAGGCGAAGGAATACATCTTCTAGAGAACTGCGTCGGACTAGTGAAGTATTTGGATGGATGCCTTTTGCCGCAATCTGCTCTAGCAACTGTTCACCATCTTCGGCATAAAGCAGAATCCGATCCGGAAGAACCTCAATACGATCAGCAAGTGGCCGAAGTATCTCAACCATTTCTTGATTGCGATCAGAGCCAAAGCGAACTTCAAGCACTTCTTTGGTTGAATAATCTTTAATCAGCTTAGCCGGACTATCTTCTGCCATGATCTTGCCTTTATCCATCACGATCAAACGATCGCAAAGTTGTTCAGCTTCATCCATGTAATGAGTTGTAATAAGTAGTGTCACGCCTTGCTCTTTCAGGCGGAATAAACGATCCCAGAGAATGTGACGTGCTTGTGGATCTAAACCAGTTGTAGGTTCGTCAAGCATCAAAATATCTGGCTCGCTAACGAGCGATCTAGCGATAGTCAGACGTCTTTTCATACCACCGCTTAGAGCCTCAACTTTTGTATCTTTTTTCTCTTCGAGCTGTGCGAATTCAAGCAGTTCAGGAATCTTCTTGTTGATAAAGCTGGATGAGAGACCGAAGTAACGTCCATAGATGAAGATATTTTCAGAGACGGTAAGTTCGTTATCTAGGTTATCTTGCTGCGGCACAACACCTAAGTGCGCACGAATCTGCGGTCCATTGACTTCAGGATCTTTTCCAAGAATTGTTAACGTGCCGGAAGTTCGTACCGATGTAGCACCAATAATTCGCATCGTGGTTGATTTGCCAGCCCCATTTGGTCCTAAGAGACCAAATGATTCACCTTTAGCAACATCGAAATCAATACCATCTACTGCAACAAAGTCACCATAAGTTTTAGTTAACCCACGAGCACTGATTAAAGGTTCGCTCATTTTAAACCTCTATTAGCACGATCTAGATCATCTTGGAAATCAACTTCAACTGCGAATAGATCGGAGATATCGATTGGTTCCATTTGTAAACCATGCTTTTCAATTGCTAGCTCAAGACCGCGCTCAAAGTAATCTTGCTCGCCACATGCATCTAACTGATTGATGACATCTGCTTTCTCACGACTAGAAATGAAATTAATACCGACTGCTTCACCCAGTGCGTTATTAACGGTCTTAGATAATTCTTTGATATTTCCATTTGCATCTACTGTGTATTTAACTTCTTCATCAGCTGTAGCTGAAGTATTAACGCAAACGAATGACTTATCTGCCGCAATTCGATCAGCTACCCGCTCTAGAACTTTGTGGTCGAAAACTACATCGCCATTCAACCAGAGCACTCCACTTTCTTGGCTCGCGCGAAGTGCGCGCAAGAGACTCTTTGAAGTATTGGTTTGATCGTAAATCTCGTTGTAGACAAATGAAGCAGTCGGGTGAGCTTCCATAATCATTTCGAGCTTGAAGCCAACAACGACAGTTACTCGTGCTTTATCACCAAAGACAGTTTGCACATTTTCCATTTGTTGCTGCATGATCGAGCGACCATCAGAGAGTTGAGTCAATGGCTTAGGCCATGGCTTGCCTAAACGGGTTCCCATGCCAGCAGCCAGGATCACAACTTGAATCGCCATTTTTACCTCTTCTTGTAAAGCGAGATAGTCTTAATTTCATCTCCCAACACGATAGATTACAGGTTGTGAGCGTAAATCTTCGGACTCTTGTTGTTAATAAGAGCACAAAGATCTCAGAAATCATTGAAAACTTTAGCGAAAGCAACACTGATCTCTTATTGGTCGATGAAAACGCAATTGTCACCAAACCCCATTTGGAATTACTCACCGACTACCCACGCGGAACAACTACGGCACTTGTTGCACCGATGTTTCATGGCGATATCCGGGTAACTGGCGATCGAGTTGCTGGGGCTAGTTCAAAGTTTCATAATTTAGAAGGTGGAAACAATACCTTTGTTGGAATCTTGCGGTTATCTCAGAACCAACGAGAAGCAATAATTACAACTTTAACTGCTGTGAAAAACAGTGAGGCGTACGGTGAAGCAATTGATCTAGTTTTAGTAGCACTAGTGCGAGCCGCAGTTGTTGTCTCACCAGCTTCACTTACATCAGCACCATATATTCGCAGTGCGGATGAAAGTGCGAAAACTAAAGTTCAAGAAGAAATTAATAATTTAAATATTGCTCGATTACGTTTAAAGATGGCCAACCGGGCCAACGATGGCTTTTTCTCAGTATTTGTATTGCGCAAGTTTTCTAAGTTATTTACTTGGGCGGCAGTTCGCCTGAAGATGACACCAAATCAAGTAACGTTGATATCTTTTGCAATTGGTTTGCTCTCAGCCTATGAATTTAGCCGCGGAACTTTTTGGACCATTTTCGCCGGAGCGATTTTATTACAGCTCAGCATCATCGTTGATTGTGTTGATGGCGAGCTAGCTCGCTACACCCGCCAATTTTCAGCGCTCGGCGCTTGGCTAGATGCAATTACCGATCGTATTAAAGAGTATTTAGTGTTCTTCGCACTTGCTTATGGCGCTGCTAAGAACGGAAGCGATCTCTGGATACCAGCCATGTTCATGATGGTTTTCCAAACCTTTAGACACCTATCTGATTACAACTTTGCGCGCATTAACAAGGTGCGCAGTACTAATCTGCCGGTAATTGACTTTAACCAAGCGTCCGATGGGTTCATACCGGTCGATAAAGTTAAGAAATCTAGGTTTGAATATTGGTCAAAGAAAGCACTTCAGTTTCCGATTGGCGAACGCTGGTTAGTAATTAGCGCAGCTTCGATTATCGGTGGGGCAGCGTTTACCTTCACAATCATGCCTATTTTGGCGCTTATCTCAATTGTTTTGATTTTTCGGTCGCGCGTGCGCAAATCGCGAACTTGGCCAAAGATGCGCGTTAATAAGAACTTAATTGATGATCAATTAGATTTCTTTAGGAATGAGAAATCAACAAATCGTTTTGATTGGCTAGAGCCATCCATCTTGCGTGCTCTCGAAGGTGCCATATTTATTTGGGCCGTGGTAGCTACAGATTTAAATCGCCCGGCGGCATTTTTATTGTTATTTGCCATTCTTTATGGACATTACGATGCTCTTTATCGTGCGCTTCAAGGTGAACATAAACCAAAGTGGTTAGCCATTGCTGGCGGATTTATCCTCGGTCGAGTGACATTGCTTGGAATCTTCTTGGCACTTGGTTGGTCAATCGTGCCGCTAGTTTGGTATTTCAGCGTTCTCTTCTTTGTAATTTCATCTATCCAATGGGTAGCCGGACATAAAGCGCGGAGTAAATAAATGGAGCAACGTCCCGCACGACCAACGATCGCGCAGATTCGCGAAGTATCGCAACCGCCCTCAGTAACTGGTCGCTCAAATGCTGAACATTGGATTGCTGATCTCTACCTACGTAAAATTTCACCGTATGTAACACGAATTCTGTTGCGCACTCCAATTACAGCAAATGGTGTTACTTGGCTGATGATTTTGGTAGGTGCCTCAATTGGTCCAGCTCTATTAATCCAAGGCTGGCTAGGAATCGCGTTAGCTTTAGTTTTAAGTCATAAACAGATGTTGATTGATTGCTGCGATGGTGAAGTTGCTAGATGGCGCGATACCAAATCCCCGATGGGTATTTTTCTAGACAAACTCGGTCACTATGGTGCCGAAAGCTTGATTCCTATTTGTTTTGGTTTGCGTTTAGCTGACTGGCCAAACCAACCAATCACTTCGAGTATTTACCCATACTTAGGTGCGTTGTTGGCTGTGCTAATTATTATTAATAAAGCGTTAAACGACGCGGTTCATGTGGCGCGTGCCTTCTCTGGCTTACCTAAGTTAGAAGATGCCCAAGGCGTTAATTTGCCTCGAAAAGGATTACTGCGATTAGCTCGCAAAGCCTTCAATTTCTTGCCTGCACATCGCATCTTCCATTCTGTTGAATTCACGATGTATGTCGCGATCTTCGGTAGTTTTGCCATTTCACTGCAAATAGCTTTGATTATTGCGTTATTCGTAACTGTCGGCCATATTTTGGCGATCACAACGTCTGCAAAGCTTCGTAATAACTAGCCCAATACGATAAATTTGTCCTTAATCTATGTTCAGATGAGGGACAGCTATGAAAGTTATCTTGTGGAATTTGCGCAAGAGTCTTCTCGAGCTTTTCCCAACCACAAAATATCGAATGATTCTGGTTGGCTTAATCCTGATCGCAGCCTTCATCTCAGTTTCTGAGCTTTTAGTTGCAAAACTCTTTACCCAAATTATTTTAAATGAAGAAGAATTAGCAAAATCAACACTCTTTCTGCTGATCGCCTTCTTTTTCATTTTTTATGGTTTCACCAGAGCTGGCCAGTTCGCGCAACGCATATATCGGTTACGTGTATTTGATAAGGCATTCAAAGCAACGGATGCTGAGTTAAGCATGGCAAAAGATAATTGGCGGTGGTCACTTGCCTTTGAGCTAACTCACATTTCAAGCACACTCACCCAGATGGGCGTTGTCCTGGTTTTCTTCTTTTACGTCAACTGGATCTTTGCACTACTTGATTTAATAATGATTGTCATTGTTTTAGAGGTTATTGGTCGGCTATTTAAGAAACAAATTGAGGCTCAACGTGGCTTTGTTGAGGCGAGAAAGAATAAGACGCCGGTAGCAAACGTGGTTCGAGTCGGCACCCGAATTAAATCTGGTGAAATTGGTATTTTGTTATCAGGCTTTGCCATGATTTTTATGTTAGGCGCTCTTTTTTACTTCAATTACATCGGCGATATCAGCGCTTCAAACACTGTTGTTTTATTCTTTGGTCTACGTATGCAAAACTCAAATCTCTCTGGAATTTCAACTGGTTTAATGCGATTTGCAAGGGCACGTACGCATAGTGAGTAATGAACTATTAACTATTGGGTTTTCGACTCTTTCTGACCGTATTAATAACATTGAACCGCCACGTGTAAGCGTTCCGCATAAGGTTTTTATCTCGATCCAAGATCCGCACAATTCAGCTGAGCCACTTCCTGGTAACTTTAAATTTGATTCAATCAAATCGCCTGAACTTGGCGTTGCAAAAAGCCGAAATACTGTACTTCGCAACGCCGAAACTAAGTATTTGCTATTTGCTGATGATGAAATTGTTTTCCTGGACCGTGGCGTTAGGTTAGCGGTTGCCTATCTAGAGGAGCACCCAGAGTGTGACATGGTGTTAGCTCAAGCGATTGATACCACCGGCGCTCTTCGCAAGCGCTATTCAAAGAAGAAAGTTCAGTTGACTAAGTTCAATTCAGCAAAAGCTGCCACCTACGAAATGATTGTGCGCGTCGAGAGCATTAAATCTAAAGATGTTTACTTTGATGAAAAATTCGGAGCTGGCGTAAGTAACTACATTGGCGATGAATACATTTTTATTACCGATTTATTGAATAAAGGTGGAACTGCGATGTTCTTGCCAATCACAATTGCAATTCATCCGAAAGATAGCTCGGGCAGCCTTTGGGGTACTGAGCGGGATCTATTGGCGCGAGCGCAGGTATTCCAGCGGGTATTTGGATCTTGGGCGCCAATAGTTCGAGCAGCTTTTTACTTTAAGAATTATGGCAAGACCAATGGCCTTCGTAACTTCAAAAAGTTTGTGCGCGGAAAGATTTAGTCGCGAAGCGCTTTAGCTAAAGATCTAAAATCTTCAACCAAAATATCAATTTCGGTTTGGCCATGTGCCAATGAAATTAACCATTGCTCATCAAGTCCCGGAGGCGTGATGATTCCGCGGTTTAGCGACCATAACCAAGAGAGTTCAGCAACTTGGAAATCAGTTGCTTTGTAATCGCGATAGTTTCTAACCGGCGATGTTGACCAAGTAATACAGCCCTTTACGCCAAAACCAACGGTGTGCGCAGGCAAGCTGTACTCATCAATAATTTCATTGATGCGCACCAATGCTTGTTTATTTAGCGCTTCAGCTTTTTCTAAAGCTTCCGGAGTACAAATCTGATCAATTGCACGAATACCTGCCATTGCAAGTGGGTTTCCGTTAAAAGTACCGAAGTGGCCAAGTCGACCATCGGCAACAGCTTGCATGTATTTCGCTTTTCCACCGAAAGCAGCAACTGGAACGCCACCGCCAATAGATTTAGCAAGCGTAATTAAATCTGGCTTAACTCCAAGACGCTGAGCAGCACCCTGATAACCAGCAGTTAGGCCAGTTTTTACTTCGTCAAAGATCAAGATGATTCCGTATTGATCACAGAGTTGGCGGACAGATTCGAGATAGCCAGCATCTGGCAACACGATTGCAATATTTTCGAGAACTGGCTCGAGAATGAAGCAAGAAATTTTGTCAGCGTGTGCTTGGAATACTCGCTCCAGGGATTCGATGTTGTTAAACGGCACAACATAAACATCGCCAGGATCAGTTCCGATATTTGGAACTGGCGTTGGATCATTAGGATCGCCAACTTGCGACAAACTTGGCTTACAAGAAACCATTAACGGATCGAATGAACCGTGGTATCCGCCTTCAAGTTTTACGACCGCATTCTTGCCAGTGTATGAGCGCGCTAAACGCACTGCATACATAGTTGCTTCGGTGCCAGAGTTTGCAAAGCGAACCTGATCAATTGCAAAGCGTTTACAGATTCGTTCTGCGGCATCACGAGATATTGGTGAAGGAGTTACAAAAAGCATTCCTTCGGAAAGTGAATTCTTAATTTCTTCAACCACCACTGGATTTAAGTGACCGGCGAGCATTGCGCCAAAGCCCATCGACATATCGAGCAATTTGCGACCATCAACATCGGTCATGTAGGCGCCTTGCGCTGAAGCGATAGCAATTGGGTATGGGTCCCAGTGCTGGAAGCTAGATGTCACGCCCATAGGCATGGTCTCTTTAGCAACCGCATTTTCGATTTCAGATTTGCCAGTTCCTTCTTTAAAACGAGCCCATTCTTGGTCTAGCAGAGCGGCGACTCGAGTTTTGGAGACTGGCGTTGATGTTGCAGGAACAGATCTAAACGTTTGCGGATGATTCGCAGTGGTTTTCATTTTTTGCGCTTTCGACTTCAAGACGATCTCGAAGCCCCTAGCGCCTTACTCCCAACAAATTTTGTTACTCCTGAAGTTTAGCCGTTTATAACTTTTAAGCAACGGGAGCGCTAGTTCATGCGTGGTTTATCGCGTGTTTTCATAAATTTAACTTGATTTATGTAGGGTTTCTATATGACTAACACCCTAAAAACCCGCAAAAAACTAAGCTTCGGTGTTTTTGCCGTTGCTGCCACTCTATTGGTAACCATGGTTACCCCAATCGCACAGGCAAACGTTGTTTACGCAAAGCCTTCTGCACCGACAAATGTCACCTCATATTTATGGAAACAAGGCATCATGGTTAAGTGGACGCCAACCGAGGCAACTCCAGCTATTACACACTATGTAATTTCAGCCGGTTCTGGTTCATGTCCAGTCATGGTTGCTGCAAATGGTCGTTCGTATGTAACCATGCCAGTTGTTGTCGGCCAACCTGGCGGAACTCCAGTTGTGCAAGCAGTAAATGCATACGGTTTCTCAGTAGCCGCTAAATCAAGAATGTCTTACACCGCAGAAGAACTTGCAACTGTTGCATCAAGTGCGGACATTAAATCAGTTCAAGTTCTACAACTCAGCGACTTGCACGGTGCAATTGAAGCGAGTGCATCAAACATTGGTGCTGCAGTTTTAGCATCTGCATTTGCTAACGATCGCAAGAACACTGCTGCAACAGTTACTGTTTCATCAGGTGACAACATCGGTGCAGCTCCACCAATTTCAACTGAGTTTGAAGAAATGCCAACGATTGAATCAATGAACTTAATGAAGTTCGATGCATCAACTTTTGGAAATCACGAACACGATCGTAACTTGGCACACGTGCAAAAAGTTATCGGCGCATCTGATTTCGAGTGGGTCTCGTCAAACTATGGTGACTCATCCCTTGCTGTGCTTAAGTCAGGCACCAAAGCTGCCAAGAGCTTTACCATCATCGAGCGCGGTGGCGTAAAGATCGGCATCGTTGGCGCAAACACTGAAACCACCATCGAACAAGTATTCCCAGGCAACTTGGATTACACAGATGCAGCTGGCGTTAAACGCACAATTCAGATTGAAGCGGGTGTGACCGGTATCAATGCAGCAATTGTGGCAGCCAAGAAAGCTGGCGCAGACTTAGTAGTTGCAGTCATTCACCAAGGCTGGTCAGAAAGCGTTGGCGGAGTTTCAGTCGGCGTACTCAATGAAATGGCTACTGAAATCAAGGGCGCTGCTGCTATTTATGGCGGACATAGTCACCAGACTTTCACCACCGTAGTTCCAGGTGCCAAGGCAAGCAACGGAACTTTGGTTGGCCAAACACTGAACGCAGGTGTTGAATACACCAGATCACAGATCTGTGTAAACACAAGTTCAAACAGAGTACTTGGTTCATCAATTGAAACCATTAAAAAGGCAGCCGTCGCAACAGTAGTAGCTGATGCACCTACAGCTGCGCTAGTTAAGAAGTACAAAGACCAAATGACTGGCAAGCTAGATGCGAAGATAGGTACTGTTGCTGGAACATTCCCACGTGGTGGTACTCCAGCAGTTGAACGATCTGGTGAAAACCCAATGGGTATTTACATTGCTGACCTACTTCGCGCAAAGTACAAGACAGACTTTGCGTTAACTAACGGTGGCGGTATTCGCGATACTTTCCCAGCTAAGACCTACACACCGGTTGATACCAAGTTGGTTCGCACCGGTGCTGGCCCACTTGATGTAACTCTTGGAGATGCACTTACTGTTTACCCATTCGGTAACCAAGTTGCAACAACAGTCGTTACTGGTGAAAATCTATGGAAAGCGCTAGAAAATGGTGTAGGTGGAAACTATCCTGGTGATGGTCGATTCCCACAAATTTCTGGCTTCAAGTTCACCTTTGATCCAACCAAGGCAATCGGAAGTCGCATCGTTTCAGTAACTAAGAACGATGGAACTGCAATTGCAAAGGATCAAACCGTTTATACCCTGACAACTCTTGACTTTATTATTTACGGTGGTGACGGATACCTCAATGTATTCTCACCAGCGAAAGCCAAGGTTATGGGCGCACTACTAGATGTATTTGTAGATGCACTCAAGGCTGATCTAGCTGCTGGAAAGGTCACTCAACTGCCAGCACTTGATGGTCGTGTTAAGAAAGTTTCTTAACAGTTAATAACTGATTAAAGATCAGGGGCGCATCCGCAAAGGGTGTGCCCCTGATTTATTTTTACGCGATAAACTCTCCTTCTATGAGTCCGCAAGCGGAAAAACCCACGATTATCCTGGCTACCAGTAATGGTGTCGGAATGGGCCATCTTGCTCGTGCTAGCGCAATCGCTCTTGAGCTAAAAGAGATCGCAAATCCAATCATTGTTTCAATGGCTGGCGGCGTTGCCGAAGTTCCTAATTTTGTTGGTGTTCGTTGTGAATATATTCCAGGTCGCGATCGCGGTTGGATGCCGCGCAAACTTTGGGATGCTTATTTGCGTGATCGCTTACTTGCCCTAATTGAAGAGACCGATGCCCAAGTTTTATCTTTTGATGGCGTAGTTCCTTATCCAGGCGTGATTGGGGCTAAATTAAGAAAGAATGATTTAGCTTTAGTTTGGGTTCGCCGTGGTTTGTGGCAGAAGAAACCACAAGGTTTAGCACTTGGTCTGCAATCAATGATGATGGATGCAATTATCGAACCTGGTGATTTCGCTCGAGTTTATGATCATGGCCCAACTAAGAATCGTAAAGACGCCGTAGTGACTTCAGCTGTTTCGTTATACCAAGAATCCACTGCACTTGATCGTGATGAATCACGCATTGCGCTAGGCATTGATTTAAATCGCCCTGCCGTATTAGTGCAACTAGGCACTGGCGACAGTGATGTCAATGAGAAAATGACGGCAGCGCTTAAGGGCTTAATTGGCTGGAAAGATTTGCAAGTTATCCTAACTAAAAAGCCAATTGATGCCAATGGCAATTCCTTAGTGCCGGATGGCCTTGAAATTAAACAAGTTCGATATTTCCCATTGGCCAAAGTTCTGCATGCCTTTGATGCCGCAATCTGTGCTACTGGTTATAACGGCGTGCATGAACTTTTGCCCGCACTGGTGCCAACTGTTTTTGTCTCAAATATTCGCGGCACTGATGATCAAGAAGCCCGTGCTCAGTGGTGCCACGATTTAGGTTATGCGCTGCGAGCTGATCAAGCAGATTTAGCAAACATCACCGAAACTGTAAAGTTGTTACAAGATCCTGAAGAACGCGCGCGATTACACCGGATGTGCAAGAAATTACCTGAAGCTAATGGCGCTAAAGAGGCAGCTCAAATTCTCTATGAAATGGCCACAATTAAGCATGGAGCGCAGCCTTCAATGGTTGTCAGAATGCGTTTACGGGCACGCGAGTTTGGCTTGACCAGCTTCCGCCAATTTGCAAATGCCATTTATCGCCAATTAGCTCTGGTCTATCGAAAAATAAATCCTCATATTGTGGTTCAGATCGTAAAGATTGATCCACCTCATTTTGGCGATGAGACTGATCCACAAACTATGCGTAAGTTAATCAATGGCGATGTTCGTTACGAGCATTTAATCTCTGGTTCATCTGAGAATTATCGTCGTCGTCGCGATGAGATAGCATCAGCAGCCTACGGGACTTTACGTCGAGTGGTAAACACCCAGAAGGAGCCGCTATGAATATTCGTGGATTTGCAAAACGAAGTAAAGCCGGCAATTTAGCCTGGCGTGTATTTATTGGCGTTCTCGGTGGAACAATTACAGTATTAGGCGCAATAGCTTTGGTTGCACCCGGCCCAGGGGTTTTAATATTACTTGCCGGTCTTGGAATCTTAGCAACTGAATTTGCGTGGGCTAGTAGAGCAATGAATAAAACAAAGAGTATGGCGCAAACCGCTGCCGATAAAGTGGGCATCCCAATCTGGGTTAAGTACTTGATCTTTGCTGGCGCAGCACTTTTTTCAATCTTTGCGATTATTTACTATTACATGACCAAGTAGGTACTATAAATATTTTCAAAAGAGCATTTTCATAAGAATTAATCTATAATTTATTAAATGAGCGCAACTACTTCAACTCCAATTCATCCAGTACTAAGTAATCGACGTAGCCCAAGATCATTTGATGCTACGGCCACTATTTCCA
>Ga0209617_10000636_pt1 | contig 15745 bp, 14 predicted proteins | sample LakEriepJuly2011_2_FD_187459 | JGI IMG/M metagenome (GOLD analysis project Ga0209617, IMG submission 187459) | Freshwater microbial communities from dead zone in Lake Erie, Canada - CCB epilimnion July 2011 (SPAdes) (version 2) | ecosystem: Environmental > Aquatic > Freshwater > Lentic >... | reverse complement strand
CCACAGGCGGTGGCAAGAGTCGCTCTGGTGGCCAGCGCCCCAAGGGCAGCCGAGGCAACTGAACCTCGCCGCTCGGGCGGATTGCCCGTGGGCCGGGCGACCGCCCACGGGCTGACGCGATCTGGCGCTTCGATGCCGTGCCGAAACGGTCCTTGTTTGATGTTCTGTCTAAGAACTACAACAAGTAACCAAGCCGGCCCAATCGACTCATGAAACACAGCGAGCCAGCCCGAAGGCTGGCTCGCTGGAGTGTGTTGGGTTGGTTGGGCTGAATCAGCCGTCGTAGCCACCACGGCCGCCACCGCCGCCGTAGCCACCACGACCACCACCGCCGCCGCCACCGTAGCCGCCGCGGCCACCGCCGCCGCCGCCACCGTAGCCACCGCGGCCGCCGCCGCCGCCACCACCGTAGCCGCCGCGGCCACCGCCGCCGCCGCCGCCACCGTAGCCACCGCGGCCGCCGCCGCCACCACCGCCGCCACCCTGCGCGGGCGGACGAGCTTCGTTCACGGTCAGGGTGCGACCGTCAAACTGGGTGCCGTTGGTCTTCTCGATGGCTTCGTTGCCCTGGGCAGCGTCGCCCATGGTGACGAAACCGAAACCGCGGCTGCGACCGGTGTCGCGATCCTTGGCGATGAACACGTCGACGACAGTACCGAACTGCTCGAAGAAAGAGCGCATGTCGTCTTCAGTAGTACCGAACGGCAGATTGCCGATATAGAGCTTCACGAGGCATTCCTTTCAATGCGGGACAACAAGGCCGATGATTCGAGATCCCACATTGACGAAAGCTGGCTCGAAACTCGGACGAGGCGTGCTGAGGTGACGGCAACGTGCCGTTCCCAGCGTCAACGAGTGTAGCGGATCGGCTCATTCCCACCAAGCGCTGCAGACAATTTCACATGGCCAACCACCACCTGCCGTTCCACCAACGCATCGCCGGACGCCTCACCCTGCTTGGCGTGATCCCAGCCGTGCTCTTATTGGGCATCTTCACCACCATCAAGATCCGCGACGACTACCGACAGGCCGTCGAGGAGACTGAAGTGCGACTGCAGCGCGTGGCGGCGCAGGTGGCGGCGCGGCTCGATGCTCAGAATCGCGTGGCGTGCGAACTCGTGCAGACGATGGCGCTTCAGCGCGCAGCCCGATGGGATGGCGGCAGCGGTGACCGCGAACGCACGCTCGCGCTGATGGGCGATCTGCTGAAGGCCAATCCCTGGGCGATCGGCACGTACTTCGCCTTCGAACCCAATGCCGACGGCCAGGATGCGCACTACCTCGCCAACCCGATCCCAGGCGTGCAGCACGCCGGCAGCGGTCAGTTCGTGCCGTACGCATTCCTCGACTGGCGCAACGGCAATGCGCTCGCCTTCAAGGCCAACATCGACATGGAGACGAGCCTGTACTACGCGGGCGTACGAGATCTCTGGCGCTCGACGCAGCAGGTCAAGGCGCGCATCACCGAGCCATACGTGTATGACGGCCAGGCGATGATCGAGACTGTTGCACCGATCGCGGTGGATGGTGCGTTCAAGGGGATCGCCGGTGCCGACCGCGCCTTGCGCGACATCGCCTCACTCGTGCGCGAGGAGTGCGAGCTGCATGGCGTCGACGCCTTCGTGATCAGCTCTGGCAGCGCTGTTCCCGGCTTCACCAAGCCACGAGCGTTCATCACCGCAACCACCGATCGCAAGGAAGCGGCCGAGGACGCCGTCGAGGGCATGCTGCGCACCAAGGCCGTGGAGGCATCACCGTACGCTGCCCTCTTCGAGCCGATGCTCGGCGAGTCCATGGGCGTCAGCGGGACGATGAGCATGGCCAAGTTGCAGGCCGCCAACGATCCCGTGAGCGGCGAGCCCTGCATATGGGCGCACCAGGTGCTGCCGCTGCCCGACGGCAATCGGTGGGATGTGATCGTGCGCGAGAGCGAGCGTGATGCACTCGCGGGCGCCGAAGCAGGGCTGATCACGCAGGTGCTGACCGCAGGTGGCGGCGTGACGTTGCTGGCCGTGCTCCTGCTTGCTCCAGCGATCCTCGTGGGCAAGCGTCTCGCGGTCGCGTCGACGAGTGCCACGGTCATGGCCGGTGGCGACCTCAGCGGCACGGCACCCAGTTCCGATGGCCGGGACGAAGCAGCCAACCTGGTCAACGCCCTCGGTGCCATGCACCAGGGGATGGAGTCACTGATCACCAAGGTGAAGGAAGCCACCATCAACATCAACTCCACCGCCACGGAACTGACCGCGACGGCACGGCAGCAGGAGCGCAACTCGCATGGGCTCAGTGCCAGCACCACGCAAGTGGCCGCCGCAGCCAAGCAGATCGCCGCGACCAGCAGCGAGCTCGGCGACACGATGGAACGCGTGGCGCTCACAGCTGCGCGCGCAGCGGAGCTCGCCCGCAGCGGTCGCAGCGGCCTCGACGGCATGGGTGAGACGATCCGCGGGCTCGAGGACGCCACCTCCGGCATCGCCGCGCGACTATCGGCGATCAGCGAGAAGGCTGCAACGATCAATGGTGTCGTGACCACGATCACGAAGGTCGCCGACCAAACGAACCTTCTCTCGGTCAATGCGGCCATCGAGGCCGAGAAGGCCGGGGAGCATGGCGTGGGATTCCTGGTGGTCGCGCGCGAGATCCGTCGACTCGCGGACCAGACGGCGGCAGCCACGCTCGACATCGAGCAGACCGTGCGGCAGATGCAGACCGCGGTGAGTACCGGCGTCATGGAAATGGACCGTTTCGCCGAACAGGTACGCCGCGGCGTGCGTGACGTCGGCACCATCGGCGGACAGCTCGGGCAGATCATCGAGCAGGTCGACGAAGGCAGCGCGCAGTTCGCCGACGTCAACCGCGGCATGAAGAGCCAGAGCGAGGGTGCGCGCCAGATCAGCGATGCGATGGGCCAGCTCACCACGACCACGCGCGAGACGATGCTCGCCGCCGAGGAGTCATCGCGTGCCGCAGACCGATTGCTCGCGGCCATGGCTGAACTCAAGACCGCCGTCGAGGCCTTCAAGATCCGCCGGGCCTGATCGATGCGGCACCTGTGCGTGATGATCGGCGGCGAACGCTTCGCGCTGGCGGCCCGGGACGTGCACGAGGTGGCGCCAGCCATCGCGGCGCGGATCGTGCCCGGTGCACCGACCTGGTGCCGTGGCTTCGCGTGCGCACGCGGCACATGGCTGCCGCTCGTCCACGCTGCAGCGCTGTTCGGGCTGCCGGCCACGCCCGCGACCACGGCGAGTCGCACGCTGCTCATGCGACCGGAAGGCATGCCGGCGCTGCTGCTCGAGGTGGATGCGGTGCTCGAACTGGCCGAACTCGACCTGACCGGCAGCCACCCAGGACTGGCCATCGATGCGCTCGCCTGGCTCGGGCCCGTGTGCACGCATGGCGGGCACGGCGTGCAGGCGATCGATGCTGCAGCGCTGGCCCGTCATCCGGCGCTGGTCATCGTGCGCGATGGGGCATCCATCGCATGAGCCATCCCGTGCGAGCACTGCTCATCGAGAACGGCGGCATCGATGCGACCCACTGCGAAGGGGCGGCCTTCGAGTGCTTGTGCGCAGCCGAGCGTCGACGCGTGGGGGCACGAGATGACGTGGAACTCGCCCGGCACCTCCGCGATGACGAAGCGGCCCTGCATGCGTTCGTGGCCCAGGTCGCCGTGCCCGAGACGTGGTTCTTCCGCTACCCGATGAGCTTCGAAGCGTTGCATGCGCACCTCTCGGGTTGCGGCCGGCCTGTGCGCATCGCCAGCATCGGCTGCGCCACGGGCCAGGAGGCGTATGCCGCTGCCGCCACGGCGCTGGCCGCGCTCGGCCCCGGCGGCAGCGTGAGCGTGGAAGCGTTCGACCGCAACCCCGTGGCGATCGAGGTCGCACGGCGCGCGCAGTGGTCGGGATCGCTCGCCCTGCGCGGCAGCGTGCCGCCATGGGCGCAACCGTGGATCAGGATCGATCCAGATGGTGCTTGGCTCCACCCGCACGCCAAGGCGGCTGTGTCGTGCACGCACGTTCGGTCCAGCGCGCACATGATCGAGGTGCTCGAGGGCCGCTCGTTCGACGTGGTGCTCTGCAGGAACCTGCTCATCTACCTGGATGCAGCCACGCGCGATGCACTCGTGGCCGCCATCATGCGTTCAGTGCCCGTGGGCGGAATGCTGATGCTCGGCCATGCCGAGCGGGTCGAGTTGGGCCCATCGTGGCACCGTGACGAACACGCTGAGAGCTTCACCTGGCATCGAGGCGATTTGCCGCCGCTCGTGCAGGCACCGCCGAGCGCGGCTGCATCGAGTGGTGCGAGGGAGCAGCGCGGCACCGCGCCGAGCGCGCATGCCCAGACGCCGCAACGACGCGAAACCGGGCATGGTCGAGCGTCGACGCCAACGGCTCGTGTGCGCCCGCCGGCGAAGCAAGTCCACGACGCGGCGATCCATGCTGGCCCCATCGACGGCACAACCCTGCCCAAGCAGGTCGATGCGCTCTTCGCGCAAGCGGAGGCGGCACTGGCAGCCCATGACCACGTTCGCGCCCATGGCCTGCTCGAGCAGGTGGTGTACCTGGCGCCGCAGCATGACCTGGCGATGCTGGGTCTGGCCGCCCTTGCCGAGCGGCTCGGGCGCATGGACGACGCGCAACGCTGGCGGAACCGGGCACAGCGAGCGGCAGCACGCGGAAGGAGCACGCCATGAGCGAGCATCGTGAGCTCACGCTGCAGGAACTCGAGGCCAACGCCGAGGCCTTCGCGCGCGTGATCGAGCGCGAGCGCGCGACTGACGTGCATGCCGTGCTCGCACGCGTGGGGTCGTCGTGGATCGCCGTGCCGGCGGCGCGCGTCCTTCGCGTGACCCGCGCGGTCAAGCCCCACCGCATCCCACACCGATCGCATCGGGCGTTGCGCGGGCTCGCGAACATCGAAGGCGAGGTCGCGATCGTGATGGATCTCGCGTCACTGTGCGGATTCAGCTGGTCACCGAGCGGCGAAGCCTCGGCACGCATGGTGGTGCTGGGCGAGCGCGGCGCCGCGTGGGCCTTCGAGGCGGACGAGGTTCCCGGCACGGTCGCCGGCAACTCCTCCGACCTGCTCGCCGCGCCGCTCACGGTGGCGGCCACCGGCGCAGGCTTCACGAAGCACCTCATGCCGTGCGCGACCGGGCATGCCGGGATCCTCGATGTCGATGCGCTGCTCGCGGCGTGCGGCGAGGCGGTGCGCGCATGAACCTCGGCGGCTTCAGCATGTTCGACCTGTACAAGGCCGAAGCCGAGCAGCATGGCCGTGCGCTGAGCGATGGCCTGGTGGCCCTCGAGAACGCCACGGATCCATCGCTCGTCGAACCGCTCATGCGCGCGGCGCACAGCATCAAGGGTGCGGCTCGCATCGTCGGCTTCGAGCAAGTCGTCACGTTGGCGCATGCGATGGAGGATTGCCTGGTGCGCCTGCAGCGCGCTCAGGAACCGATCGTGCCTGCGCGAGTCGACCAACTCCTCAAGGGAACGGATCTCCTGGTGCAGAGCGCGCAGGTGGCCGAGGCCGACGTGCCGGCGTGGAACACCGCGCATGCCGCGGCGATCGCCGACCTTGCATCGCGGTTGCAGCAACCGGCTGCCGCGCCGACCACGACGATGCCGCAGGAGCCCGCGCCGCCAACATCGGGGCCCGCCCCTGCGGCGCCGGCTGCATCGGCGCCGGCGGCGGCAGCCCCGCCGCCATCAGCAGCGTCCACGCACGCCGCACCACCGCCGACTGCTGCCTCCACGACCACCAAGCCGGTGGCCGGCGAGAGCAGCGTGATGGTGCGATCGCGCAACCTGGACCGTCTCATGCGTCTTTCGGGCGAGGGCATGGTCGAGGCACGGCGGCTCGAGGCGATGCAGGCACGGCTGCGCGCCATCCGCACGCGCGAACGCTCGCTCGAGGATCTCTTCGACCGTCGGCGCCAGCGCCAGGACGTGAGCGATCTCGACCTTGAGCAGGCGCACGCGGCGATCCGCAACGAGGTCGCGCTCCTCGAGGCTGACCTGCAGGCGCACCTGCGCCGCACGGAGGAGCTCAGCACCACCCTGCACCACGAGGCCATCGACTGCCGCATGCGACCCTTCGGCGATGCGTGCCTGACGATCCCGCGGACCGTGCGCGATCTAGCCCGATCGCTCGACAAGGATGCCTCCGCACGGCTTGAGGGACAGTCGGTGAGCGTGGACCGTGACATCCTGCGCAAGCTCGAAGCGCCGCTCACGCATCTTGTGCGCAATGCGCTGGATCACGGCATCGAATCGCGAGCCGAGCGTGCGGGCTCCGGCAAGCGGGCTCAGGCCACGCTTCGGGTCTCAGCCTCGCACCAGGCGGGCATGCTGGTGGTGGAGATCGCCGACGATGGCCGCGGCATCGACCTTGGCAGGCTGCGCGCGAAGATCATCGAACGAAACCTGAGCACGCCGGAGCTCGTGGCACGCATGAGCGACCGCGAGCTGACGGACTTCCTGTTCCTGCCCGGCTTCAGCACCGCGAAGGCGGTTACCGACCTCTCCGGCCGAGGCGTCGGGCTCGACGTCGTGCAGACCACGGTGCATGAAGTCGGTGGCAGCGTCGAGGTGCAGACCGAGCTCGGCCGCGGCACCACGTTCCGCATGCGCCTGCCGGTCACGCTCAGCGTGCTGCGAGCGGCGATCGTGTCGATCGGTGGCGAGCCCTACGCGATGCCGCTCGCACGCATGGAGCGCATCGACCGGCTCGACCATGACGCGCTCGAGCATGTCGAGGGCCGGCTTGCTGCACGGGTGAACGACGAAGTGATCGGCCTGGTGCGCGGCGATGAATTGCTCGGCGTCCCTGGGGATGCGCAGAGCGGAGCATTGGCCGTGGTGAGCCTGCGCACGCGCCAGCGGACGCTCGGCGTGATCGTCGATGGCTTCCTCGGCGAAGAGGACGTGGTGGTCCAGCCGCTGGACGAGCGGCTCGGCACTGTGCCGCATGTGTCGAGTGCGAGCGTGCGCCAGAGCGGCGAGCTGGTGCTGATCCTCGATGCCGATGCCATGGCGATCGACGCCGCCCGGCGGCTCGACGAGGGAACGCTGCGTGGCGCGGCCGCGGGCAGCGAGGATGCCAGGTCACGCAGGCACCGCGTGCTGGTGGTCGAGGACTCACTGACCGTGCGCGAAGTCGAGCGGCAGATGCTCACGCGTGCGGGCTACATGGTGGACGTGGCGGTCGACGGGCTCGATGGCTGGAACGCGCTGCAGCGGGAGCGCTACGACCTCGTGCTCAGCGACGTGGACATGCCGCGCATGAATGGCCTCGAGCTCGTGCGGCGCATCCGGGCCGACCGGAAGCTCGCCTCGGTGCCGGTGGTCATGGTCTCGTACAAGGACCGTGAGGAAGACCGCCTTGCTGGCCTCGAGGCTGGCGCGACCGCGTACCTGACCAAGGGTGCGTTCCATGACCGGACGCTCCTGGACACCGTCGCCGACCTGATCGCCGCGTCGGCTGGATGAGGCCACGGGTACAGTCCTGCCGTGCGCGTTGCGATCGTCAATGACCTGAAGCTTGCCGTGGAAGTGCTGCGCCAGTCGGTGCTGCGCATCCCGGGCGCCGAGGTGGCATGGATCGCCGAGGACGGTCGCCAGGCGATCGAGCGCTGCGCGCAGGACCGGCCCGATCTCGTGCTGATGGACATGCAGATGCCGGTCATGGACGGTGCCGTGGCGACGCGGGAGATCATGCGCCGCACGCCGTGCCCAATCATCGTGGTCACGGCATCGATCCAGGCGAACCTCGACCGCGTGTATGACGCGCTCGGTGCCGGTGCGCTCGACGTCACGACCACGCCGACCTTCGGCCCGGGCGGCGCGATCGAGGGCCTCGAATCGCTCGCGCGCAAGATCGATCACGTGCGCCAACTGGACCGCGGTCACGCCGTGCGCGCGATCGAGCCTGCACGCGCCACACCTGGCGGACGCGGCATCATCGCCATCGGCGCGAGCACCGGCGGACCTCAAGCCCTGGCCGCCGTGCTGCCGCGTGGCATGGCTCTGCCTGCGCCCGTGGTCATCGTGCAGCACATCGACCGTGCGTTCGCGCCCGGCTTGGCCGAGTGGCTCGCGAGGGAGACCGGACAGACCGTCGTGCTCGCGCAAGAGGGTCACGCTCCCACCGTCGGAACGATCCACGTGGCGTGCAGCGACGATCACCTGGTGCTGGTGAACGGCCTCTTCATGCACCGTGCCGAGCCGCGCACGCTGGCGCACCGCCCATCCGTCGATGTCTTCTTCGAGAGCCTCGTGGGAACGCCGTGCGGCGTCGCGGTGCTGCTCACGGGCATGGGCCGCGACGGCGCCGAAGGCCTGCGCGCGCTACGCCGTGCGGGCTGGCACACCATTGCCCAGGACCAGGCAACCAGCGTGGTCTGGGGCATGCCCGGCGCCGCGGTCGCCCTCGGCGCTGCCGTCGAGGTCCTTCCCATCCAACGCATCACACAGGCCATCGACATCGCCTGTGCCGCACCCAGGAGCGCACGATGAGCGAGCTTGCCGGAACGATCACGCCTCGCATCAGCGTCCTGCTCATCGATGACCAGGCGATCATTGGCGAGGCGATGCGCCGGATCTGCGCCACGCAGCCCGACATCGCGTACCACTTCGTGAGCGATCCGACGAAGGCGATCGAGGAAGCCATTCGCGTGCAGCCCACGGTGATCCTGCAGGACCTGGTGATGCCCGGCGTGGACGGGCTGGACCTCGTGCGGGACTTCCGCAAGGAACCCGGCACCGCCGAGATCCCTCTGGTCGTGCTGAGTTCCAAGGAGGAAGGCACGACCAAGGCCGAGGCCTTCGCTCGCGGGGCGAACGACTACATGGTGAAGCTGCCGGATCCGCTCGAGATCATCGCGCGCATCCGCTACCACTCGAAGGGCTACATCGCCGCGCTCGAGCGCAACGCCGCGTACGAGGCGCTGCGCTCGGAGCTGCATCAGGCCGCCGAGTACGTGCGCAGCCTCCTGCCCGAACCCATCGATGAGCCCCGCCTGCGCACGAGCTGGGAGTTCACGCCCTCGGCTTCGCTCGGCGGCGACTGCTTCGGCTACCGCATGCTCGACGGGGACCGGTTCGCCTTCTGGCTGATCGACGTCTGCGGCCACGGCGTCGGGCCGTCGCTCCTCTCGGTGAGCGTGCGCAACATGCTGCAGGGCCTGACCGGTTCGCTCGACCTGGGCGAGCCCGGGCTGGTGATGGCGGCGCTCAACGCATCGTTCCAGATGTCGAAGCACAACAACCTGTACTTCACCGGCTGGTACGGCGTGCTCGACCTGCGCACGCGCTCGCTGCGGTGGTCAGGTGGCGGCCACCCCCCGGTCATGGCGGTCGGCCCTTCGGGCGTCCGCGAGTTCGAGTCGCAGAACCCGATCGTGGGCATGATCGACGGCCTGCCGTACGAGGAGACGCAGGTGCATCTGGACCACGGCGACCGGCTGTACATCTACAGCGACGGGCTCGTCGAGATCCAGCTCGACGACGGCTCGGTCTGGAGCCACTCGCAGTTCCGCGAGTTCCTGACCCGCGATGCGCTGCAGACGGCCCGGCCGCTCGCGCGCATGCTCGAGCACACCACGCAGCTGCAGGGCTCGCCGCACTACGCCGACGACGTGAGCGCCATCGAGATCGAGGTGCGCTGACGCATGACGACCGGGGAGCAATGGTCGCTCTTCGGCGGGTCGGGCGACGAGCCGGCCATCGATGGCGCGGTGGCGCCGGCCGCCCCGGATCCCGCGCTCGCCGCACTCGGCGCATCGCTGCCTGCAACGATCAGGCTCGGCACGAGCTCGTGGAGCTTCCCCGGATGGAAAGGCCTGGTCTACGCCGGTCGGCACAGCGAGTCGGCGCTCGCGCGCGATGGACTGCGTGCCTATTCGCAGCACCCGCTCCTGCGCACGGTCGGCGTGGACAAGACCTACTACCGGCCTGCGCCGCTGGAGGAGTTCATGCGGCTGGCCGAGCAGGTCCCGCGCGACTTCCGCTTCCTGGTGAAGGCGCACGAGTCGATCATGCAGCCCGCGCAGCCGCTCGATGGCTGGCGGCCGGCACCGGGGGCGCCGCATCGACCATCGCGATGGCTCGATGCCGCCTTTGCAGCCGATGAGATCGTGGCGCCCTGCGTGGGCGGTCTCGCCGAGCGATGCGGGCCGATCCTGTTGCAGTTCTCGCATCTGGGCGTCCGCAACGACAGCGAAGCCGAGCGCATCATCGATGAGGTCGGTGGGTTCCTGGCTCGCCTGCCGCCGGGACCGCTCTACGCCATCGAGTGGCGTGATCGCCGCATGCTGCGTCCGTCGTACCTGAGCATGCTGCGATCGACCGGCGCGAGCCACTGCTACTCGGTGCACCCATCGATGCCGGGGCCGATGGCGCAGGCGGAGCATGTCCCCGTCGAGGCCAACCGCGTGCTCTGCTGCAGGTGGATGCTCCACAGCGGGCTCTCGTACGAGGAAGCCAAGGAGCGCTACGCGCCGTTCGACCGCATCGTCGATCCCGATCCCACCGGACTGGCCTCGTGGGTGCGCCTGAACCGACACGCCGTGACGGCGGGCATCGCAGGCTTCGTCATCGTGAACAACAAGGCCGAAGGGAGCTCGCCACGATCCGTCGAGCGCCTTGCACGAGCCTTGCATGATGATGGTATGACGCACGCATGAGCTCTTCGATCGACCGTCGTGACGCCCTCGCCGCCGCCGCCGGACTCGCGCTGGCACCGTTTCTTGGTCGTTCTCGCGCGCATGCCGTGGCCGCACCGATCCAGGATGCAGTCGCATCGAAGCCCTTCCGGCTCATCCACATGACGGACATCCATGTGCAGCCCGAGCGCCAGGCCGAGCGCGGGGCCGCGCAGGCGTGGGCGCGTGCGCAGGAGCTCAAGCCAGATCTGGCGATCACCGGCGGCGACACCGTCATGGATGTCTTCGACGCCAAGCGCGACCGGGCCAAGGTCATGCGCGGGTGCTTCGAGAGCATGATGAAGGACGTGTCGGTGCCCGTGCTGCATACGACCGGCAACCATGACATCCTGGGCTGGAACCGCTCGCGCACCGACGTGCCGCTCGATGCCGCCGACTGGGGCAAGAAGTGGGCGTGCGAGACGTTCGCGCAGCCGCGCAACTGGTTCTCGAGCGATCGGGGCGGCTGGCGCTTCATCCTCCTCGACAGCGTGCAGCCCGACGGCAACGGCTACAAGGGGTTCCTCGATCCCGAACAGCGCGCTTGGTTCGAGGCCGAGCTCAAGGCCACCCCCGCCGGCACGCCGGTGTGCGTGGTGAGCCACATCCCCATCATCGCGGTCACCACGATCACCTATGGCAAGCCGCCTGCGCGCGGGACCGACACGATCCTGTCGGGCGGCGAGATGCACACGGACTGCGCGGAGCTGCATGAACTCATGCGCGCCAGCGGCAAGGTCCGCCTGTGCCTGAGCGGGCACATCCACCTGCGCGACCGCTGCGAGACCGACGGCATCACCTACATCAACGACGGCGCCGTGAGCGGATCGTGGTGGAAGGGACCGCTCGAGGGCGTGCCAGAGGGTTTCGGCGTGCTCGACCTGCGGCCCGACGGGACCTTCGACCACCGCTACGAGACCTACGGCTGGACCGCGCAGGAATGACCGGCCGCCGGTCCGGGTACCGGGCTCAGTGATGGTTGCGCTGGGGCACGAATGACTGCGCGAAGACGCCCAGCACCGTGGCGAGGTAGCCGATGCCCGACACCATCAGGATCGCTCCTGCGATCCGCCCGATGGTCGTGACCGGGTACATGTCGCCGTAGCCCACCGTGGTCACGGTGGTCATCGCCCACCAGAGCACGTCGCTGGCCGAGCGGATCTTGCCGTCCGGGGCTTGATGCTCGACGTGCAGCACGACGATGCAAATCGCGATGAAGAGCGTCTGGATGAAGAACGTGGCGCCCGCCATGACGATGCTGCGGCGGTCGGCCTTGGCCGACTCCCACAGGATGCGCGCCGCCCGCAGCAGCATGAGGAAGCGGAGCACGCGAGCCAGGCGGAGCCAGCGGACCTCGAGCACGAACGGGATGCTGCTCAGCAGGTCGATGATCCCCCAGCCGAACAGGTAGCGGAGCTTGGACGGCGCCTTCCACAGGTGGCGCAGGAAGTCGTAGAAGAAGAAGAGGCAGAGGATGAAGTCGACGACCGAGAGCACGCCGATGACGTCGGGTTCGGTCGGTGAGAGGAAGAGCCCCACCGACACGAGGATCGCCAGCATCGCGAGTGCCGCCATGTAGATGTGGTAGACCGAATCCCGGTGCTCGGCCCGCGCCTCGTCGCCGGGCGTCTTCGCGGTCGGCATCGGCACGGGCTCGATGGCACGCGCGGTCCGTCGCGGCCGTCGCGGTGGGCTGATGCTGGGCATGCGGACAAGGTAGCGACCCGCGCCACCCACGTGCACCTAGAGTGCCTCCATGGCACTCGACCACTACGTCACCCTCGGCCGCTCTGGCCTTCGCGTCAGTCCCCTCTGCCTGGGTGCGATGACCTTCGGCACCGAATGGGGATTCGGCACCGGCCCCGACGAGTCGATCGCCCAGCTGGAGCGCTACGTCGCACGCGGCGGCAACTTCATCGACACCGCGAACATCTACACCAAGGGACACAGCGAGGCGATCCTCGGCGAGTGGTTCACCACCGGCGGCGGCAAGGGGCTGCGCGACCGCATGGTGCTGGCCACCAAGTTCGGCGGCGGCATGCACGTGGGCGATCCCAACGGCGGCGGCTCGGGACGCAAGGCCATCATGCACCAGGTCGAGGACTCGCTGCGTCGCCTGCGCACCGACCACATCGACCTGCTCTGGGTGCACTTCCTCGATCCGCACACGCCGGTCGACGAGACCGTGCACACGCTCGACATGCTCGTGCGTGCAGGCAAGGTTCGCTACCTGGGCCTGAGCGACCACCCGGCGTGGGTCTGCACCCAGATGCAGTACGAGGCGATCCTCAAGGGATGGGTGCCGTTCGTCGCGCTGCAGATCGAGTACTCGCTGCTGCAGCGCACGGTCGAGGGCGAGCTGATGCCGATGGCACGCGCGCTCGGCCTGGGCGTGACGCCGTGGGGCCCCTTGCGCGGCGGCGTGCTCTCGGGCAAGTTCGATCGCACACACCGACCCAAGGACGACGGCTCCACGCGCGTACGCAGCGACAGCACCTACCTGAACGAAACGACCTTCGCGATCGTCGATGCCCTACGCGAGATCGGCGCCGTGCACCGGGCAACGCCGGCACAAGTCGCCCTGCGCTGGGTCATGGACCGCGCCGGCGTCACGAGCACCATCCTCGGTGCGCGCACGATGGCGCAGCTGGAGGACAACCTGGGCGCCTGCACGCTGCGGCTCACCGCCGAGGAGACCGCTCGACTCGATGCACTGTCGAAGCCGGCGCTCCCCTTCCCCTGCGACTTCCTGCATATGGTGCGCACGACGACGATCCCCGGCAACACGCGCATCAACGGGACCGAGCCCTCGGCCTGGCACCTGGCGCCGAAGGATGCGTCCGAGCGCTGGTAGGCGCGCCCTGCTCCCACGGATCATGGCGTCGGCGCACATGTTCCCGGGCCATCGCGCCGGAATCCCCTGCCCGGCTTTGACCCGCCCCGGTCCGGTCCTACACTCGATTGCCCATGATCGCCGCCACGCTTTCGTCGCTCCTCGTCGCGCTTCCCGGCTCCGGCACGCCGGTGTTGCTGTGCCCTGACTCGCTGCGGCAGACGGTCTGGGCCTTCGACGCCACGACCGGCGCCATCGTGAGCCAGAACGTGATCGTCGACACGCAGTACCTCGACCAACCGATCCAGGTCGTGTCGAGCCCCACCGGCACGATGATCGTGACCGATGAGGTGGACGCCACCGTGCGCGAGTTCAGTGCGCAGGGCGTCTTCATCCGCGAGCTGTGCGGGCCCGCGCAGGGCCTCACGCGCGCGTACGGCTGCTGCGTGAAGAACGGCAAGATCTACGTGACCGAGCCGTTCGTGACCACGCTCTCCGAGCCTGGCCGCATCTGGCGCATGAACCTCGATGGCTCCGGCTTCGAGCTCTTCCTGCAGAGTCCGCTCATGCGCAACCCGCGCGGCATCATCGCGGTGCCCGGTGGGTTCATGGTGGCCGACTCCGGCGAGGCTGCGCTCGGCGGCGAGGACCTTGAGTTCGTGAGCGATGCGGGCATCGTGCAGTCGCCGCCCTTCTTCGACTCTGACGGCCTGAGCTACTTCGACTTCCCGCAGCAGATCTCGCCGGCGATCGGCGGGGGCTTCTGGGTCGCGGGCTTCAGCGATCCGCGCGGACTGTGGAACCTGTCCGCCACTGGACAGCTCGGCAACTTCTATCCAACCTTCACCAGCCCCCGCGGCGTGTGGCCGCTCGGCAACGGGCAATTGCTCTACACCGGCGGCACGCGCGTGCAGATGCTGAATCCGATCGGCGGCGCCGAGGTCGAGATCGTGAACAACCCGGGCGGCGCGGGCAACCCGCCCGTGTCGAGCTTCCGCTTCCTCACGCCGTTCACGCTGCCGCCCGAGTGCCCTGCCGATCTTGATGGCAACGGCCTCGTCGATGGCGGCGACCTGGGCTTGCTGCTGAGCGGATGGGGCGCTCCCGGCGCGGCCGACATCGATGGCAACGGCGCCGTCGACGGCTCCGACCTGGGCATCATGCTCAGCGCATGGGGGCCGTGCTGAACCGCCGGGGCTGAACCCCTAGGATGCGTGCGTGCAGCACGCGCATCGACACATCGTCTCGCTGGCGGACACCGATGCCGCGGGCGTCGTCTTCACCGCACGCGCCATCGAGATCGCGCACCGGAGCTTCGAGGCCTGGCTGTCGTCGCACGGCGCGCCGATCGCCGACATGCTGGCGGGACGGCTGCCTGCGATGCCGATCGTGCGGGTCGAGGCGGACCTTCATGCACCCATGCGCGTCGGTGATGCCGTCGAGGTGCGGTCGACCATGGTCGCCTGCGGCGAACGCTCGGTCACCATGCTCCACGAACTGATGCTGGGCTCGCGCTGCGCAGCACGTATCACGCTCGTGCACGCGTGCGTCGGTGCCGACGGCGGCTCAGTCGCCGTGCCCGACGCCATCCGCCGGCTCGCCGACCGCTGATCGCTCAGGCGCAGGCCTGCTCCAGAGCACGCGCGCCGAAGGCAGCGCGGCATGGCACTGGGCGAGCGACCCCTTGTGCGGCAGGTCGCCCGGCCACTCGACGATCGCATCCGGCAACGCGTGGCGCGGCAATCGCTCGCCGAGCGAGGCGACCAGTGCATCCCAGTCGAGGGCACTGCCATCCGTGCGGACGAACGCCGCCGGACGCATGCCCCACCGGTCGTGCGGCACGCCGATCACGCGCGCGCCGAGCAGTGCGGCATGGTGCAGGAGCTGCGTCTCAACCTCGACCGGATCGATGTTCTCGCCGCCGGAGATGAACACCCGGTCGTTGCGCCCGGACACGATCACCGCGCCCTGGTCGAATCGACCCTGGTCGTTCGTGCGCAGCCAACCGCCGGCCTCGACGATCGGCTCGATCGTGCCATCGCGCCATGCGCCCAGCGCCATGGTCGGCGAACGCACGAACAGGTCATCGCCGAGCCGCTTGGCGACCACGCCCTCGAGCCAGCGGCCCGACCAGCCATCGGGCGAATCAGCGGTGGGGCGACCCGCCGCGACCATCGCACCGGTCTCGGTCATGCCGTAGG
>Ga0209617_10000635_pt1 | contig 15764 bp, 10 predicted proteins | sample LakEriepJuly2011_2_FD_187459 | JGI IMG/M metagenome (GOLD analysis project Ga0209617, IMG submission 187459) | Freshwater microbial communities from dead zone in Lake Erie, Canada - CCB epilimnion July 2011 (SPAdes) (version 2) | ecosystem: Environmental > Aquatic > Freshwater > Lentic >... | reverse complement strand
ATCCGCAGGAGCCTGAAATAACACCCTCCTTTCCGTTGCCCGATTACAAACGTGATAGAACGCCCCTGGGACAATGCACCGTCGCTTTCTCGCCATATTAGATTAGACTCCAAAATCCAGCAAAGGATTCGCCCTTTCAAAACTTTTCGCATTCACCAAAAAATCACCTCGCAAATACCTTCGCACCAATGAATTATATGGGGTCAGAGGTCTTGCAAATCGTTGATTTACAATAATTTAAAAGGCTGTTTTTAAATTGTGGGGTCAGAGGTCAATGTTAAAAAGTAGGCATGTAAGGCCATGATCTGCAATGGTTTATATGGGGTCAGAGGTCGTGTAATTCGTTGAAAGACAATAGTTTGGAAGGGTGTTTTTTGAATTGGGGGTCAGAGGTGGTGGCAAAGAGGTAGTGGCCGATAGGTGGTTGTTAAGGAGAGGCAGTTCACTGGTCCAAGATATGAGTTATGAGGAAATGTTGGGGGTTTGCTGACAGATTGTTGTATTGACGCGAGGTTGTGCCTACCGCTGGTAGTAGTCCGAATCAGAATTGGGCGGTGGAGAGGTTTCAGCCGAGCAACATAGAATTCAGACCAATCTGGAATCTTAGAGCAAAGATTTCCAAGTCGTTCGCGTTGTATATCAAAGAGAGTTTTTATTCCCCCCTCCAAACGATGAGTAGAAGTGCCATCAAACTTACATTTCTTAGCCTCACTTTATGCGCCTCTGCCTTCAGCCAGCAGTTTGGGGGAATTCGAGGACAAGTGGTTGATTCCGACTTCGGCCAGCCAATTGCAAAGGCGCAGGTGATGATTATGGGATCCCCTTTTGGCGTGATTACAGACGACCAGGGGAACTACACCATCTCAGGAGTACCACCTGGGATCTATACTCTGCAAGTAAGAGGATCTGGATACATTCCCCGTATCCTTCCGGAGGTGACCATAGCCGCAGGAGCATTCAATGATCTGCGTGTGGAAGCAGTTGCCGAAATCGAGGAGATGGAGGAGCTGGTAGTTCCGGGGGAATTGGACAAATCATCGGAGGTAGGCCTTCTGACGGAGAGACAGGAGGCAACGGCGGTGATGGATACAATCGGTCAGGACTTTATCTCGCGCTTGGGTGCAGCTACAGCAGGCGATGCGATGAAAAGAATCACTGGTACAAGCGTTCAAGATGATCGGTATGTCTCGGTTCGTGGTCTGTCCGACCGCTATGTGAATACCCTACTCAACGGTGGTCGCCTCCCTTCCACTGATCCAGACAAACGAGCAGTAAATGTCGATCTGTTCCCCGGCTCGGCAATGGAAAGTATCAACGTCATCAAAACCTTCACCCCAGACCAATTCGGAGATTTTACTGGAGGCAGTGTCGACCTTCGTACACGAGCATATCCTGAAAAAGCCAGTTTTGGCATTAGCTCGACTGTGGAATACAACAGCCAGACTACCTTTAACCCCAATTTTCAATCTTACGCTGGTGGCGGCACCGGACCATTTGGTTTCAAGGCTAACCAGCGTTTTATTCCCGAAAGTGTTACTTCGTTGGGATCTGACGTGCTGGTGGGCGATCCTAAGACGCTACGTTGGCCAGGCGGAGTTCAGACCGGGGACCAGATCAATGACGCCATGAAACAAATGAGCCCCGTGTTGTCTCTTCAGCCCAAAACGCCTGGCCCTAATACCTCGCTTAATTTCCAAGGCGGAGACGAGGTAGATTTCGGTGACGAGCAAAAGATGGGCGTGTTCGGTGCTTTTAGTCACCGGCACAAATTTTCGTACTACGGGGATGGGAACCGAAACTTAATCAGCCGTACTCTCGGCTCAAGCGATTTGAGCGTCAATCCTTTCAATCAGGCAAAATCCTCGGAAAGCATTCTCTGGGGGACCCTGTTCACGATTGGTGGGCAGTTGGACAACAATAACCATGTGGCGATGAATGTTATCTTCAACGAGCAGGCGACTGACACCACTACCAGCTTTATCCAAAGCAATGGAACACCCCAATCTACCATTCAGGCAAATGCAATTCAGTACGGGGAGCGCCAACTGGCTTTTGTGCAGCTGATTGGGGATCATACGCTACCAGAGGCTTATTATATGAAAATTACTTGGAACGGTGGTCTAAGCGAGGCCCAACTCCTCGAGCCCGATCAAAGAGCCTTCCAAGCCCTTTATAGTGAGGAAACTGACACGTACTCCCGTCTCATTGACAAGAGCCCCGTTAGCGACACATCTTCCCCGGCTATCCGATTTCAGCGCAACTTAAATGAAGTCTCCTATTACACCATAGCAGATTTTTTAATCCCTTACTTTGGCAAAGACGATTACTCAAATTCCTTTAAAACTGGATGGTATACCGATGTGGCACAGCGTAATTACAACCAAAATAATTATGACTACGATTATGGTGGAGCTACTTACCCCGAAGATTATGCTTCTTATAACGCCACTGGCACTGGAAATACTTGGTCGGATGTTTTCCTTGATCCGGACCGAAGCGGTCTGGTTAACCCAGCCGGTGTTGACCCGGGCACCTTGCAACCTGGCACGGTCGGGGAAGAAATCATGAGCTGGAGTCTGCGAGATCTATCGGATACCAATGGGAGTACTTACACAGCAGCCCAAACCGTTATGGCCTCCTATGTGATGACCACTTTCAAACCGTTTGAGCAACTTGAATTTGTGGGGGGTGCCCGCTTTGAAAATACGTACTTAGATGTTGTTGGCGACTTGGATGGTGCTGCTGAATCCCTAGGGGATCTTTTTCCCCAGGGCCCTGACAACACGATTAAGCAACTTGATCTACTTCCTGCAGTAGCCGCCACCTTCCATGTTATGAAAGATGTCAATTTTCGCCTTGCCTGGTCTCAGACGCTTGCCAGACCTTCGTTCAAAGAGATCGGGCCAATTATTACGCAGGACTTTGGTGATTCTTCCATTTTTGTCGGAAATCCATTCATCGATCTTTCTAAAATTAATAATTATGACATGCGGATGGAATGGTTCCCACGATCCGGTGAGGTCATTTCTGCCAGCCTTTTTTATAAGGACATTCAGGCCCCGATCGAACAGAATATCCAGCTCTATGGTCTGGATACCCAGCTTTACCGGTATGAAAACTCGGTTTCAGCGACCGTTTGGGGTTTTGAAGTAGAGTTTCGAAAACGTTTGGATCAACTTCACCAAGTTGCCAAAGACTTCTCTGTCTTTTTCAACTTTACCCAGATTCAGAGCGAAGTGTTGATGACAGAGCAACAAATTTCAGACAGAGAAAGCTTTGGCCAAGCCGGAGATACGCGTCCACTTCAGGGCCAGCCTAATTATATTATCAATGTTGGCCTAAACTACGACAAGCCGGAGTATCGGTTTTATGCAGGCCTCTACTACAATGTGACCGGTCCCTTTCTCTATGCTGCCGGTCTCACTTTGCCAGACGTCTACCAGCAACCTGCTCCATCGCTAGATTTTAATCTTACCCAAGGTCTAACCGAAAATTGGAAAATGACATTCCGTGCAAAAAATCTACTTAATCCGATTTTCCGACAGACGACTACTATCGAGGGAATTGATTATGAAACACTCAGCTATACCAAGGGGTACGACTTGAGTCTGAATATATCGTACAACTTCTAATTTACACCCCACCCCCGCTTCTTTTTGCGATTCGCTCATATTGTGCGGGTAAATCTTTCAAAATCGCTTCTATCTGTGCTTCCCACTTCCCTCGCATCGGTTCATCCCCATCCAGAGCAGCTATAAGCGCCCAGAAACAGCCGAGTGCCTTAGAGCGAGGATTTGGATTCTCCCCACTGGTTTGCACGACGACGCACAACAATCTTCCAGCTTCATCGTTAAACCCTGAAAGTTTCGCGGCGCGAGCCAAGTCTGCAATAGCCATTGTCTGGAAAAAAGAGGGTAGTTGTTTACTTTTTTCCTCCGCTTCCGTCAAAAGCGCCCGCGCTATATCCGGACGTTGCAACTCAGCAGCAAATACAATGACCTCACCGACCCCAGCGTATCCTGTCTCAAGACCCCCAGGAGATTTGGATGCCAGTTTTTTCAGTCGATCCAAAGTGGTATCAGGTTGAGTATCCCAACCGCACCTCCAACCAAGCTTACAAACTAGAGCCTCATCAGCGAGGTTTGCGAAAGGGTAACTATTATCTGGCAAAAAAATGGCCGAAAGAAGCTCATGCGCTTCACGTGTACGATTTAAAGCCAATAGGCCCTTTAATCGAATTACAATTCCTCTAGATCCTGCTGATAACGCCATCCGACGAAGAAGCGCATTCTCCTTTGAAATCTGCTGTGGCTGGGATGACGAGTTTGTGACCGACGACTTACCAGTGGATGCACTACTCTTGGATGATTCAACAGACTTACGCTGATTATCTTTTATTTGAGCTTCCTTGGTAGCGATCCCCTGTAGCTCCGCATTCAATGCCACCCGAACATCATCGTAGTTCTTTGCCGATTTAATTTTCTTCTCTAGCAAAAGATCTACAACCTCACTCAGACAGTCCGCAGCCTCAGCACAGCCAACCATCCGGCTAACGATCTCACTTTCTTGCGGCCCTACTCCATAACGGGGAACTTCACCCATAGTTAATAAAGTTTTGCGAGCCTCTTCAAACTTACCGGCAGCTACCATCGATTCGGGTACTGCCAGCCTAGCTAAAGCTCGGCGATAATTAGGAATCTCAGCTGCAATTTTATCACATTCCTCAAACCTCCCTTCTTCAGCTAAAAAACGGGCATAATCTACATAGGCAAGACTCCGCCAGTACTCGTTACCCTTAATTTGGGGTAAAATCCTAAGAAGCAGATTTTCAGGACCAGACCTTTTAATGGTACAGGAAACCCCTAAAAGAATAAGGAAAGGGATGAGTATGAATCTCATGGAGTAAAACAAAAGGGCGGGAGCTAAACGCTCCCGCCCTCTGTCTTCTTACATTTATTTATGGAACAGTCTTTTATAGACCGATGATACGATAAAAGTAAGCAGGAGTAGTGCTAGAAGCAGTGATCTCAGTATCGGTGTAATCTGCTGTTGCACCGGTAGCGGTCACGACAGCAATCGACTCATACTTCTTATTATCGCTAGAACGCTCAATGCTGTACTGAACAGTATTTCTAAGTCCAGTGAGACCCAGTTTGAACAGATTGGACTCAATTTTTAGGCTGCTGATAATAGGTTTTTCAGCAGTACCAGTCACTGCACCAATTTGCGAGGCATATGTCCACCCCATGTACCATGCATTGTCACGAACCGCACCGATGAACTTACAATCGGTCAAATCACCCAACTGGGGCGCAACGCTAGATGTAGGAAGAGTAACACCCCCATCTTTGATAGATGCATTGCTCGGTGTAAGGTTGATTGGATTTGCAAGATCAATCCTTGTCTTGTGACTCAGATACCCAAAGCCTGGGTCAATATTAACAATATTACCTTTTCCAGTAATTTCCGTAGATGCGGAGGTACTGAATGCATCGGTACCAAAAATCTGGTTGATCGCGCCAGCCGTATTATTTAATCCGGCTGTCGTCACGCCGCGCTCACCTGATGTATTATTCGCAGTAGGGGCCAACTGTGCCCTTGTTACGATGTGGTAAGTTTCAGAATTTGCATTTTTCGCAGTCTCTAAAGCAGCGAGATCGGCGTACTTGGTGCTATCAAACAAACCGCAACGGAACCAAGCACAACCACGCATAATTCCAGGATAATCTGTTGGTGTTGCAGTGTCAGCAGTACCAGTCATAGTTAAGCCCGAGCCATCACGGCCACCATTTGCAATATTGGCGTTAGCGACAGTTGTGTTGCCCCACCAGTTATTTGCTTCAGTACCATTGATTACTATACCACCCCGAGGAGCATCTACGATCAGATTGTTGTACCATTTGGCAGCTCCACCAGCCTTAAAGTTTGGGCCTTTGTGTTCCAAGTAAGTTCCGACCCCCGCAGTAGTAGCGGCTGAACCATAACCACGTCCGATCAAGGTGGCATTTGCCAAGGTATAAATGGTCCTTGGAACAGCTCCAAGACCCTCGGGTCCATCGTTCTCAGTCATGCTATCTCCACAATCAACAGCATTGCGACCTGTGACTGCAGTTCCAGCAGGACCATCTAGAGGATTCGCAATTGTGATTAGGAACTGAACAACACCCACCCATCCTGCGTCTGTATCGAATGTATCGTCTCCAGAATATGCACAAAATGCATATTTAACGGTATTACAACCGCCCCAGAACTCGAAATCATCATCTTTGTTTGAGAACGATTCAATGAATTCGATGACCGTATTGTAACCTACGCCATACATTGAAAAGGCATTCAATTCTCTGGCTGGCTGGATCTCATATCCACCAAACCGATTACTTACAAACCGCATTACCCCTTGGTCATCGGAATCAGTGTTGCCACCACCATAGGAGTAGCCTGATGTCTTAAAGGCACTCATTCCTTCAATGGCATAGAAGCCCTCATTGTCAGTATCAGCAGTACCAGGAGTAGTAGTTGACCCACCGGTGTAGGCGGCGTTAAGCAATCTGGCGTTTTCGCCAGCGACGGTAGAACCAATGGAGGATGAGTAGGGGGTTGGATTATCATAGGCTGAACCTGTAATGTTCGCACGACCAGCAAATACAATACCACCCCATAGTCCCGCATGCTTAAATATGCCTTGGGCTGTCCCTGTTTTAGTATAATCAGTTACAGGGGTGATTGTTCCGCCAGTGACCTCATATTCACCAGTAGCGTTCGCATCACCATTGCCTGGAGATGTAATGCCCCTGACGACATATGAACCGGTGCGAAACTTGTTTTCTTTATTTAACACACCTTTATTCTCGAATAAAGGGATAGTTTCAAGACCACCAGGGACGTTTGGGTCATCCATGGAAGTAAAGACAATGGGAGCATCAGCCGTTCCATTGGCAAGGACTGTTCCGCCACGGGCAATAAACAACGCGCCTGGATTTGCAGGCTCAGTGGATGAAGCAATTGTCGTAATCGGTTCACATCTGATGAGAGTTCCCGCCTCGATCTCAAGGGTGACACCAGACGGTACAATTGTGTTCTGCGACAAAATATAGACCTTGTCGCGGGTCATGCGGAAGTCGTTCCTCAATACTGTTGCTTTAACGGATGTTAAAGTACCACCAATCTCTTCGACAACATCGTCGCCTAAGGTGGATACATCAACAAAAATTGTTGCGTGCGCAGCAGGGAGTGATGCCAGCCCTAGAGCCACGAGAATTGATAAGATAAGTTTATTTTTCATATTAATTAATTTCCTGTGTTTATTGTTTCTTTTTCTAAGTTAGACGTTTTTGCGCAGGCGGCGGAGAGCCACCAAGGCCGTTCCACCAAGAATCATAAGAGACATGGAGGAGGGCTCAGGAACAGCTGTAGATGTAGCCGTGCCAAGATAGAAACCGTTTGCCGAGCGTCCACCCAGTGAGCCAGTTCCAACCGCGATTGCCCCCTGCGAACCCGCAGCATCAGTCGTTAGGTTCATGATGTTGGTCGATAAGTCCCCTAGCTGGAACCTAACTTGGGAACCTGCAACCCCTTGCGCGTTGTATGATGCCGCGGCAAAGATGCCGATACGGTAGTCACCAGAGCCAGTTGCTTGGGCAAACACAGCGTAAATGTTGTCGTTGGTGGTAAAGCCATCGATGATACCAGCATCTGTGAAGCCTGTGCCTGGTGCGAAGTAGTTGGATGTATTGTCACCGCTGGCTTGTCCCAATAGCGAAGTAGTGTTAAGAAACGCAGCAGTATAATTTGCACGAAGAATAGTGCCAAACGCCGCTGAGTCACTCGCTGTTGAGAACAGAGCATTCACTTGGGATGCCGTCCGGTTGCCGAAGGAACCAACTGAGAAGTAGGTTCCTGTGCTCAGCAGAGAAGACGGGGAGCTCGAATCAGAATTGCGCAAATCCTCCAGCTGTCCGTCGAGTCCGATGTATTGTGCTTTTGCATTCTGAGCCATCAGGCCCAACGCAAAGGTCACGGTTAGTAGTGTGTTTCTGATTTTATGATTCATGGTTGTGTTCCTTTCGGTGTGGTTGTTTTCTAATGTCCGCATTGTTTATGCCCCCGACAAACTGGAAGGCAGGGTGATTGTTATACGAGTAAATTTTTTACCGATTCCCGAAATAGAGAAGAACCACTGCTGCTTAGTAAAGCCATCGGCAACACCTGCCTGGCTTACTCCCGTTTTTTGCGTTAGAGCCTCTCCACTAAAAGGGACTGAAAGGGACGTGGTGGTAACAAAACCAAGCGCAATTTGAGAAGCGGTGGTGATATCGGCTCTAGAAGTAAAGGTGAGAATTAACTCAGACCCCACAATCGTAGCCACGGGCAATTTAGAGCTATCATTCGATCCAAGCGACCCGCCCAACCAGTACTCCATCAAATTCGACAGCCCGTCATTGTCTAGATCAGCAGTTGGATTCTGCATTTTAACACGGACAGTACGAGTGACACTGGACCCACCGGAGGTGTAGGTTACGGTGTATACACCCAATGTCCTAGCCAAGGCAGTGAAATCAACGACCGGCGCATTATTTGAGTCCGTGATTGCTGTAGCCACAGAGCCTGAAGCCGCAACGCCAGAGTCAGTATAAGCACCATTTTCCCAGAAATGAGTAATATCGTTCGACCCGTTTAAGGTGAGCGAAACAGCTCCAGCAGGGACGGCCTCTAACCTTAACTGGTTAGACACGATTTGGCCTGCAATCAAAGTGGTGTCATAAGCAGACGAACTTAGGTTGCGAGCCTCAATTCTTCCGACGAATGCACTATCCAGCCCGTCCCCAGGGGGTATTGCGGGAAACAAAAAATCACCCACTAAGGTTTGGTTGACAGCCATGATTCCAAAAGAGGTTGGATTGGCAAGAGAATCAGCCATGAAAATAAACATTTGAGCACCACCTAACTCAACCGGGTCTTCGGCACCAATATCCACAGAGGTTTCCAGTGGGTTAGTACTGCTAAAACGAAAATGCCCAGCAGTAGAGCCACTGAAGGTATTGAACGTCTGTGAAGCCAAGGCAATGAAGGAAGCTGATAGAGTATCGAATCCCTCACGACTCTTTGTGGCCCATATAGATTGTAGCTGATCAACGGTGTAAAACGAGCTATCCACTTGGTTATAAAACGTGCCGAGTTTTAGCGAGCCAGTACCAGAGGCGAATGCACTGCCGCCAGGAGTTGCGACAGGGGCATCTGCATAAGTCAAGCCAATGGTAACAATTGCCGCATGCCCTACCCCCCCTAGGCCAACCAGAGACACAATTGCGATTGCAAAAGTAGAAATCGAACGCATCCACTGCGTTCGGTACCCAACTTTTGCTAATTTTTGCGTCATCATGGTTGGCTGAGGGTGAGTTTTAAGCAGGGTGGCTATTTAGTAAACTATTGCTGGGTTAATCTTGACTGCATTTGCTCCTGTGAGCCCACTTGTGCTGCCATTTGCGCGTCTGATGACTGCGGCTGTTCCCTTGGCAATCGTTACGTCGTTGGCCAGATTGTCCTCCGCATCGCGCCAATTTCCAGCGGTGTCCAAATAGTATTGGGCTGTGATGCCTGTGGAAACATTGAGGATACTAAGATTGTCGGCACTAGTCACATCATCCCCTCGCCCAATCTGAATTCCCGTTTCGCTGAGAGGCACGTCCTTGGCCGAAGTGTTGGCCACGAAATTAAATCGAGGAAAGCCGAGAATCTCTTTACGCAAACGGGCCTGACGCACGTCCCCCGAGAACGTTAAGCTATAGTCTGAGCCAGCGAGTGCTTTAAAGATAATACCCGCGCTGTAAGGCAGGCGGAGTTTTCTTGCGTCACCTGAAATCGCAGTAGATCTCCATTGGAATGAAGCTCCAGTTTGGCTTGTAGCCTCAACCGAAGAGGTCCACTTCCGGTACACAGTAGCAGTTACACGACCGTTGCTACCAACCAGCTGGATCTGATCCGCAGCACTTTGGCCTTGGGTTGTGCGAGTCGTGCCACGAACTACAGAAGATGAAGCTGGGCCAAAAAGTGTCTCCACCGTCCAATCAGGGCGAATCGCATAGCGAACGCCAGTTCCCACAGTACCCGGTGCGACGTCAACCGTAATTACTGCATTGCCGCCCGAGGTAGCGCCTGAATTGGTGATGAAGCCGATGTAGCCAATGTTTTCACCGTCAAGGATTTCAAATATGAAAGGCTCGTTCGCCGTGGATGCACCCGTGTATCCAGAGTATTCCGCAGCGGTATAGGTCACATCCCCACCGGTAGGCTTGACCGTGATCTGGTTCCCGTTCACGGAAACGATTTCGCCAACAGAAACTTCTGGCCTAACAAAGGGAGTGCCCAAATACTGGGTTTTCCCAGCGATGATTGTTTTGTTAAAGATGCCGGCGGGCGTTGCAAAGCCTGCCTGAGTGTCTTGCCCTGAGAGGCTGAGACCAGCCAAGGCGAGTGCGAGGGTTGCGATTGATTTCATTGTGTTTCTCCTATGGTTGAGGTTGTTGATGATGGCTTGAAAGTCCTTCATGAGATTGAAACATACTCACCGACTCCTTTTTCGCCACTAGTTTATTGTGACGTTTTCATGGCAAAATTTCGCCCTTTTGCCTGAATGTGACGATTTGGTGACGAAAGAGGTTTGCCTCTGGAAGTTTAGGTAAGCCTGACTAAGTATTGATACAAGTAGCCATGAGTGACACAAAGACCCATATGAAGCAGCGCCCTTTGTTTCTTTTGCGATATCTATTCTCTACGCTTACGACTTTGTTTTCTGCCCCTTCCTCCCCAAATCTGAAGGCCCTGACCCTAATCTTAATTTCCCTGCTCCTCCTGACTACTACTCGACCTGCTTTCTCTGTAGACTATGTTGAGATTGCGTTTCCCAAAAACGAGATTTTGGATTCAAAAGACCAACCTGTCGGTTCGAATCGAACTTGTTGGGTAGGCACCTTCACCAACAGTGTGCCCGGGGATAAGGACGTTTCCTTTGTCATGAACCTCGCCAGAAGCAACACGAATGGGTCTGGTGTAGTAACTTCTTGGAGCAATAATTTCGTCCGTCTTGGTAACGTTCAGACCAACTTTCTTGGTCGAGATTTGATTCTGACCAACCGCCCGACCACCGCCATTACGAACCGCCCTGTCTATGTTTGGATGTTTAATAATACCAATCCATCCCAAGCCACCGAAATGATCCTTTGGCGGTCGCAAAACCCCGAATATTTTGACAGGAGTACGAACTTGGAATCCCCTGTTGCTGTATCTCTGGATCCTGCCGCCCCAAGCGGTAGCGGTTCAGCCAGTTTTGGCTCGGCACCTCTTTTTGGACAGTACCTTCCCCAAGCAGGCTGCTGGCGGATGAGCCCCATTGTAGCGAGCGCTGACAATCGTACCGCCATAGAACAAATCTCCCTCTCTGCAGTGGACTGGTTTACAGGCGACGCCGATGCGGCACTGGATCTGCCTGCTAACAACGGCCCGACCGCGTTCTCGGTGGTGGTCACCAACACCAACACTGGAATCACCTCCTCTCTTTCCTCCATCGGGCTTTCTTACAGCAACGGCAGGATCTCTGGTCTTTTGACCGTCACCAACACCAATCAGCATGTCCTCTGGCTCACGGCCACCAACAGCAACAACCTGACTGCAACCGCCTCCGGAACGCTAACCTTACGAGTCAGAAACCAGACTGGGCCTAGCTTGACAAATGCGACCGATTTCTCAGCAGTGACAGGAGCGAATTTCGCCGGCTTCCAGTTGGGGGCTCAATCCGCAAATCTTCCCCTCACCTTTACCTGCCTCAACGGATGGGAATTGGCGGGGCTTTCCCTTTCAAGCTCGGGCTTGTTCAGTGGAACTACCTTTAACACGAATACTCGTACTTTGCGCATCCAGGTAGAGGATAGTGCTGGTAACGTGCGAAGGAGTACTCTGACTTTTTCGGGAACTCCCCCTTCTTTCCTGATTAACGCCGTCAATTCCGATGGAATCTTGGAAGTTCCCTACGGGACGCAGACCAATTTCCCTGTGACCTATAGTCCAGGCTTCGATGACGGAGCCCTAGAATTAGAAATTTCAGACACCCTTGATGATGGAACGGCAACTTTTGAGAATAACAATCTGGCCGTGCAAAGTACCAGACCCCCAACGCGAAAAAGTGAAAGCCCTGAGGTAAATCTTTCCGCTATCCGAATAGTGAACTCAATTCCGCCAGTCGCCGTAGCTGCAGCGGCGACTATTCCTGTCAGAGTTCTGGCTCCTCGGCCGACCCTTTCCTTGTCATCTCCTGTCTCATTGTATGTGGGACAAGAAACACAAATTGATGTATCTACAGGTAGCACCTATGCCGACGGGTCGAGCACCTTTCGTGTATCGAATATCCCTACAGGCTTGAGTTATGAATCGGCCACAAAACGAATTTTAGGCACGAACACCTCGACCAACCAGTCCCGCTGGTCAACTACGGTTACAGCAGATAATTCGAGCGAGTACTACGGCGGGGGACAAAGCGATCCTGCTACAATCATTTTTAATATTACAAATCGCTTCCCCTTATTTGCCGCTGCCAATTCAAGCATTCTGGCCGGTATTAATCGCACTTTTTCTGCTGCTTTCACCATCAGCAACCTGCCTACGCATTCGGAAGTTGCCAACTTACCCGCTGGAATCATCAATCGTGGAATTAGCTACAGCGGAAATCGGGCAACCCTAACACTAAGCGGCTATCCCACGGAATCTGTTGTTGCCCGCCCGCTTACTCTTAAAGTTTGGAACTATAAGGAACCTGGAAACTCTAATTCGGAAGAACAACAGGCTATCTTTCCAATCACACTTTATGTGTCAGGAAGTCGCCCTCAGACTGTCTCCTACTCCAGCCCCGATAATCTTGTTGCAGGCAACCCTCTCCCTACTGGCGGAAGCCCCTTTATTGACGTAAGCAGCGGCGTCTGGGTTTCTGCCTACGGGCTGCCCCCTGGTCTATCACTCGATAGTTTGACCGGCTACTTATCGGGCACACCCACCAGCCGCGGAACGTACAGTGCCACCGTTTTTGTCCAGAACGGCAAAGGCTGGATCAAAAAAACGGTTGTGCTGAATGTCCGATAGAAGGAGCAAAAAGACAGTGAAGCCCACAAAACAAACTCAAGCTCTTCTTCAATTAAGATTTCGGGCTTTTCGTATTTTGGCCCACGTTTTTTTCTCGGGCATCCTTTTTCTTATCCCAGAATCAGGAACGGCAGAAATGGCAACTTCTTTTGTGGCTGAGATGGATCAGGTTTGGGAGGCTGTTTCAGTCCCGCGACAGATAGCCCCACTTTTCTCTGCTCAGGTGACTCGCATCGAGCCCGGTGGCAAGGTTTTCATTTCTTCATCCCTTCCTGAAGCTTGTTTAGCCCTTACGAATGAAATTGGGCCCGCTTACTTAGAGGTAACGGGCCCAGCCAATCATGCATGGCTGGCCCAGCGTTTCGAGGTGGGCGCTGGGCTGAATGCAACTGGTGAAAGTCTCTGCTTAAAGGTTATTCCATCACCTCGGAGTACTCGCACCGATCTCGATGCTTCCTTAGTAGGTGCGGAAATAAGCGTTTATCCACATATAACTTTACCCCTTCTTCTAGAAAGAAATACATCTTGGATCTTAAAAACATTTCCCCAATCGAATCTTCGGTACTATTTGACTACAGAAACGGGATTCCGAGAATTTTGGCCACGGCTTAATCCCTCACAACCAGGTGTTTCATGGTGTATATTTGAAGATCAAGAGTTTACTTGGATCAGCGCTTCACTTGAGAATTTAGTCATTGCTCCAGGTGAGTGTTTTGTTATCCGAAACGGTATTCGTAGGGGTACTAGCTTTAGTCTTGTTGGGTCAGATCGAACAAACCTGCCTTGTCCCCGCCCCTGGAAAGGGAAAGGACCTCATTTACTGGGCTATCCATTCTCCTCAGATCTTCTACTTGGCCGTGATTGGCCCCGCCAGGGAGGAGCCCTAACGCCTTCCGAAAATCCTGCAGACTGCGATTATATAGGAGTTTATCTCCCGGATGGATATCGGACTTATGGGTTTTTCGGAAGAAGCGTGACCACGGCGTTGTGGAGGGAGATCATCAAACCTGGCACTCGTCGTGCCGCTTGGGGGGCAATAACAAGTACCATCACAACGATTCCTGCTGGGCAAGGGTTCCTTCTATATCCACGAAAAGACGCTCCAGATCATATTTTTTACCCGCCCCAATAGTAAATAGTCGGATGTCCGTGACATTTCGATGTCTATTCACACGTTCTTTTTTCCCTGTCTGATAAGCAGTTGAATCCTGCTTGGGGCTTTCCAGCCTCCCCCCATGTGCCGATGGGGTGTATTCTTATCTCTCGCTATTTTTGCCATGCACTCCGCATGGGCAGATGATGCGGCGAATCCGCATCCTCTTTCCCAACCCCCTTCCCTAATGGCCGATCCGAATGCGGAGTTGGTGGATCGTCCTCTACCTGGAGCGAAAGTGGGAGAGCAGGAAAACGCGTCTTCACCCTCCGGAACTGGCGGGGAGGCCAGCACGCTGACCCCTTTTTATGTGCGGACGGGCATTGGCCTGAGCTTTGTCACATCGGTCGAATATCCCGACTTTGGCATCAGCGGAGACATTCAAATGCAACCCGGCTTTGCTACGGGAGTAATGCTGGGCGCCCAGTTTCACGACAACATTGCATTCGAGATCGAAGGTGGTCTTCTTTACAACTCCGTATACCAAAATAAGCTGGATGGGGTCGGTGCCACTGACATGACCTCGGTCACCAACATCCAACTGTTTCAGGTACCGATGATGGGAAATTTTGTTTTTCGGACCGACCCGTTAGCTGGGTCGATGGTCCGATTGGTCGCAGGAGGCGGAATGGGGGGTATCTTTCGCCAAGTTTTCATTACTGGAGGCCCCAATGATGTGACCCGCAGCCAAACTCTTTCCGCCTACCAAGGGTTTGGCGGAGTTCAGATCAACCCAGGAGTGCCGGACCTCATGGTTGATGTCCAGTTCAGATATTTAAATTCGATCGCAGGACAGTCGGTTCCCTCAATGTCGATTATGGGGACGGTGACGATTCGCTTCTGAACCAAGGTGAAAATGATACCTCACGCAAAGGTCGCCAAGGACGCGAATTGGATTTTTGATTTTGGATTTTGGATTTTGGATTGTGCAGCAAATGGATTTAGGGGTTCAGGGGTTAAGGGGTTAAGGTTTTTCAAGTCGTGCTTACTGATCATGATGTTTTTTTGTGGATCGAATCTGTTTGCTCAAAGATTGTCCCTGACCGATGTGCAGGCGCAGCCGGTCACGGGTCCGGGGCCAGGTTTGCGAATTGCCCTCGGTGGCACGGTCAATTCCGACATGTCGGTCGCCCAGCGGGATTCTCGGGATTATCCGCAGACGAACATTAATCCCCTCTTCGCCACATCGGTTCCGTTTAATGGAACGGTCAGTTATGAGTCGATCGGCTTCAACCCAGGCTTCCGTTTCGATTTTGCCCCAGGTTACCGCCTGAACCAGTGGATCAATTTCGAATTTGAAACCGGCTGCATCTACAACACAGTTGAGTCGTACACGATCACAGGAAATGGAACGTTTACGGGGGTCGGTGGCAATCCGAATCTGAACGGAACGATGAAGTTGGATGCGGAAGGATATCTTCTTCAAGTGCCGCTTATGGTAAATGTGGAATTCTCCTATCCGATCGGGGACGGGTGGCGACCGTTT
>Ga0209617_10000634_pt1 | contig 15773 bp, 16 predicted proteins | sample LakEriepJuly2011_2_FD_187459 | JGI IMG/M metagenome (GOLD analysis project Ga0209617, IMG submission 187459) | Freshwater microbial communities from dead zone in Lake Erie, Canada - CCB epilimnion July 2011 (SPAdes) (version 2) | ecosystem: Environmental > Aquatic > Freshwater > Lentic >... | reverse complement strand
GACGACGTCTCCAATGACCAGCGCAAGGTGATTTACCAGCAGCGCAATGACATCATGGACGCAAAAAGCCTGCAAGGGCAGATCGCTGCGCTGCGTGAAGGTTGTTTTACCGACCTGACACGTCAGTATGTGCCGATGGAAAGCGTCGAGGAGCAATGGGAGATTGCGCAGCTGGAGACCGTTTTGCGCGATGAGTGGCAACTCGAGGTACCGCTGCGCCAAGAAGTTGCAGCCGCCACAGCGATCACTGACGATGATGTGCTGGAAAAAGTGTTGGCAGCGGCCAATGCTGCTTTCAGCACCAAGGTTGAGAGTGTGGGTGAAGAGAGCTTCGTACAGTTCGAGCGCATGGTGCTGCTGCAAAGCATAGACACGCACTGGCGTGACCATTTAAGCTCGCTCGACTATCTGCGCCAGGGCATTCATTTGCGCGGTTATGCTCAAAAGCAACCCAAGCAGGAATACAAGCGCGAAGCCTTTGAGTTGTTCGGGCAGTTGCTCGACAGCGTCAAAAATGAAGTCACCAAGACCTTGATGACGATCAAGGTGCAGTCCAGCGAGCAGCTGGAACAGGCGGCCGAAGAGATGGAGGCGCGTGCTGAAAAAATTGCAAACGTCACTTACATCGCCCCGACAGAGACTGGCGATGTACAAGTCATTTCCGGCCTTGACGCGCAAGGCCAAGCGCTGCCAACCGATCTCTTTGCACGCGTTGGCCGCAACGATCCCTGCCCATGCGGTTCCGGCAAAAAATTCAAAATGTGCCACGGTAAATTGAGCTGAGGCTGCGTGATCTTTTGCGCAAATATGCATGCTTGGATGTCAAGCTCGAGTGCCAGCGATAACCTTGATGGATGGAGATCCCCATGCCCGTGAACCTGCTTGCGACGCCTGCAGCTGAACTTTTTCCTGTGCCTGGAGTGCGCTGGGGTATCGCCGAAGCGGGAATTCGCAAGGCCGGCCGCAAGGATTTGTCGGTGCTGTTGCTCGACGAAGGCAGCGTGGTGGGCGGCGTCTTCACACAAAACCGTTTTTGTGCGGCCCCGGTACAGATTTGCCGTGAACACCTGGGCTTGCATGGCGGCCTCACGCAGGGCATACGTGCCATGCTCATCAATACCGGCAACGCCAATGCCGGCACGGGTGCAGATGGTTTGATGCGCGCGCGCGCCAGCTGCATTGCGCTGGCCCAGCAACTCAATGTATCGCCCGAGCAGATATTGCCTTTTTCTACCGGCGTGATCATGGAGCCTTTGCCGCATGATCGAATTGCCGCCGGTCTGCCCGCGGCTCTGGCCGACGCCAAGCCGGACAACTGGGCCCGCGCAGCCGAGGCCATCATGACCACTGACACGGTGGCCAAAGCTTTTTCCAAGCGCATCACGCTGGGTGGTGCAAGTGTCACCATCACCGGCATCAGCAAAGGCGCCGGCATGATCCGCCCGAACATGGCAACCATGCTCGGCTTCATGGCCACCGACGCCTGTGTCTCGCAGGCACTGATGCCGCAACTGGCCCGTGAGCTGGCCGAAGGATCATTCAACCGTGTCACCGTAGATGGTGACACCTCGACCAACGACTCTTTTGTGATCGTGGCCACGCACCAGGCCCGGCATTCACCGATTGAGTCCCTGGACAGCGCTGACGGCCGCGCCCTCAAGGCGGCCATGCTGGAGATCGCCCAGCAGTTGGCGCAAGCCATCGTGCGCGACGGCGAAGGTGCAAGCAAATTTATCACCATTCGTGTTGAGGGCGGACGCACCGGCCAGGAGTGCCGCCAAGTGGCTTATGCCATCGCGCATTCACCACTGGTCAAAACGGCTTTTTTTGCCAGCGACCCTAACCTGGGCCGTATTCTGGCCGCCGTCGGCTATGCAGGCATAGATGATCTGGACCAGACGCTGATCGACTTGTACCTGGATGATGTGCTGGTAGCGCAACACGGTGGGCGTCACCCCGCTTACGTGGAAGCGGACGGACAACGCGTGATGAAGCAAAGCGAGATTCTGGTGCGAGTACGTCTGGGCCGCGGTGATGCGGTCGATACCGTCTGGACTTGCGACTTGTCGTATGACTACGTCAAGATCAACGCTGACTACAGAAGTTAAACCCATGAACGAGTCGTTTGAACGTCTGATAGCGCGTGTCGAAACCCTGATCACGCGCATCGAATCCGTCTTGCCGCAACCTTTGAGCGCGCCCGACTGGCATGCTTCGGTGGCTTTTCGCTATCGCAAGCGCAGCTCGGGGTACGGCAGTCTGGAGCCGGTCATGCATCTGGGCAAATTGAGCTTGGACGATCTGAAAGAAATCGACGAACAAAAAGACAAGATCCGGCGCAACACCGAGCAGTTTGTCAGCGGCGTGCCCGCCAACAACGTGCTGCTGACCGGCTCGCGTGGCACGGGCAAGTCGTCTCTTATCAAGGCTTGCTTGAACGCGTATGCCGCGCGCGGCTTGCGACTGATTGAAGTCGATAAAGCCGACCTCACTGACTTACCGGATATTGTTGAACTCGTTTTTGACCGGGCTGAGAAATTCATCATCTATTGCGATGACCTCAGCTTTGAAGAAGGCGAGTCGGGCTACAAGGCACTCAAGTCGATTCTGGACGGCTCGATTGCAGCCGCTACGCCCAATGTGCTGATCTACGCCACCAGCAACCGGCGCCATTTGCTGCCAGAGTACATGGCTGAAAACCTCACGTACACACACACCGACGACGGTGAAGTGCATCCCGGTGAAGTGGTCGAAGAAAAAATTTCGCTGTCCGAGCGCTTTGGTTTGTGGGTGAGTTTTTATCCTTTCAGTCAGGACGAGTACCTGAGCATCGTGGCGCAGTGGTTGTCTTCTTTTGGCGTCAGCCCGGCGGCCATTGAGGCGGCCAAGCCGGCATCCTTGGTGTGGGCGCTGGAGCGCGGCTCGCGCAGCGGCCGCGTGGCCTATCAGTTTGCCCGCGACTACGCCGGTCAGCATATCAAGGCATGAGTGTGCTGGTGGCTGACGCCGACAGCCCGCGAGAGGGCGGCGCTGGCCGTCAGGTAGTGGATGTCGCGGTCGGGGTTTTGTTGCGCAGCAACGGCGAATTCCTTCTCACATCGCGTCCGCCCGGTAAGGTCTATGAGGGCTACTGGGAGTTTCCGGGCGGCAAACTCGAAGCTGGTGAGACGGTTGAAGCAGCCTTGCGCCGCGAACTGCAGGAAGAAATCGGTATCAATATTGGTGCTGTGCACGCCTGGCGTGTTGAACTCGTTGACTATCCGCACGCCCTTGTGCGTTTAAATTTTTGCAAGGTCTTTGATTGGACTGGCGAATTGACCATGCGAGAAGGACAGGCCTTTGCATGGCAAACACTGCCTGTGAAGGTGCAACCGGTGCTGCCCGGCACCGTGCCTGTGCTGGCTTGGTTTGCCCGGGAGCGTGGCTTCCCGGGCGCTACGCACCATGCCGGACCCCAAGGCCAGGCGCAGCAGCTCAAGCCTTGATATCCGCTGCCAGGGCGATCAGGCCAATTTAGTTTTAAGAAAGTCGGCAATATCGGCCACCGGCAATTGGCTGGAAGCCGCATCGCGCCGGTGCTGGTACTCCACGTGGCCTTCTTTGAGGCCGCGGTCGCCGATGGTGACGCGGTGCGGCACGCCGATCAGCTCCCAGTCGGCAAACATGGCGCCGGGGCGCTCGCCGCGATCGTCCAGGATGACGTCCACGCCGGCTGCCATCAGGGCTTCATACAGAGCCGTGGCGGCGCTTTGCACATCGGGAAAGCGGTCCGGGCTGATCGGGCAGATCACCACGGTGAAAGGCGCGATGGCGTCCGGCCAGATGATGCCGCGCTCGTCATGATTTTGTTCGATGGCAGCAGCCGGCAAGCGCGTGATGCCGATGCCGTAGCAGCCCATTTCCATGAACTGCGGCTTGCCGTTTTCGCCCAGAAAAGTGGCATTCATGGCCTGGCTGTATTTGGTGCCCAGGTAAAAAACGTGACCCACTTCAATACCGCGCTCAATCGACAGCGGACCCTGACCATCGGGTGAGGGGTCACCCGCCACCACATTGCGCAGGTCGGCCACCATGGCCGGCTCGGGCAGATCGCGCCCCCAGTTGACGCCGGTGAGGTGAAAGTCGACTTCGTTGGCGCCGCAGACCCAGTCGCTCATGACGGCGACTTCACGGTCTACCAGCAATTGCACAGGTTTGAGCAGCTTGAGCGGGCCCAGGTAGCCCGGCTGGCAGCCGAAGTGCGCTTCGATTTCTGCCAGCGTGGCGAACCTGAAGCCAGCCAGACCGGCGACCTTGCCGACCTTAACTTCGTTCATGTCGTGGTCACCGCGCAGCAAGAGCAGCCACACCTGCGTTTTGACAATCTTGCCTCCCTCAGCGATTTCGTCGGTGGCCAGCACCAGCGACTTGACCGTGCTTTGCAGCGGCAAGGCCAGCAACTCGGCGACGTCAGCGCAGGTGCTCTTGCCGGGGGTGGCGGTTTTGGCCATGGCTTGCGTCGGGCTCTGGCGCGGGCCGGCCGGCGCCAAGGCTTCGGCTTTTTCCATATTGGCTGCGTAATCGCTGCCGGGACAGTAGACGATGGCGTCTTCGCCGGTGGCGGCGATCACCTGGAACTCTTCGCTCAGGTCGCCGCCGATGGCGCCGCTGTCGGCGGCCACGGCACGGTAACGCAGGCCGAATCGGTCAAAAATCCTGCGGTAGGCGGCTGCCATCACCTGGTAGCTGGCTTTGGCAGCGGTCTGGTCGCGGTCAAAGCTGTAGGCGTCCTTCATGATGAATTCGCGCCCGCGCATCAGGCCAAAACGCGGCCGGCGTTCGTCGCGGAATTTGGTCTGTATCTGGTAGAAATTCTTGGGTAGCTGCTTGTAGCTGCGAATGTCCTGACGCACCACGTCGGTGATGACTTCTTCGCTGGTGGGTTGCACCACGAAGTCGCGGCCATGGCGGTCCTGAATGCGCAGCAACTCGGGGCCCATTTTCTCGAAGCGGCCGGTTTCCTGCCAGAGCTCGGCCGGCTGAATCACCGGCATGGTCATTTCAATGGCGCCGGCGCGGTTCATTTCCTCGCGCACGATGGCTTCGACTTTGCGGATCACGCGCAGGCCCATGGGCATGTAGTTGTAAATGCCGGCACCCAGCTTTTTGATCATGCCGGCGCGCATCATGAGCTGGTGGCTGACGATTTCAGCGTCGGCAGGTGCTTCTTTGAGCGTTGAAATGAAGAACTGTGAAGCTTTCATGCGGGTCTATTTTCCAGAGGTGGACGACTGCGGCCGGCAGCAGACTTGGCGCTTGGGCTTGTGCTGTGCATAATGGGCTCAGTTTAAAAAATTTGAGGTTTGATTATGCTCGACCGCGATGGCTTCAGGCCTAACGTCGGGATCATCTTGCTCAACCAGAAGAGTCAGGTGTTTTGGGGCAAGCGTATCCGCACCCACTCATGGCAATTCCCGCAAGGCGGCATCGACCGGGGAGAAACCCCCGAGCAAGCCATGTTCCGCGAATTGCACGAAGAAGTGGGGCTGCATCCGCAACATGTGCAGGTGCTTGCCCGGACCCGCGATTGGTTGCGCTACGAGGTGCCTGACCGGTTTATCCGCCGTGATGCGCGTGGACATTACAAGGGCCAGAAGCAAATCTGGTTTTTGCTGCAACTGGTTGGCCACGACTGGGACTTGAACCTGCGCGCCACAGACCACCCCGAGTTCGATGCCTGGCGCTGGAACGAGTACTGGGTACCGCTCGATGTGGTGGTGGAGTTCAAGCGCGGGGTCTATGAAATGGCGCTGACAGAGCTTTCGCGCTTTGTACCCCGTCTGGATGCGCGGGCCGACTTGCGTGCCGATCAACGCGCTCGCTATGCACGCACTGGCCCGAGAGCGCGTGACGGCAACAGTCATCACGCGGGTGTTGATGCGCCGCAGCGCAGCTCTTTTACCGCCATGGAGTTGCCACCTGGCGCCAGTTTTGACCCCGATCCGCACACCAATTTTGAGCCGGCCAGCGATGACAAGCCCTGAGGCCCGGGCGCCAATTAGCGGCTGAGAACCAGGTTGGTTCGGTGGAGCATTTCCGGCTCGCCCGTGTAGCCCAGCAGGCGCTCAAATTCTGCCGAAGACTTGCCGCAAATCAGTCTGGCTTCAGCGCTGGTGTAGTTGGCCAGGCCACGGGCAATCTCAAGGCCCCTATCGTCGCGCACAGCAATCACATCGCCGCGTGAAAACTCGCCTTGCACAGAGGTCATCCCAATGGGCAGCAGGCTTTTGCCTTCGTCGCGCACCTTGACCACAGCGCCGGCATCCACCGTCACCGAGCCGCGCATTTGCAGATGATCGGCTATCCATTGCTTGCGCGCTTGATTTTTGGCCGTCTGCGCCACCAGCAGCGTTCCAATCGGCTCTCCCCGCGACAGGCGCAACAGCGCATCGGGCTCGCGGCCCCAGGCAATGACTGTGGAGGCGCCAGAGCCGGCGGCCCGTTTAGCGGCCAGAATTTTGGTTAGCATGCCGCCCCTGCCTATGCTGGAGCCGGCACCACCGGCCATGGCTTCAAGGGCCGGGTCGCCGGCTTGCGCCTCTTGTACCAGCGTGGCCAGGGGGTCTTTGCGCGGGTCTGCCGTGAACAAGCCTTTTTGGTCGGTCAGGATGATGAGCAGGTCGGCTTCCACCAGGTTGGCGACCAGGGCGCCCAATGTGTCGTTGTCGCCGAACTTGATCTCGTCATTGACGACGGTGTCGTTTTCATTGATCACCGGCACCACCCCCAGCTGAATCAGGGTCAGCAGCGTGGAGCGGGCATTCAGGTAGCGTTCGCGATCAGCCAGATCGGCGTGGGTAAGCAAGACTTGAGCGCTGCCGATGCCGCGCTCGCGCAGCTTGCTTTCGTAAACCTGCACCAAACCCATCTGGCCCACGGCGGCGGCGGCTTGGAGTTCATGAATAGCTTTGGGTCGCGATGACCAGCCCAGCCGTTTCATACCTTCGGCAATCGCGCCGCTGCTGACCATGATCACCTCGCGGCCGTCTTGCACCAGTTGCGCCAGTTGGCTGCACCACAGGCCAATGGCCTCGGCATCCAGGCCGCGCCCCTCGTCCGTGACCAGGCTGGAGCCCACCTTGACGACGATGCGTCTGGCGTTGAGTAAAACGGGTGACAAGGTGGTGCTGGGCATGTTCATGAGGCTCTGAGCAGCTCAGTCATCCAGGCCCGCGACGGGCGCCGGCGCAAAGCGCGGGTCGATCTCTTCAGGGGCTTGCTCGCTTTTTTGCACCGATTTGACGTGCTGGTAAATGGCTTTGACAAGTTGCTCGCAGCCTTCGCGTGTGAGCGCAGAAATCTCGAAGACCGGGCCTTTGAATTTGAAGCGTTTGACAAAATCCTTGACGAGCGCGGCCCGCTTATCGGGCTCGACCATGTCCAGTTTGTTCAAGACCAGCCAGCGCGGCTTGTCGAACAGACCCTCGTCGTATTTTTTGAGCTCGCCCACAATGGCCTTGGCCTGTTTGACCGGATCAATGCTGTCGTCAAACGGCGCCATGTCCACAATGTGTAACAGCAATCGTGTGCGTTGCAAGTGCCGCAAGAACAGGTGACCGAGGCCGGCACCTTCAGACGCGCCTTCAATCAAACCGGGCAGGTCAGCAACCACAAAGCTTTGCTCGGGGCCCACCCGCACTACGCCCAGATTAGGGTGGAGCGTGGTGAAGGGATAGTCCGCGATGCGGGGGCGAGCGTTCGAGACGGCCGTGATGAAAGTCGATTTGCCGGCATTGGGCATGCCCAGCAGACCAACGTCGGCGAGCACTTTCAATTCGAGTTTCAGGCTTTTCTTTTCACCGGGCCATCCCGGTGTTTTGGTGCGCGGTGCACGGTTGGTCGAGCTCTTAAAGCGCAAGTTGCCAAAGCCGCCATCGCCGCCTTTGGCTATCAATATTTCTTCACCCGGCACCAGCAGTTCGAACAAAATATCGCCCGACTCGGCATCGGTCAAAATGGTGCCGACTGGCATTTTCAAGACGATGTCGTCACCCTTGGCGCCAAACATGTCGGAGCCTTTGCCGTGCTCGCCGTTGCGGGCGTCATGCCGCCGGGAAAAGCGGAAATCAACCAAGGTGTTCAGGTTGATGTCGGCTACGGCATAAATATGCCCGCCCCGGCCGCCGTCGCCGCCGTTCGGGCCGCCGAACTCTTTGTACTTCTCATGACGAAAAGAGACGCAGCCATTGCCGCCATCGCCAGCGGCGATGTCTATATATGCTTCGTCAACAAATTTCATGGTGAGTTACCCGATCTTCCGGAGGCTGCTGGCGTGCGTTACGAGTTTACAAAATCAAGAGCGGTCCGGACAGGCGCATTCAGAAACAAAAAAGCCCCGGCAGGCGGGGCTTCGATGCCATCGAAGTGAACCGCTTTAGGCCGGTGTCACGTTGACGGTTTGCTTGTTCAAAGCACCTTTGACGGCGAAAGACACGTGACCGTCAACCAGTGCAAACAATGTGTGATCCTTACCGATGCCGACATTGGCGCCCGGATGGAACTTGGTGCCACGCTGGCGAACAATGATGCTGCCTGCGTTGATCACTTCGCCGCCAAACTTCTTGACACCCAGCATTTTGGGCTGCGAATCGCGCCCGTTTCGCGTAGAGCCGCCGCCTTTTTTCTGTGCCATTTCCCGTTACTCCTGGTGTCTTGCTTAACCGGCGATGTTGCCGATTTGCAATTCAGTGAAATTTTGCCGATGGCCCTGGCGCTTTTGGTAGTGCTTACGACGGCGCATTTTGAAGATGCGCACTTTGTCGTGCCGACCATGGGCAAGAACCGTGACTGTGACTGTTGCACCGGACACCAAGGGCGTACCCACCTTGATATCACTGCCGGTGCCGACAGCCAATACCTGGTCGATAACAATCTCTTGGCCTACGTCCGCAGCAATCTGTTCTACTTTAATTTTTTCACCAGAAGCAACTTTGTATTGTTTGCCACCGGTTTTTATGACCGCGTACATGTAAGACCTCGTCTATTGAGTTCTGCAGACGGATTTCCGCAGAGCCCTCGATTATAGCCCCTGTCCCTTGGATTTGTCGACCCCCCCTGTTCGGGCTGCTTTTGGGGCCCCTGTTGAGCGGGCTGAGCCTGCCCGGGACTGCCCCGGCTGTCCGGGCCTTCCTATAATCATTCCAAACCTGCCCTGGAACCTCCTTGTCTCTTCATTCTTCAAGCACCGCAGCCGCTTTGGCCCTCATTGACGAGGACATGCGGGGTATGGACCTTGTTATTGAGCGCCGCTTGAGCTCGGAAGTGGCCTTGATCGGCCAGATTTCGCGCTATATCGTCGCCGCAGGGGGTAAACGTCTGCGGCCAGCCCTGCTGCTACTGATGTGTGGTGCTCTGGGCTACAAAGGCGAGCAGCGATTCAATCTGGCGGCTGTGGTGGAGTTCATACACACGGCCACCTTGCTGCACGACGATGTGGTCGATGAATCCACCTTGCGCCGCGGTCGTGAAACGGCCAACGAGGCGTTTGGCAATCCGGCCAGTGTCTTGGTGGGGGATTTTCTCTACTCCCGCGCTTTTCAGATGATGGTGGACGCGGGCGACATGCGCATCATGCGCACCCTGGCAGAAGCGACCAACGTGATCGCCGAGGGGGAAGTACAACAACTGATGAACATGCACGACGCCGGCTTGTCCGAAGACGAGTATGTGCGCGTGATTCGCTCTAAAACCGCCAAATTATTTGAGGCCAGCGCCAGATTGGCCGCCTTGCTGGCCCTTTCTTCGCCAGAGGTGGAGGCAGCTTGTGCCGACTATGGCCAGGCGCTGGGAACCGCTTTCCAGGTGATTGACGACGTGCTCGATTACGACGGCGATGTGTCCGAGATGGGTAAAAACCTGGGGGATGATCTGCGCGAAGGCAAAGTGACTTTGCCCTTGATCATTGCGATGCAGCGTGGCACCGAGGTGGAGCGACAAACCTTGCAGCAGGCCATCGAAACAGGCGACACCAGCAAAATGGTGGACATTCTGGCCATTGTTCAGCGCACTGGCGCCCTGGAGGCTACCTTGGCCAGCGCCGCGGTGCAGGCGCAGATTGCGGTCGATGCGCTCAGCATCTTGCCTGACACGGTCTACCGTCAGGCTTTGATCCAATTGGCCGCACAGCTTTTGAATCGCCGGGCTTAGAGCCGGCAAGACGACAAACTGCTTTGGAAGAAGCCAAAGTAGTTATGTCAAGGCGCTCGCGGCAAGGCTCCTAACCAAGCAGTTTTTCAAGTCTTTTTCTGACTAACGCATTCTTCATGCGCTAGTCATTAAGATTGGCCATAGTATTTTTATTCAATCGCAATGAATATTGACCATATCGGCAAGTATCAGGCGTTTAATTCAGATTGCCGAATAAATATTTTAATATGTTAGAGTAATGCTTTTACAAAGGAAATATTGATGAGCTCACTGAAAGATCTACTGAACCAAATTGAAACACTTCAAAACCAGGTTTCTGAAGTGCGTCAAAAAGAAGTAGGCGAAGCGATTTCCAAGGTCCGTGCCCTTGTTGAAGAGTATCAACTCAAAGCAAGTGATGTGTTTCCCGGTGGCAAAGCCAAGGCCGGCGCCAAAAAGACCGGTAAAGTCGCAGCCAAGTACCGTGATCCTTTGACCGGCAATACATGGAGCGGTCGCGGCCTGGCGCCTAAATGGCTGGCCGGCAAGAACAAGGCTGACTTCCTGATCGCCTGATGCCCTGATCCACGGCGAGTTACTCTCGCCGATTTCTGATCAAGCCCACGCCTGCGTGGGCTTTTTCAATGGCGCCGGCCGTAGTGTGGCGAGCCGAAATGGCAGCACACAAAAGCCAATCAAATTAGTATTTTAGATTTACTTTTTCTCCGTTGCCGGTGATGATCAATGCATGAAAGCAAATTCTTGCCATGGCCAGTGCTGAAGGCCGCTTGCAGCGCGCTGCAGGTGCCATGGGCGGCAACAGCCCCGAGGAGGCTTCGGCGGTCACGTTTTTGCAAAAAATGCTGCAACAAGCGGTGGATTTGCGAGCTTCAGACCTGCATTTCGAGCCTTACGAGTTCAATTACAGGGTTCGATTCCGAATCGACGGCGAACTGCGGGAAGTAGCCAGCCCGCCGCTGGGTCTCAAGGACACGCTGGCCTCGCGCATCAAGGTGATCTCGCGGCTAGACATTGCCGAGAAGCGCGTGCCGCAAGACGGCCGCATCAAGCTGACCATGGGTGCAGGTCAGGTGATTGATTTCCGCGTGAGTACCTTGCCCACATTGTTTGGCGAAAAAATCGTGATCCGCGTGCTTGACCCAAGCGCTGCGCAAATGGGCATGGACGCGCTGGGACTGGAACCCGAGGAGAAGGGGCGATTGCTCGAGGCTTTGCGCAGGCCGACAGGCATGGTGCTGGTGACTGGGCCAACGGGCTGCGGAAAGACGGTTTCTCTTTACACCTGCCTGAACTGGTTGAACCAGCCGGGCGTGAACATCTCAACGGCGGAAGACCCCAGTGAGATCAATCTGCCCGGGGTCAACCAAGTCAATGTCAATGACAAAGCCGGCCTTAATTTTGCGGTGGCGCTGCGGGCTTTTTTGCGGCAGGATCCGGACATCATCATGGTGGGCGAGATTCGCGATCTGGAAACCGCGGACATTGCCATCAAAGCAGCGCAAACCGGTCATCTGGTCTTGTCCACGCTGCACACCAATGACGCACCGACCACCCTGACCCGCTTGCGCAACATGGGCATTGCGCCCTTCAACGTGGCATCCAGCATCATGTTGATCACTGCGCAGCGGCTGGCCCGTTGTCTGTGCCCGCAATGCAAAGTGCCCGAGGATCTGACGCGTCAAACTTTGATCGAAGCCGGCTTTGCCGCCGCAGAGCTCGATGGCAGTTGGCAGCCTTACCGCGCGCAAGGCTGCCAGGCTTGCAACCGGGGCTACAAAGGGCGTGTGGGAGTGCACCAGGTGATGCCTGTGAGCGATGAGATCCAGCGCATCATCTTGCGTGATGGCAGTGCCACGGAGATTGCAGCCCAAGCCCAATTAGAGGGGGTCAACACCTTGCGGCAATCGGGCCTGCGCAAAGTTAAACTGGGGCTGACTTCGCTACAAGAAATCCTCAGCTGCACCAATGCCTGATGCGCCGTCAACCGCGAGCCTGAACCTCACATGAATTTCCACTTGAACACCGGCCCGTCTGTCGAGCGTACCTTTGAGTGGGAGGGTGTCAACCGCCAGGGCCTGCCGGTGCAGGGTTCTATGCGTGCCGGCGGTGAAAACCAGGTCATGGCCATGCTGCGCCGGCAAGGTGTACAGACATCCAGGGTCAGCGGGCAAGCGCCAGCCAAGGGTGTAGAAATCAAGCCAGTCGACATTGCTTTATTCACCCGGCAGCTGTCGACCATGTTGCAGGCGGGGGTGCCTTTACTGCAGTGTTTTGACGCGCTCGGTCGCGGCCAACGCAATCCACGATTTGCCCGATTGCTGGCAAACATTCGCGCAGATGTAGAAACCGGCGCTGCCCTGAGTATTGCTCTGGGGCGACATGCGCCTTACTTCTCGCCGCTTTATTGCAGCCTGGTGGCTGCCGGTGAGGCTGCCGGTCGACTGGACTTGCTGCTGGAGCGATTGGCAGTACATCTGGAAAAAACAGAGGCCATGAAGTCCAAGCTTCGAGCCGCACTCACTTACCCGGCAGCCGTTGTGTTGGTGGCCTTGGTGGTGATGGCGGTGATCATGATTTTTGTCATCCCTGCCTTTGAAAGCGTGTTTGCTTCTTTCGGTGCGCAATTGCCCGCGCCAACCCTATGGGTGATGCAGACAAGCGCATTTTTTGTACGCTGGTGGTGGTTGCTATTGGGACTGTCTTTTTTGGGACTGTGGACTTTGTGGCGGGCGTGGCAACAAAGTACGGTCCTGCAGGCTAAGCTGGACCGTGCCTTGCTCCGTCTGCCGGTCTTCGGTCCTTTGCTTCAAAAAGCTTGCATCGCCCGTTGGACGCGCACTTTGTCAACCATGTTCGCGGCCGGCGTGCCCTTGATGGAAGCCCTGGACGCTGTGGCTGGCACTGCTGGCAACTCGGTTTATTCAATTGCGACGGCAAGGATTCAGCGACAAGTCTCTGATGGCGTCAGCCTGAACCGGGCCATGGCCGAAACGGCCGTTTTTCCGGCCATGCTGCTGCAAATGTGCAGCATCGGCGAAGAGTCGGGTGCGCTGGACCACATGCTGGCCAAAGCAGCGGGTTTTTTTGAAGACGAGGTCGACCAGCAACTGGCCTCGCTGGCCAGTTTGCTGGAGCCTTTCATCATTGTCACCCTGGGACTGCTGATTGGCGGTATCGTCGTGGCCATGTACATGCCGATCTTTCAATTGGGTCAAGTCAGCTGATGTGGCCTGAACTCAGTCCTGCGTACTTGGCTTGGCTGGGAGGCTTGTTGGGCCTCATGGTCGGCAGCTTTTTGAACGTGGTGGTTCACCGCCTGCCGCGCATGATGCAAGCCCAGTGGGCCCGTGAGTGCGCCGAATTGACCGGGGAAAGCAGCGCGGCCCTCAACCCGGTAAAGTCCGGCCTGCCCGTACCAGCGCTAGATTCTGCAGCATTGAGCCTGTCGCAGCCGCGCTCGCACTGCCCGCATTGCAAACACACCCTGGCCTGGCATGAAAACATTCCGGTGCTGAGCTACGTGCTTTTGCGCGGTAAGTGTTCGGCCTGCGGCAAGGCTTATGGCTTGCGCTATCCCTTGGTGGAGCTTTTCACCGGTGTGCTTTTTTATGGCTGTGTGCTGCGCTGGGGCGCCAGCTACACCGCCTTGGCATGGTGCGGTTTTTTAGCAGCCCTGCTCACACTGGCACTGATCGACTGGGACACAACTTTGCTCCCGGATGAAATTACCTTGCCCCTGCTTTGGGCCGGGCTGATCGCTGCCGCCTTGCAAATCAACCCCGGCGTCAGTTGGGTCCATGCTTTTTGGGGTGCGGTCGGCGGCTACATGTCACTTTGGCTGGTCTACCATGCGTTCAAGCTGATCACCGGTAAAGAAGGTATGGGCTACGGAGACTTCAAATTGTTCGCTGCACTGGGTGCTTGGTTGGGCTGGACGGCATTGCTGCCAATGATCCTGCTGGCCTCGGTGTCGGGCGCTGTAGTAGGCCTGGTGCTCAAGTACCGGGCCCGGTTGCGAGACGGCGCTTATCTGCCTTTCGGCCCTTTTCTGGTTGCCAGCGCGATGCTGATGATGGTCTGGGGCCCTGTGGATGTGCTGCTTTACCTGGGCTTGGCCCTGTGAACCGCACCATGCGACGCATTGGCCTGACGGGCGGTATCGGCAGCGGCAAGAGTACGGTTGCCGCCATGCTGGCCGATCTGGGCGCAAGCATCATCGATGCAGACGCTATTTCCCGTGGTCTCACTGCTGCGGGTGGAGCGGCCATGCCGGCCATCGCCAGCGCATTCGGCGCCGGCTTTGTCAATGCCAGCGGCGCGCTGGACCGTGAGGCCATGAGAAAGCAGGTGTTTTCAGACCCGGGCAGCAAGCGCCGGCTCGAAGCCATCATCCATCCCCTGGTGGCCAGCCAGACGGCCGCGCAGGCCCTGAGCGCCGAACGCGCCGGTGCCACCTGTGTCGTCTTTGATGTGCCATTGCTGGTGGAATCCGGTCATTGGCGCCCCCGGTTGCATCAGGTTTTGGTGATTGACTGCACCGAATCCCGGCAAATCAGCCGTGTGATGCAAAGAAATGCCTGGACGCGCGAAGCGGTACAAAAAGTGATGGCCGGCCAGGCTGACCGGTCGCAGCGCCTGGCTGCGGCCGACCTGTGCATTTACAACGAGACCGTCTCCTTGGTGGAATTGGCCGCGCTGGTACGGTCGGTGGCGCAGCGCTTCGGGCTATGATGCGCGGGTTGCCGGTCAGCCCGGCCCCAGTAACGCCGATAAAGATAGCGCTGTGATCCTTTACGAGTATCCCTTTAACGAACGCATTCGAACTTACTTGCGGCTTGAGCATTTGTTCGCTCGCCTGGGTGAGCTGGCAGAGCGTGATGAGCCTGTCGATCACCACTATGCGATCACGACAATTTTCGAGATCATGGACGTTGGCGGGCGCGCCGACTTGAAAACCGAAGTCCTCAAAGACCTGGAAAAACAAAAACATGTTCTCAATGGTTACCGGGGCAACCCGTCCATTTCTGAAGAAGCCCTGGATGAAGTGACCGGGCAGCTCGACGGCTTTTTCTCAGCACTCAATGCGCTGCCGGGCAAGGTGGGTCAAACACTCACAGACAACGACTGGTTGATGAGCATCCGCAGCCGCGCCGGTATTCCGGGCGGCACCTTCGAGTTTGATTTGCCGGCTTATTTCGCCTGGCAGCATCTGCCGGGCCATCGCCGCCGGGAGGACCTGCAGCGTTGGATGGGGACTTTGCTCCCCTTGGCCCGGTCGATTGGCATGTTGCTGAAGTTGTTGCGCGATGCCGGACAGCCGCAAAAAGTGTTGGCTTCCGGCGGCCTGTACCAACAGACCCTGCCCCAGGGCCGCAGCTTTCAGTTGCTGCGCCTGCGCCTGGATTCGGCGACGGGGGTGATTCCTGAAATCAGTGCCAACCGCTTGCTGGTGTCGGTGCGGATGATGCAAAAGGAAAACGACGATCGGCTACACACTTACACCGACGACGCGCAATTCGAATTGACGCTTTGCGCTTGATTCAAGCGACCGACCGATAAAACCGCCGGCCTGTCTGAAAGCCCAGCAC
>Ga0209617_10000632_pt1 | contig 15796 bp, 13 predicted proteins | sample LakEriepJuly2011_2_FD_187459 | JGI IMG/M metagenome (GOLD analysis project Ga0209617, IMG submission 187459) | Freshwater microbial communities from dead zone in Lake Erie, Canada - CCB epilimnion July 2011 (SPAdes) (version 2) | ecosystem: Environmental > Aquatic > Freshwater > Lentic >... | reverse complement strand
ACGCACTGCATTGCAAAATGCAGCATCCGTGGCATCTTTGATGTTGACCACAGAGTGCATGGTTTCAGAAGCACCTAAAGATGAATCTGGCGCCGGTGGCATGCCTGACATGGGCGGCATGGGTGGTATGGGCGGCATGGGCATGTAATTGCTCAGCAGCACAAAGGTCTTACAAGTCCTTTGAACATGCACAAAAAACCCTGCAAGAAATTGCGGGGTTTTTTTTCGTCGCGCTCAACTCAGACAATTCAATTGAGCGACGCACTGACAAAAAATAGCCTATCGAATTTTGTGTAACAACTGCGCCGTAGAAGCATCCAAATCCGCTACATCTCCCGACAAAATACGTGCACGAATGTCCTCGGCCAAAACCTTGCCCAGCTCCACCCCCCATTGGTCAAAGCTGTTGATGCCCCACACTGCACCACTCACAAACACGCGGTGTTCTTGCAAAGCAATCAAGGCCCCCAAATTAAAGGGCGTTAAATCTTCGAGCAAGATAAACGTGCTCGGACGGTTGCCCGCAAAGTTTTTGTGGCCATCCGTGTCCAACTTGCCCACCATCAAGGCTTGCGCTTGCGCCAGCGCATTGGACAACAACAAAGCTTGATGATCGGGCAACGCATGCGTGGCATTCTTCACAGCCATGAATTCAAGCGGCACCACATCTGATCCTTGGTGCAGCATTTGAAAAAATGCATGCTGTCCGTTGGTGCCCGGCTCGCCCCATAAAATGGGCGAGGTGCCATACGGCAAAGTTTGCCCCGCATGATCCACCTGCTTGCCATTGCTCTCCATTTCAAGCTGCTGCAAATAAGGTGCGTAGCGTTTCAAGGCGCTGTGATACGGCGCAATGCAGCGGCTGGTGTAGTGCAAAAAGTTGCGATACCAAACATCCAGCAGGCCTAAGCGCACAGGCAAGTTCTGCGCAGGCTCGGCATTCAAGAAGTGTTGGTCCATGGCATGCGCGCCCGCCAAAAACGAACGGAAATGATCCGCGCCAATGGCAATGGCCAAAGGCAAACCAATGGCCGACCACAATGAATAACGACCACCCACCCAATCCCAAAAGCCAAAGCAAGTTTGAATGCCAAACTGCCCAGCAGCTTCCACGTTGGTGGTGAGCGCCACAAAGTGCCGCGACACATCGGTACCGCCTTGCGCTTCAAACCAACGCTTGGCCGACGTGGCATTGGTCATGGTTTCCAAGGTGGTGAAGGTTTTGGAGGCCACCAAGAACAAAGTGTTCTCGGCTTTCAAACCATTCAGCAGCGCATCGAGCTCATGGCCATCCACATTGGACACAAAGTGAAAACGCTTGCCCTTCAAGGCACAAGAATGCAATGCCATCACTGCCATTTGCGGGCCCAAATCAGAGCCCCCAATACCAATGTTCACAACGTCCGTAATTTGCACATCCAAACGAATTTTTTCGGCAAAAGACAACATGCCGTTCAGGGTGTCGTGCACCTCATGCAAAGATGCCTTGACCAAAGCAGGCAACGCATCCGCTACAGCTCCTTGAAGAGGATGCCGCAACAACCAATGCATCACTGCACGGTTTTCTGTGGTGTTGATGGCTTCGCCTTTGAACATGCGATTGCGGTACGACAACACCCCGGCTTGCTCTGCCAAAACTAAAAGTTGCGCTTCAATGCGCGCATCCCAATGGTTCTTGGACAAGTCTGCAAAGACGCCGGGCGCTTCTTGGCTGAAATGAACCACACGCTGTGCATCCGATGCAAAAGCATCACGCAAATCAAAACCAGAAAACGCTTTCGCCAGCGCCTTCAAGCCTTGCCATGCGACTGTTTGATCACCTCGCATACACGACCTCATCAAGCCTTTTGCGCCGCCAACATCAAGCCTTCCAGCTTGATGGCATCGACACAGAAAGCCCGAATGCCTTCAGCCAATTTTTCGGTGGCCATGGCATCTTCGTTCAGGGCAAAGCGAAAACCTGCTTCCTTGTATTCAACCAAAGGCAAGTCCATGCCCTTTGCAGCCTGCGCATTCAATGCAGGCGTCAAGGCGGTTTCATTCGCTGCCAACAAAGCCAACAAATCGGGGCTGATGGTGAGCAAGTCGCAGCCTGCCAAGGCCACAATTTGACCCACGTTGCGAAAGCTAGCGCCCATCACCTCAGTGGCAATGCCGTTCTTCTTGTAATAGTTGTAAATGGCGCGCACAGACTTCACGCCAGGATCATTGGCACCTGCACTGGCTGCCTCGTCCCACGAAGCGCCCGCAGTCTTTTTGTACCAGTCGTAAATGCGACCCACGAAGGGCGATATCAGTTGCACCTTGGCTTGGCCACATGCCACGGCTTGCGCAAACGAAAACAACAAAGTGAGGTTGGTGTGAATGCCTTCGCGCTCTAACTCAGCGGCTGCTTGAATGCCTTCCCAGGTCGCGGCAATTTTGATCAGCACGCGTTGACGCGAAACACCTTGCGCTTCATACAAACTCATCAATCGGCGTGCGCGTGCCAAGGTGCCCGCCGTGTCAAAACTCAAACGGGCATCCACTTCTGTCGAAACACGGCCTGGAATGGTCTTCAAAATTTCGCAACCAAAGCGCACCAACAAGTGATCCATCACCACATCCAGCGGCTCGCCCTTGTGCGCGGCCACAGACTCTGCCAGCAATGGCGCATATTCGGGTTTTTGCACGGCCTTCAAAATCAAGGACGGGTTGGTGGTCGCGTCCTGTGGCTGAAACTGAGCCAGCTGTTTGAAATCACCGGTGTCAGCCACCACGGTGGTGTGTGTTTTGAGCGCGTCGAGTTGGTTCATGGCAAAAAAATGAGAGCTAGGCTTGAATTATCAATGAAACAAAGTTACATTACAAACTCATTTTTATGTAACAAATGAACATGTCTTTTGATTTAGTTTTTTTTGGCGGTACAGGCGACCTTGTTTGGCGCAAATTGATGCCCGCTCTGTTCCAAGCGTTTCGCCACGGTACCTTGCCCGAAGGCGGCCGAATCATTGGCGTGGCTCGCGATGCCATGAGCGATGAGCAATATCGAGCCCTCATTCAGTCACGGTTTGAGCAAGTTGAGGGCGCCAAACGTCCCAACGACGAAGAATTTGGCCTGTTCAAGGCCATGCTTCATTACGAGCGGGTCGATTTGTCCAACCCAGCCGACTACGCCAAATTGGCCGCCAGATTGGCAGAGCGCAAAACCGACCAAGTCGTGTTTTATTTGGCCACTGCGCCCACCCTGTTCAACACGGTCTGCGAACAACTGGCCATCGCCAAACTGAACACACCTCAAACTCGCATCGTGTTGGAAAAACCGCTGGGCCACGACCTCAACTCCAACAAGGCCATCAACCAAAATGTGCGCAAAGTTTTTGAAGAAAAACAAATTTTCCGCATTGACCATTATTTGGGCAAGCCCTCGGTGCAAAACCTGTTTGCCATGCGTTTTGGCAATGCCTTGTTTGAACCGCTGTGGCGCCGCGAGCACATTGCCAACATTCAGATCACCATTGCAGAAGAGTTGGGCGTAGAAAAGCGCGGCGCTTTTTACGAAAACACAGGCGCACTGCGCGACATGGTGCAAAACCACGCCCTTCAATTGTTGTGCGCCATTGCCATGGAGCCGCCCATCAATGCACATGCAGACGCCATTCGCGATGAGAAGCTCAAAGTCTTGCGCGCCCTCAAACCTTGGACCTCAGACGCCCTCTCCCAACACGTGGTGCGAGGCCAATACAGCGCGGGCAATGTGAACGGGCATGCGGTGCCAGGCTACAACGCAGAAACCGGCGTGAATGCCAACAGCAGCACAGAAACCTTTGTGGCACTGCGCACCGAAATTGCCAACTGGCGCTGGGCGGGCGTGCCCTTCTACATTCGCACTGGCAAGCGCTTAGCCTCACGCGAGGGCTACATTGAGATCAATTTCCGCCCAACACCCCATGCTATTTTTCAGGCGCCTGCCGGAGGCGTCAACAAACTGGTGATTCATTTGCAGCCCAAGGATGGCTTGGAGCTGCACCTGTTTGCTGAAGGCCAACACAAACGCATCCCTACAAGCCTTCAGGCCTCGGCCAAATTAAGCTCGGTTCAGCTTGACCTTGATTTCGACAAGCGCTTTGGCAGCGAACGCGTGGGCGCCTACGAACGTTTGCTGTTGGATGTTTTAGATGGCCGTTTGAATTTGTTTGTGCGCAGCGATGAGCAAGAAGAAGCGTGGCGGTGGGTGGAGCCTATTCTTCAGCATTGGGCCACCGACACTCAAGGCCCCCGTCACTATGCCGCTGGCACCTGGGGCCCCAGTGCCTCTAGCGCCATGATTGCGCGCGACGGATTTTGTTGGTCTGAGGAGAACTAAACCATGCTCGACCGCATCAAAGCCTCACTGCCTTCCTTGGCACCGGCCGAACAACGTGTCGGCAAATTGGTTTTGCTAGATCCCCGTGCCTTTGCAAATTTGCCAGTCACAGAATTGGCGGAGCGCGCGCACGTGAGCAAACCCACCGTGGTGCGCTTTTGCCGAAGTGTGGGCTATGACGGTCTGTCTGATTTCAAACTGAAGCTGGCTGGCAGTGTGAGTGAGGGCGTGCCCTTCATTCACTGTAGTGTTGATGCCGACGACAAAACCAGCGATGTGACGGTGAAAGTCATCGACAACACGGTGGCCGCGTTTTTGAAATACCGCAACGATGCGTCTTCTTTTGCTTTGGACCAGGCCGCGCAAGCCTTGGCAGAAACACACAGCACCGGCAAGCGAATTGAGTTTTATGGCGTTGGCAACTCTGGCATCGTGGCGCAAGATGCGCAACACAAATTTTTCCGCCTTGGCATGAACACCATCGCCTACAGCGATGGCCACATGCAAGTGATGAGCGCCTCGATGTTGGGCAAAGGCGATTGCGTGGTGGTCATTTCCAACTCAGGTCGCACCCGCGATTTGATGGACGCCTGTGACATTGCACACAAGCGCGGTGCAACCACCATTGTGATCACGTCAAGCGGCTCGCCTCTGGCCACGAGTGGTCACATTCATCTTTCAGCCGATCACCCCGAAAGCTACGACCGCTACAGCCCCATGGTGTCGCGGCTGTTGCATTTGCTCATCATTGACATTTTGGCCACCACCGTGGCGCTGCGCATTGGTGAGACCTTGCAACCGGCACTGCGCGAAATGAAAAACAATTTGCGCAACAAGCGCTACACCTGACGGCCTCTGGGGCAAAGCACTCAGTGCTTGTACAACTTGCCATCTTTCACAATAACTTCAATGTGATCGCCTTGGCCTAACAAGCAAGAGATATCGACCAGCGGATTGCCATTGACCAGCAACAAGTCGGCCATGGCGCCGGCTTTCACCACGCCCAACTGACCCGACATGTTCAGCAATTCAGCGGCATTCAGCGTGGCTTGCTGCAGCGCCGCGCCATTGCCCAAGATGCTGGCCCGAATGCGCAGCTCTTCTGACTGATGGCGGTGCGATTCGCCCAACAAATCAGAACCGAGAGCCATTTTGACGCCCGCCTTGGCCAAGATTTCCAAAGCCTTTTGGCCTTGGCTTCGAACCGTTTCAATTTTGGCCACCGACACGGCAGGCAGTCCTAAGCTAGCACCTTCGTTGGCCAGGGCCTCGTAAGTGATCAAGGTGGGCACCATGTAAGCACTTTTCTCGGCCATGAACTGTGCTGTGGCTTCATCGATCAAGTTGCCATGCTCAATGCTGCGCACACCAAATGCCACGGCCCGTTGAATGGCCTTGGGGGTGTAAGCATGCGCCATCACATAGGTTCCAGCGTTCTCGGCCTCTTCCACAATGGCTCTGATTTCGGCCTCTGAATAGCCCAGGTAATGAATCGGATCGTTGGGCGAGGCCACACCGCCTGAGGCCATGATCTTGATTTGAGAGGCGCCCTTCATGATTTCTTCGCGCACTGCCAATCGCACATTGTCAACACCATCGACCACCCGTGCCAATGCCCCCACCCTGCTTGAGCAACCACACGGCTCAATCACATCGCTGCGCGGGCGGCCATCGCCATGGCCACCGGTTTGCGACAGCGCCCGGCCCGATGGAAAAATGCGCGGGCCTTCCACCATGTCGGTGCGTGTGGCCTCAGCCAGATTCCAGTCGCCGCCACCGGCATCGCGCACTGTGGTGAAACCGCGCATGAGCATGCCCTTCATGATGGGCAAGGCACGCAAAGTGGCAAACACATTGGGTTGATTGGCGGTGGTGTTGAGGTTTAAATGCGCGGCAATGACATGGACATGGCAGTCGATCAAGCCTGGCATGAGCGTTTTGCCCTCGGCTTTGACCACCTTGGTGCCAGAGGCAATGAAAACGTCGGCTTGGTGCGGCCCAACCGACTTGATGAAGCCGTTTTCAACCCAAACGTCTTGCCCGGTTTTGAGCTGCAAGGTGGCCACATCAAGCACATTGGCCGACTGAAACAAGATCGAATTCATAAATGGCTCGCCCGTGACTGCAAAAAACACATTAAAACCGATAACACTGGCCTTGTCCCACTGGGCAATTACCCTGATTTCACTTGCGATGGGGCATGACCCTCCCCTAGAATGAGCTTGTCATTCAACTTAGACAGGATTTAGCATGTACCAACGCTTCCTCAAAACCTCTCGCTGCCTCACGCTGGCTGTGGGCGTATCGGCCTCCTTGCTAGGCTTCACTGGCGCGCAAGCTGCCGAACTCAAATGGGCCGCTCAAAATGACATCTTGACGCTCGACCCCCATTCCCAAAACCACGCCACCACCAACAACATCGTTGGCCATGCCTACGAAGGTTTGGTGCGTTATGACAAAAATTACAAAGTTGAACCTTCGCTGGCCACCAGCTGGTCCAACGTCAATCCCAGCACCGTGCGTTTTAATTTGCGCAAAAACGTGAAGTTCCATGACGGTTCAAACTTCACTGCTGACGACGTCGTCTTCTCATTCGATCGCATCCGTCAGCCTCAAGGCACGATGGCCATCTATGTGGCTGGCGTCAAGGAAATGAAAAAGGTAGATGACCACACTGTGGACGTCATCTTGGACAAACCCAACCCCACTATGTTCAACAACTTCACCACGTTCTTGATCATGAGCAGGACCTGGGCTACCATGAACAAATCAGAAAAAGTTCAGGATTACAAAGCCAAAGAAATTACTTTCGCTTCTAACAATACCAACGGCACAGGTCCTTATGTCATCAAAGAATGGCAGCCCGACCAGAAGCTGGTCATGACTCACAACAAAGCTTGGTGGGACAAGCTGCAAGGCAACGTCACTGACGTGATCTATACCCCCATCAAGTCGGATCCCACCCGCATTGCTGCACTTTTGGCTGGCAACGTCGATGCGGTCACTGACTTGCCCACGCAAGACGTTGCACGCCTGCGCAGCACATCCACCTTGTCTGTGTTGGACGGCCCCGAAGTCAGAACCATCTTCTTTGGTTTGGACCTGGGCAGTGACGAGTTGAAATATGGCCCCAAAGGCAAGAATCCTTTCAAGGATGTCCGTGTTCGCAAAGCCATGAGCATGGCCATTGATCGCGCTGCCATCCAGCGCAGCATCATGCGCGGCTTGTCGATCCCTGCCAGCATCTTGGTGGCCCCTGGCGTGAACGGTCATACTGCAGACTTGGACAGAGTGGCACCCGCCGACGCTGAAGGCGCCAAGAAACTGTTGGCCGACGCTGGCTACCCCAATGGTTTTGAATTTACCCTCGACTGCCCCAACAATCGCTACGTCAATGACGAAGAAATTTGTCAGGCTGTTGTGAACATGTGGGCTCGCATTGGCATCAAGACCAAACTCAACGCTGTTAACTTTGGTCCTTTCATTGCCAAAGTCCAAAACTTCGACACCAGCGCTTACCTGCTCGGCTGGGGCGTTGCCACCTACGACGCACAATACTCATTGCAGTCTTTGGTCATGACACGCACACAAGGCGCCGATGGCAGCTTCAACTATTCCAAAGTGAGCAATGCCAAACTTGACGCTTTGGTCGAGTCCATGAAAACTGAAGTTGACAAAAACAAGCGCGACGCCATGATCAAAGAAGGCCTGACCATCGCGCGCGATGAAGTCTTGGTCATTCCTTTGCACCATCAGATGCGCCCTTGGTCCATGAAGAAGAACGTCACCATGACGCACAACTCCAACGATGCGCCGAAGATGTACTACGTCACTGTGAAATAAATCACTGTGCCAAGCAAAAAGACACCTTCGGGTGTCTTTTTTTTGGCCTCAGTGGCGGCCTTCTTCTACCGCATGGCATGCAATTTTGATCCCATTGAGATCTTTCAAAACAGGGCGCTCTGTTTTGCATCTGGCATTGGCCAATGGGCAACGCGGATTGAAGCTGCAACCTGGTGGTGGGTTGAGCGGATTGGGCACTTCGCCTTGAACTGGCGTGCGCGCACGGCCTGTGTCTTTCATCTTGGGAATGGCATCGAGCAGCATGCGCGTGTAAGGGTGCTGCGGATTGTCAAACAAGGTGTGCTTGTCGGCCAACTCCACCAACTGCCCTAAATACATCACACCGACTTTGTCACTCACATGCCTGACCACAGCCAAATTGTGCGAAATAAACAAATAGGTGAGGCCGCGTTCGCGCTGCAAATCTTTCATGATATTTAGCACTTGGGCTTGCACGCTCACATCCAAAGCAGATGTGGGTTCATCACAGACTAAAAATTCTGGGGCGGTGGCCAATGCACGGGCAATCGAAATTCGCTGCCGCTGGCCCCCCGAAAACTGGTGCGGATACTTGACCATGTCGAGCGCCGACAAGCCCACCGACTTGAGCAATTGCGCCACTCGATCTTTCAACTCTTGCTCGTCTTTGACCAAGCCATGCTCGTGCAAGGGCTCGCCCACAATGGCCTCAACGGTCCAACGTGGATTCAAGCTGGCATAGGGGTCTTGAAAAATCATTTGAATGCGCTTGCGCATGGCCTTGGCATCGCTAGATTTGAAGGCGGCGTGCGCATCCTGCCCATCAAAGGTCAGGCCACCCCGAGTGGGCTCATACAGACCCACCAACAACCTGGCCACTGTGCTTTTGCCACACCCCGACTCCCCCACAAGGGCCAGCGTTTTGCCGCGCTCAATTTCAAAACTCACGCCATCGACGGCTTTGAGCAATTGACGGGGTTTGCGCTCAATCACCCGGCTTAGCCAGGGGGCAGAGACGTCAAATGTTTTGGCCAAGTCATGGGCAATGACCAAGGCTTTTGAAGGGTGCTGTGGATCTTGAACGCTCATGCCACGCCCTCCAAGGTGTTGGGTTGGTGCAACCAGCAGGCCACTTGTGTCGGCGTGTTTTGGCCGCCCCTTGAGACCGCTGCCAAATTGGGGCGCTCCTTGAAGCAGCGATCAAAGACTTGCGGGCAACGTGGGTTGAAAGCGCAGCCTGTGGGGATGGCATTGAGGCGCGGCATTGCGCCATCAATTTGGTTCAAGCGTTCACGGTCAGTGTCCATGTCGGGAATCGAAGCCATCAAGCCAGCGGTGTAAGGATGCTCAGGATGGTTAATCACTTGATGCACCGGCCCAATCTCGGCAATGCGCCCAGCATACATGACGGCCACACGGTCGCATGTTTCGGCAATCACACCCATGTCGTGGGTGATGAGCATCACGGCAGCACCGCGTTTTTTGCAAACGTTTTTCAAGAGGCTGATGATCTGCGCTTGAATGGAAACGTCCAGTGCGGTGGTGGGCTCGTCGGCCACAATCAATTGGGGTTCGGCAGCTAGCGCCAAGGCAATGACCACACGCTGGCGCATACCACCAGAAAATTGATGCGGGTAATGGTCAATGCGCTCAGCGGCCGCTGAAATGCCAGTGTCTTGCAACAAGGCAATGGCACGCTGCCGCGCTTCTTGATCGGACATGGGCAAGTGGGCTTGAATGGTCTCGGTCAGTTGTTTGCCCACGGAATACAAGGGGTTTAAAGAGGTGAGTGGGTCTTGAAAAATAGCGCCAATTTTGCGACCGCGGATGCTGCGCATTTGGTCGTTGGTGAGATTGTCAATGCGCTTGCCTTCTAACAAAATTTGACCCGAAGCAATGCGCCCTGGCGGCTCTAACAAACCAATGATAGAAGCACCCGTGAGAGACTTGCCCGCACCCGACTCTCCCACCACACCCAAAATTTCTCCGGGTGCAATGTCGAATGAAATGTCATCGATGGCTCGCAAAGTACCGTGCCGACTGGGAAACTCCACCACCAAATTTTGAACTTGTAACAGACTCATGAAATAGAACTCTCTTTCAACACATCGTTTGAATCAAACACAGTTAACGCAAACGAGGGTTCAGGGCGTCACGCAGCCAATCGCCCAACAAATTGACAGACAAGGCAATGAGCACCAGCGTCACGCCCGGAAAAATGGTGATCCACCACTCCCCTGAAAACAAGAAGTCGTTGCCAATGCGAATGAGTGTGCCAAGCGATGGTGACGTAGGTGGCACACCCACGCCCAAAAACGAAAGCGTGGCCTCGGTAATGATGGCGGTGGCCACCTGAATGGTGGCCAGCACCGTGACGGGCCCCAGCACATTGGGCAACACATGGCGCAACATGATGCGAAGTGGCGCTACGCCTGTGACTCTGGCCGCTTGCACATACTCTTTGTTGCGCTCCACCAAGGTGGTGCCGCGCACCGTGCGAGCGTATTGCACCCAGCCTGTCAATGAAATTGAAATGATCAAGACGCCAAAAGCCAAGGAGTCATCGGCATTGGGAAACAATGCACGCCCAACACCGGCAATGAGCAAGGCCACCAAAATGGCGGGGAAGGACAGCATGACGTCACACAAACGCATGAGGAATGCATCGAGCCAACCACCGCGAAAGCCTGCAATCAAGCCAAGGCTCACGCCTACCACCAGTGAAAGCAAGACCGAAGACATACCCACCACCAAAGAAATACGGGTGCCATACATGAGGGCCGACAAAATATCGCGGCCTTGGTCGTCGGTGCCCAGCAAATATTTGGTACTGCCCTCAGCAGACCAAGCAGGCGGCAAGCGCGAGTCCATGAGTTCGAGCGAAGCAGCATCAAAGGGGTCGTAAGGGGCAATCCACTTTGCAAAAACCGCACAAAAAATAAACACGAAAGCAATGAACGCCGCCACCATGGCGGTTTTGGATTGCCGGAAGCTGTAACCAACATCGCTGCTCAGCCAACGGGAAATAGGATTGGACATGCCGTCTGAATCTTTCTAAAGGAAGGTATGGAGGAAGGCCATGCGCCAGAGCATTTGCTTCAATGGCCGCCCGCTTTTCCAACGCGCAATCTGGGATCGACTGCAAAGTAAAGCAAGTCGACGGTGAGGTTGATCACCACAAAGATGAGCGCTATGAGACACAAGTAAGCCGCCATGACAGGCACATCGGCAAACGTCACAGCTTGGATAAACAGCAAGCCCATGCCTGGCCACTGAAACACGGTTTCTGTGATGATGGCAAATGCAATGAGGCCCCCCAATTGCAAACCGGTGATGGTCATGACAGGCACCAGTGTGTTTTTAAGGGCATGGCCAAAATGAATGGCCCGATTGGACAAGCCGCGCGCGCGCGCAAATTTGATGTAGTCGGTGCGCAGCACTTCCAACATTTCAGCGCGGACCAAGCGCATGATCAGGGTGAGCTGAAAAACGGTCAGCGTGAGAGCGGGCAAAACAATGTGTTGCCAGCCTTTGGCAGTGAGCAGGCCCGTGCTCCACCAACCAATTTTGACCACATCACCTCGGCCAAAACTGGGCAGCCAACCCAAGAGCACTGCAAAAAACAAAATGAGCAGAATGCCGATGAGAAAAGTGGGCAGCGACACACCCAACAGTGAGAAGGTCATGAGCAATTGACTCGACAGGGTGCCCCGCCTGAGCGCGGCATAAACGCCCATGGGAATTCCCAACACAAGCGCCAAGCCTGCAGCGATCAAAGCCAACTCTAAGGTTGCGGGAAAGCGATCTGCAATGAGCTGAGACACTTTGGCACCTTGCCGCAGACTGATGCCAAATTCACCTTGAACGGCATTCCAAAGAAAATGGCCAAACTGCACTATGAAGGCTTGGTCTAGGCCCAAGTCTTTTCGAAGTGCATCAATTTGGTCTTGCGTGGCATCTTGTCCCAACATGAACAAAACGGGGTCGCCAACATATTGAAACAATAAAAATGCAATGAAAGCAACCGACACCATGACCATGATGGCCTGAATGAGGCGCTGTAATATAAAAGCAAACATGGACGGCCCTGAAAAACGACACTGAACTATGCAACAAACAGCCCCCGTTTGCACAGAGGGGAATCCCCATTTCACTTCAAGGCAATGGGGCCATACCAAGATTGGGCATGGCTTCGAGTGTTGTCAGTGTCGGTCATGATGGCAATGCCAATCAATGCCCCTGGCGGTTCACCAAAAGCCTTTTCATAGTCAGCCCGAATGTTGCGTTCGTAGGAAAGCCATTGATTGACTCGCTGCGGCCCCGACTCAATCACCATTTTTCGAATTCGATCTGTTCGAGGATTGTGAATAACCGAATTGACAGGTCGATGGTTGCACCACACATACATGAGCGTGGCATAGGGCATCGGTTTGCCAGACAAAGCATGCGAGAGTTCACTCAGCATGGCGTTTTGGGGCGAAAACTGACTGCGATCGCCATCAAATGCCAGCACCAACCTGACCGGAGAATCTTCACGCTCTCGCTGGGCCATGTCGGCATCTGCAATCAGCTTTTGAATTTGCCAAGAAAAACTCAAGGCATTCAAACGCTCGGGCTCAATGTGCAAATCTTGGCGCAACATGCTGGCCGAAGCTTGGGCGTTGGCTTTGAGCTTGCTGCGGTTGTTCACTCGCACCAGCGAATACTCCGTTGCCACTTTGCCCGGGATCTTCACCGACTCCCACTTCAATTGATCTTCTGGTTGCCAACTCACTGGGATTTGAGTGATTTGACTGATTTGACTGATTGGAGTGGCCAGTTTGAGATCGCTAGGCAACAAACTGCCGCAACCGTGCAGGGTGAAAACGGCTGCCCCCAAAAGAGCAGCCCCCACCCAACGGTTAACTTGCGGCCATGGCATGTAGTGAAGTCTTTGATCGATTGGCTAGGTCCATTTAACCCGGTTTAATTTGGGCTCGTTCAACCACGGCTTTCCAGCGCGCCTGTTCTTTGGCAATGAAGGCCGCGTATTCAGCTGGCGTCCCACCGCCAGGAATGGCGCTTTCTGCTTCGTTGCGTTTGATCACTTCGGGCGCCTTCATGGTTTTGGCACACTCTTGCTGCAACTTGTTGATGATCTCAACAGGAGTGCCATTGCGCACGGTGATGCCGTACCACTGAACGGTTTCAAAGTCTTTGTAACCCAACTCTGCCACAGTGGGCACATCGGGCAACACGGCAATGCGCTGCGTGGTGCCCACGGCAATGCAACGCAAAGCGCCACTCTTGATGTGCGGCAGCAAAGCGGGAGTGCCTGCAGACATGAACTCAATGCGGCCCGCCAACACATCGTTGAGCGCAGGGCCTGTGCCGCGGTAAGGAATGTGCGTGATGAACATGCCCGTGGCCACTTTCAATGCTTCTACGGCCAAATGGCCTGCACTGGCATTGCCTGCCGATGCGTAATTGAGCTGGCCCGGTTTGGATTTGACGTAGGCAATAAAGGACTTGAAATCTTTGGCAGGCACATCTTTGTGCACCACAAACAAGCTGGGCACACGAGACAGCAAGGTGACCGAGGTGAAATCTTTGTTCACGTCGTAGCCGCTGTCTGGGTAAATGAGGGGGTTGACCGCCATCAAGCCAATGTGGCTCATGACAATGGTGTAACCATCGGCCGGTGCACGCAAGGCCTCTTGCATGGCGGGCACGCCGCCGCCGCCGCCTTTGTTGTCAATGACAAAGGGCACACCCAACTGCTTGGTGAGCTCTGCGCCAATAGAGCGCGCCACAATGCTGGAGGTGCCACCAGGCGCAAACGGCACAATCCAACGAACTGATTTGTCGGGCCAGTTGCTGGTTTGACCCAATGCTGGCAAGCCAGCTGCCGACAGTCCAGCAGCCCCCATCCACTTGAGGTGATCGCGTCGACTTATATTTTCAGACTGCATAGCTGCTCCATTGAATTTTTGTAAGAAAAAACCCACCGTGTTACCACAGTGGGTTTTTAATTTTTTTAACTCTCAACCGGCTTGCGCCAGCAGGGAATTAGAACGACTTGCGCAGGCCGATAGCAGTGGCTGTTGTCTCGTTGGCAGTAGCGGCACCGTTATCGTAACTCTCATAACCAATGTACAAAGCAGCTGTCTTGCTCAGGTTGTAGTCAGCACGCAAACCAGTCACTTTGGACTCGACTGCGCCAACTTTTTGGCTGCGCATGCCAGCCATCAGGCCAATAGCGCCGATGTTGTGTGTGATAGAAACGTTAGAGCCTTTGCTGTCAACAGCAACGCCGCCTGTACCAGCAGCCAAACGGTTGCCGTCGTTCATACCTGCGTGCAATGTTGTGGCGCCCATGGTGTAGGAAGCGCTGTACACATTGGCAGAAGTGGATTTAGCGTTAACCAATGTAGTTGAGCTGTACCAGCCAGTTGCGTTGGTTTGTTCACCTTGAGCCACGTTGGCGTAAGCCAATGTCAAAGGACCAGCAGCATAACGCAAACCGATTTCAGTGGCTTGACGGTTGTTGGGGATTTGCTGAGCGGCGGTTACAGCAGGTTGGTCGTTGCCAGCTGCGTACAACACAGCGACTTGGAAACCACCCATGACTGGGCTGTCATAGCGAACTGAGCGGTTGTAACGTGTTTGCACAAATGAGTTGGTCATGGTGCCAGCCCTGCCACCACCGGTGTAACCAGAACCAATGCCGGTACCCAATGATGATGAAGGCTGCCATGCGTTCAGGCCGATGGAGTTAGGTGAACCCAAGCGGATGTTACCGAAACCACCAGACAAACCAACGAACAACTCGTCACGGCTCAAACCAGTAGTGGTGTTGGCTGTGCTTGTTGCATTCAATGTATTGCCCAAAGCGTCGTTAGCCAAACTGCGTGGGTCAAAGTTGTACTGAGCAGTGGCTTTCATGCCGCCGCCGAGGTCTTCAACAGCGATGAAGCGCAAAACGCTGGTTGAGGAAGTTCCAAAAGTTGTTGTGATCGTAGAACCTTTAGAAGCAGCTTGTGTGCCTCCAACGGTCACATTGGCAAAGTCCAAGTTGCCGGAAATGGTGGCAGTAGATTGAGCGAAAGAAGCTGTGGCGGCCAAAGCTGCCAATGCAATTAGGGTTTTTTTCATTTGAAAAGTTCTCCAAGGTTTAACAAGGGCTCAATTTATGCGGCCTGCAAAATAGCGGGCCACTGAACACTGAGCTAACCTCCGTTGTGGAAGTTGTTGCTATTGCACCAGACGTCAGACCAGTCTGCAAAGAAAATCACCAGAAAGCAGGGGAATTTGTTGCTTAGGCACAACAAGAGGGCTAAACTTATCGCCATGAATGCCGATGCTTTGATCCTTGCCGCCGACAGCGCCTTGCGCACCCTATTTGCCAAACCCAAGGCTTCAAGGCCTATGCCCAGGCCCCAAAACCTGCTGCAACAGCAGGCAGATGGCCAGATGTTGGCACCGCCAGCGCCGCCTGAGTTGTCTGAAGTGGAAAAATCGCTCTCGGCTGCCCTCATGCGTGTCAACCATGTGGGCGAAGTCTGCGCCCAAGCCCTTTACACCGGCCAAGCCTTGGCCTGCAAAGACCCTGCGCTGCGCGCCAAGCTGGATGCCGCATGCCGCGAAGAA
>Ga0209617_10000626_pt1 | contig 15834 bp, 9 predicted proteins | sample LakEriepJuly2011_2_FD_187459 | JGI IMG/M metagenome (GOLD analysis project Ga0209617, IMG submission 187459) | Freshwater microbial communities from dead zone in Lake Erie, Canada - CCB epilimnion July 2011 (SPAdes) (version 2) | ecosystem: Environmental > Aquatic > Freshwater > Lentic >... | reverse complement strand
AAAACCAAATGTTCCAGTATTTGACTGTGGTTGGCTACCAAAACCAAATGCTCCAGTATTTGACTGTGGTTGGCTACCAAAACCAAATGTTCCAGTATTTGATTGTGGTTGGCTACCAAAACCAAATGTTCCAGTATTTGATTGTGGTTGGCTACCAAATGCTCTAAAATTCATTTGTTGCTGGTTACCAAACCCAGTATTTGATTGTGATGTTCCAAATACCGAATTATTTCTAAAGTCTGAAGTACGTGGACTTCCTTCGCTGTATTCACTATTTAAACTATTTGTTCTAGATGAACTAAAATTTACTGGTATATTTACTTTTGTATTACCATTATTATAAGATGCGTTTTGATTATAAAAACTATTATGGGTTGATTCTGGTATTTTTTTTGAATTTTGATTTTGTACCTGAGAATTAATACTCATTCTTTCAAATTCATTACTAATATTTGTTTCCATAGCTTGAGTTGAGTCTTTATAACCTAATTTTGTAGTTGGATGGTCATAATCTATTGGTTGATTTAGGTCTACACGGCATGTTAATACATGTAACCTAAAAGTACTACCTGGGTACTTTCGATTATTGTAATTATTAATTATTTGAATAACTTCTCCCAAAGTAATTGGTTTACTAAGCATATCTATATCAATTACTATATTACCATTGTAACAATCAACTACTCCAGAATACCAATTTTTTTCTTCATCTCTTGTAAAAATCATAGAAGAAGGATAGCGATTGCCTGGAGTGATTGTTTCTTTTGGAATGGTATTTCCTAAACAAGTATGTGTTTGAAAAACATTTTCAGAGACATAAATATGACATTCTGGGACATAAAAATATATTTCTCCATTAAGTAATTTTTCTGAATAAGTTTGGTAATCACCACCATGGGCACTTAATGTATAATTAATTATTCTTTGAGAAGTTGAATATACCATATATAATAAATATATTATAAAATAAAATAAAATAAAATTATTTTATAAAAACAGTTAACTGTTTGTCAATCAAATTTAACTGTCCAATCATATTTTTACTAATGGTGATACGTGAACAATTTGAATTACCAAGTTCTCTTATCAAATGGGCTAAACTTTTTGTTTTTACAAAAGGTATCGAATAATTAATTGCTATTCTATTAAATATTTTTTTTCAATAATCTATAATATAAATTTCTTTACTACAATCTATTTGACACTTGAGATCTCTTTGGGTCCGAAAGTCCCTTTGAGATAAATTATCTTCAAAAAATATTGTAGGAGTTGATTCGGCAAAAACTGAATATATTTGTCTATAGTTATTTACTAGTTCTATTAACCCAGGTATAATTGTTGGATCGAATGATTTAATACTTGGGATAAGAATATCTCGAAGTCTTCCACGTTCACACCAAGATGGAGTTGAATCCCAGGTATATGGAATTGAAAAAGTATGTGCAAATTTAAAAATATCAGCTTTTGTAATAGAAAGTAAAGGTCGAGAGATGCAAACCCCTTTTTCTAATCCTTGGATTCCCATTCCAAATAAATTTTGATAATTTTTTCTTTTTTTTATATTTGAAAAAATATTTTCAATACAATCATCTTGATTATGTCCTAGAATCACAGGATTTGGTAACCCTTCTGTCACTTGATAATAGCAACCAAATCTTATTTCTCGAGTTGTTGTTTCATAAAATTCTCTATCAAAATCTCTTGTTCTTTTAATTTCGTTAATTACTCTCACATAATGACAAACACCTAAATCAGCACATACTAGTCCACACATATCTATTTCTATTTGCTGTTCAGGTCTATTAGCATAATTAATACTAATTGCTTTAATAGGTAGTTCAGGAAAACATTTTTTAGCTAGTATAAGACAAACCATAGAATCAACACCTCCAGATACTGATATTACTAGTTCGGTAGGTTTTGGATTTAGCTTGGATATATTTGACTTGAATTCTTGAACCAAATGGTTTGATTCTGGTATTAAATTTAGATTTGTTTTAAGTAAATTAGAATTAAATCTAGGAGATCTAGGATCTAAAATAGAATCAATTAAATCTATATTATAGTCAGGATTTATCTGATAAATAAGATTTTGTTTATTATAGTGAGAACAAAGTGCTTTAATAGTTGCTTGATAAAAACGTCTGTATATTGGTTGAGAGGGTTGGGTTTTTTTCCAAGAACTTACTAATTTAACACATTTGTTCAAGTACTCGGGATCAAATGTATGTCTCCATGGAAGTAAAGCAAAACATCTTGATTCTGGATCTAATGTCTCGAGTCTTTGGACTAGTCCAGATGTTTCAAGTAATTCACGGGCCTTTGTATCATATGGTTCTAATAATTCTTTGATGCTATCAGATCTAAAAATATGTCGTGGAATTTGATCAAATAAAATTATCCTTGAGAGAATAATTTTATCTTGGGATGGTATGACTTCATCTAATAGCTTTAAATTCATCCAATTCTCATATTTTGACTTTATTAACTGATCAACTTGTTCAGTACAACCAAACCATTTGTCTTTCATAAATCCAAACCAAAAATCTAATAGTTCTAAATCCAAATTAATATTCATTATTTTACTATAATTATAAATATATATACTAATCAAAATCAACTAATTATATAGATCAATTTTTTTACTATAAAGTTAAGGATTGATCCTTTTACCAAAAGGTTAAGGATTGATCCTTTTACCAAAAGGTTAAGGATTGATCCTTTTACCAAAAGGTTAAGGATTGATCCTTTTACCAAAAGGTTCTAATCTGATAAAAAGGTTTAGATTCTTCACAAAAACTTCTTGTTATTTGTGTTCCATCTGAATTATGTTTAATTGTTTTTGACCATTTACATGGGGTATCGCAAAACTTACCAGTAAATGATTTTTCACATATATTTTTACTTTTTTTATAAAAACATTCACCACAATTATAAGCTTTACTTGTAGCTCTAGAATTTGTAAAATAATTAGTAAATTTTTCTTTTAATTTAGATGTATATAAATCTGTCATTGTTATATGGACTAATATAATTAAACATATAAAAATTAAATCTTGTAAATTCATAACTATAATATATCCAAGAAAAAAATTCTTAACTTTATCAATAATTGACTTTGACAAAAAAGTCGCATGCAGAAACAAAATTAATTAGCTTTGCTAATAATTTTATTTATCCATGGAATCTCTTTTTTATACGCATCCCCATGTGTTTCTAAACATAAAGGTATCTTAAATCTATGTGCTTGTCTAATGAACTCAGCTAGTCCAGATAAAGCTATATGACCTTTTCCAATTCTTTCATGTCTATCAACATGAGAATTGTATGGAGTTTTTGAATCATTAAAATGTATTAATGCAAGATGTTCTAGTCCTATCATTTTGTCAAATAAAATAAAGAAATATCTAACTTTCTTTTTTGATCTAATATCAAATCCTGCAGAAAAAATATGACAAGTATCAACACAAATTTTAAATATTTGTTTGTCTTCTTTAGTAAATCTATGATAAAAATTTGCAAGTTCATCCAAACCATTATCTTCTGTAACAAATAGTTCTGTACCTTGACCTGCTGCAGTTTCTATAATAAGTTTGGTTGATAATTTTTCTTCTCTAATTTTATCTAGCACATACTTGATAGATTTATACATATTTAAAGTTGCATCATTTACATCTAAATCTAATTTTTTACCAACATGAATAACACAGCCAATTGCTCCAATTTGATCTGAAATTCTTAGTTCGAGTAGTAATCTTTTAATTTCATTTGATTCTTCATTAAATTCTTTTGCAAAATTTAGCACATAAGGACAATGAACAACTATTGATGTTTGATTATTCTCACAGTATGATTTTATTTGTGGACCTATAGATTTATATTTGTTAAAAGAATCTTGACCTGCTCTACCCATTGGATTAGTAACAAATATTTGCATAAAATTACCACCATATTTATTAACCTCATCTACAGATTTAAATAAATTAGCACTAGGTAAATGGCATCCTATTAAATGATTAATGTTTTCCATTATATTAATATACTAATATATATTTAAATAAAAATTAAAGAACATATTTTTTTAACTATAAAATAAGTTGTTTAATCTCTTTTACATCATATAGCATATACCATAGAATTATTAAAAATCAAACTAAAAAATTTGATTTTTTAATTACTTAAATAAATGTTAAATAAATTAGTTAAATAGTTATTATGTTACTTATTGATAAATATAAAATTAATACAAAAGATGGAATAAAATTTCACAAAGATATATATAACAAGTTACTAAATTATATATCTGTATATGATGACATTATTGATGAAAATGAATTTGTAAAATCAAATCCAACTTTTCAAGATTTTGTTTTAAATCATAAAATTCATTCTAAAACTATTACCAAATCTAAAGTATCCAATTTTAAAAAATTGCCTAACATCTTAATACATGGACACACAGGATCAGGTAAAAAAACTCTTGTCAAGTTACTCCTCAAAGAGATATATGGAGATCAAGTGGAAAACTTAAAGCAAGAAACTTATACAATTAATGGATATGGTAATTCAGATACAGAAGTAACAGTAACACAATCAAATTATCATATGATTATAGAACCAAATAATTCAGGAATTGATAAATATATTATTCAAGAAATAGTAAAAGAGTATGCTAAACAAAATATAATGCAAATATTTGATAATCCAATCCCATATAAAATTATATTTATAAATAATGTAGATAATTTACCTTATAATGCTCAAACATCTTTAAGATGTACAATGGAAAGGTATTATAATACTTGTAAATTTATTTTGTGTGGGTATCAAATATCAAAAATAATCAAACCACTTAGATCACGTTGTCTTAATGTTAGATTACCTAGACCTTCTAGACTTGAACTATTTGACTACTTGACTGAAATTTCAGTTAAAGAAAGAATAAAGATACCTCTTCAAACAATAAATTATTTGATAACCAAATCAGAATCTAATGTTAAGAGCTGTTTATGGTGGTTAGATTATTATAAGGCCAAGTTGTATAATTTTGATATTGCATGGAAAAATTATTTAAATCCAATAGTCGAATTTATACATCAAACATATGTGTCTAAAAGAACTGCAAATCTTAGTATAATTATGGAAATAAGAAATATATTGAATAATATACTTATCACAAATATAACAGGATCTGAAATTATGGTTGAACTATTAAATCAAATAGTTCTAACACATCCAGAATATCCAGATCAGCTTTTTACTAAAATATTTGATGCATTTGGAACATTTGAAATAAGACTTTCTAAAGGCAAAAGATCAATAATACATTTAGAAGCACTAATAATGAAACTTTGTTTGATATGTTGGACTACTGATCCTAAAACTGGGAAATAATTTATTTTTTTAAAACTATATAAACAAATACATATATTATTTATTTATAATTTAACTTTATGGTACAAATAACATTTGAACTAAATGATCTAACTCATCCAGATCTAAATAATTTTACTAATGAAGAGTTAAATCTAATGGGTAAAAAACTATTTGTTGAATGGTATAAAAAAACTTATGTATCTTGTTCTGATTTAAATACAGTACAGAATCAGGGACAAAGTTTAGATCTTGAAGTTATTAATTCACGTTTATCAACCCAGTTAACAACTACAATGAGTACTTTGATGGCTTCATTAAATTCTAATCTAGAACAGATTAGTACAACTACCAAAGAACTATATGGTATATCTAAATCAAATAAAAAGGGTGGGGTATTTGAAGATGCTATTGAAGATATTTTCTTTAGTACATTTCCAGACTATACTTACACTAATACATCTGGTCAAGCACACCATGGAGATGGACTTTTAGAATCACCTAGTGGATTAAAAGCAATTGTTGAAATGAAGAATTATACCAATACAGTAAATTCTGATCAGATTGCTAAATTAAAATATGATCTTAAACATACAGGAATTGCCTGGGGATTAATGTTATCAACTAATTCATCAATCCAAGGACGTAAATCTATAGATATCGAATCATTTGATCAAGATGGGAGTAATTACTGTATAGTATATATATCTCATGCATATGGAGAACCACACAAGTTAAACACGGGGATATCTTTATTAGAACATTTGTTTCAAATATCCAAATCATCTAAATCTGATCAGACAAATCTTAAAAACCAGATATCTAAACTTCATGAACTAATAGAAACAGATTTATCTCAGTTATCTGATCTAATAGATACATTTGCCCAGTTAAAAACCCGTTATTTAAATATGGAAAAATTATTTAAAGATCAGCTAGATGGATTTTATTTACATTTGAGAGAAACGGAAATAAATTTAAAACAATCAATAGACAAAATATGGAAACGAATAGATATGCAATTTGTCCCACTGCTATCTGAACCATCTAGCCAAGTACTTTCCAAGCTTTCAGGATATAAAGGGTTTGGTATTCTAGTAAGGATTTACGAGGATGTGTTTGAACCAGGTGAAATTATACTAGTATCTAGTCTAGAAGATCCAGCACAAGCTATTATATTTTTTCAATCCAAACAACTAGGTATTATAAAAATGGTTTCAAAACGTGTAGATATACAATTTGAATTTCCAGATATCAAACTATCTATTACAGATTCTAATCTAACAATTAATACCAAACTACTAAAAACTATTCTGAAAGATTCAAAACAAAAATTAGTCTAAGTAAGATACATTTGTTTTTTCCAAATATACTCAAGAACTTGAGGACTAAGACTTTTACTAACAAATTGCAAACTACTTTTACTCATTTCCATTTCTGTATGTAAAGATGTTAATTCAAGTTCAATAATAATTATTTTACCTAATTGAGGATTTTGTCCTAAATCCTCAATAGTCATTTGCATTGTGCGATAGTCTAGTTCACCATTAATCTTTATTTCATCCTGATAATAAAAATCTAATTTTTTTCTATTATATTTAACTAAAGATAAATCAGAAAAAATTTGAAGTTTTGAAATAAATTTTTCTTTATTTGCATCAAAAAGTCTGGATAAATTTAATTTAAATGTATTTGCTAGTTCTTTTACCAAACATATAAAGTTATATTTTGATATCAAATGAATTGTATTAGGTTCTAAACCTTCAAATAAATAATATGCTTGGGATTGAGATGTAACCAAATATGTTTGTGCTGGATTTAATAAATATAATTTAGAAAAAAGTTCTAATTTTAAATAAGTATTAGATTGTTCTGGAGAATTAAAATCATAAATACCCCACTCAATCATTTGTTCAAATTTAATAGGATGGATAAAAATTTTTACATCTGGTATAGAATTAGATTTGTAGTATTCATCAAGTTCTTTAGATACTATTTTTACAATTTCTAAAATATTATTATCTGATCTTTTAGTTAAATTTGGAATTAAATATAAATTAATTATATTCAATCCTAAGATATTTGTCTTTATAGTTTCTATTATTTTTTTAATTATATACATATGATGAGTAGTAATTGGATTAAAATCATCCCAATAACAAATATTTGCAACTGATGGATTAACCATCCCATAATCCATTGTGGATAATAAATTAAAAATAGAACTATAATTTGATTTAACAATTAGATCAAAATCTCTTCTTACATTTGGATCTGTACTTGCACTTACAATTTGTTCTGGACTTGGATCTGGACTTACAATTTTATCTGTACTTGCACTTGGATCTGCACTTACACTAGATCCCCCAAAATAGTTTTTTTTAATTATTGAGTATTTTGTTTTATATTTATAATATTTATTCATAATATAAAATATTAAAAGAAAAAAATCATTAGTTTAGTCAACTAAAACTAATTGTAAAATATTTTGAATTACAAATTCTTCTATCTGTTTTTCATTTAGATCTGAATCCATTATCTTATTAATAATTATTCCTACTAAATACTCATGAATAGATATATTATTATCATGGAATATATCATCAAATCTTTCATAGTCTCCATATTTATTTTTAAATACTTTTCCAATTTGAATTCTTAGTTTTTTCATAATTCTATTTATCTTTTCACTTGGATCAAAAAGTTCATGTTTATCTAATTTAAAACGTATTGGATTAAATAGTTTTGTAATAAATGTAACTATTTCTCCTGTTTCAGGATTTATTTGAATACAATTAGTATTAGTAATATATCTTTTGCACATTTTACTATCCCAATCTACTTGGTATTGACCAATATATCCAAAGTATATAACATTTAAAGTCATTGGTGGACCAATTGGTTCACCATAATGACCTGAAATATATACTTGAGTTGGAGATGAATATGCAAAAATATGTGCAAAATCTAAAACAATATATGATTCAGTAGATAATCCAATTTGTAAAAAATCAAGTGGTTCTTTTTGGAACAAACATGATTTAATCCTAGGATCTGCATTTGAATCTGCAACTAATAATCTATTAATCTCAGTTTGAGTACTATTTTTTTTAGAAATTTCATCATCATCATTTTTATTATCAGTTATAGATAATAAAATATCACTATGTGTAATATTAATTAAATTAAATGTTTTAGGTATTTGTCTACATATTCTATTTATTAATATATCTTGCCAATATTGAAATGTATACTCGAGTTTATCCCATTCAGCAATTCCAGTAGTATATATATTAAAAATCTTTTCTGGTTCTTTGTTTGTAGTCATATTAAATTGAATATTATTAATTTTGTATTCTCAGTAATTTAAAATAACAATAATTTTTAAATATCAATACTTTTCTTGGTTGATTTAGTTGATTTGATTGATTTAGATGACTTGGTTGATTTGATTAATTTAGTATCTTTTCCAGATGCAATCGCATCAACAACTTCCTGTTTTGTTTGAGACCATGATTTATAAACTTCAAGAACTTCATTCAATTCTGTTCTCCATTGGTCAGTTTCTGATGTTCCTTCAACTGTTGCTAATTCTTCTTCTTTTTCATCAAGTTTAGTTTGAAGTTCAGCAATTCTTTCTTCTGTTAATGAAAAAAGAGGCATTGTTGTAATGTATTCATATGATTTTGAAGAATTATCTTCAGATTCAGAGTCTATATTAGGATCAGAATCATGACTAGATTCAACTTTTCCAGAATGTTTAATTGCTAATTTTGGGAATTTAAGTTCTTCAAGTTTTTCAATAATAACAGATCTTTTTTGTTTGAATACAACAATCTTTCCATCTAAAACAAACTGGATAAATTTCATTTTATATTTGAATATATCTAGTTCATTAGTAATTTTACTAATAAGCCATTCTTTTCTCTTGGTATACATTGCAAATCTTACTTGATAGAATTCATTAATAATATCTTGAGGATCAGAGTATTTTTTAATCATACCACTAGGATCATATAACCACATATTATTAGTTGAAATTCTTGATATTAGTTTGAGCTTAGTATACAACTCTTTCTTAGATACTATTTTTTTAAGTTTATCTTCTTCAAATACAACAGTGAACTCGACAGATTCATCAGTATTATTTGATGTATATGATACAATATTCTTTTTAGTAATTTCAGATTCCAAGAATTCTTTGTAATCGTTAGTCCAGACACCAACTGGAAGTTCAGTTACTCTAACTGTAATATCATCAACTACTTGATATCTCCCATAGATCAAATATGATCCAGGTTTATTAGATGTTAATACAGTTCCTTTGAATCCTTGATACCAAGGTTTAAGTTCTTTAATATCTGAAGATTTATTATCAATCATAGCAAATAAATTGTGAATAATATCTAGAGGATTATACTTTGCTACAGTAGTAGAAAACCCTGTACCAATACCCTTGGTACCATTTACTAGAATCATTGGAATCACTGGAATAAACCACTCGGGTTCAATTGGAATTCCATCATCATCCAAATAGTTTAGAACTGGTTCATCTAGTTCTCTATAAATAGACCTAGTAATCTCTGGGGTCACATAAGTTTGAATATATCTTGCTGATGCATGATCTTCTCCACCAGCAAGCCTAGATCCAAAAGCGCCTGAAGGTACTAGTAAATTAATATTATTAGAGCCAACAAATTCTTGAGCCATTTTAACAATAGTTCCAACAACAGAAGCTTCGCCATGATGGTAAGCAGTTTTCTCACTAACATATGCGGCTAACTGTGATACTCTGATTTCAGATTCTGGTTTGTAAAGTTTTTTGAGAAAAGCCCCATATAATACTTTGCGCTGTGATGGTTTAAGTCCATCACATACAGATGGAAGTGATCTATCACAATCATCATATGAAAACAAAATTAGTTCTCTGTTAATAAAATTTGGAATTGATACATTTCTTCCTGCTTGAGGTAAGATCTTTTTCTTATCATTACCCATTAACCAAGCTTTTCTATGGTCTGAACGATCTTTTTCAAATGCTAATGTAATTGCTTCTGTAGTATCATCATTATACTTTCTTGTTATAGCAGTAGTTACTACTTGAGTATTATCTTCATCTTCTTCATCTGAACCAACATCTTCACCTGAAGTGCTCTTAGTTGTTTTCTTTGTTGCTTTTTTTGTTGATTTGGTTTCACCAGCAAATACTTCTGTTTCATCTGGTACAACAATATTATCTTTTCCCCCAGATTGATTTTCATAAATATACTTGAGTAATTTTTCATCTAGCCCAGTAAAATACTGTTTAGCTTCTTCCTTTGTAGATGTTCCTAATCCTTTATAGTATTTAATTCTCCAACCAGTTCCAGAAGTTTCTTTCCAAGTAGAATACTCAGTCAAGTTATAAAATTCTAAAGTCTTCTTTCCTTTGAATGCTTTAACAATTGGAGTCTGAAGAGAAAATATAAAATCACCCTTCTGTACTAATGATGGCCAAAAATAATGAATAAAGTTTATTAAAAGCCCTTTGATATGAAATCCATCTGTATCTTGGTCTGCCATTATAATTATACCAGAATATCTCAGTTCACTAGTGTCTTTGTATACTTTACCTTGTTGAAGTCCAATAATTTTTTTAATATTGGCAATTTCCTCATTTTTCATAATTTGTTGATGAGAAGCCTCACGAACATTAAGTAACTTACCTTTCAAAGGGAAAACACCAAATCTATCTTGTCCAACAACTGCTAGCCCTGCCATTGCAAGTGCTTTAGCTGAATCTCCCTCAGTTAGAATTAGATATGTCTGAGATGATTTTTTAGTACCAGCCCAGTTAGCATCTTCTAGCTTGGGTATACCTTGGATCTTTGTGGTTTTCTTTCCATCGGACTTTTTAAGTAAACTCTGTTCTTTTAACTTGACCAGGTTAATCACTTGATCAACAATCCCAGATGCAAAGATCTTTTTAATAAACTTTTCAGGAAGTTCACAAGTAGAACCAAACTCTTTTTCTTTAGTTTTAAGTGTTTCTTTTACTTGTGAAGTAAATGCTGGGTTAATAATAACAGAGTTAATAAATACAATCATATTTTCTTTGATAGAACTTTGTTTAACAGTAAGATCTTTATGTTTTTTAGCAATTTGTGTTTTAATTTTATCAATAATATTACCAACAATATAGTCCACATGTGTACCTCCATGATAAGTACAAATTCCATTAACAAATGATATCTGTTTAAAATCATTATTAGGAGCATAGATCACACCAATTTTCCATCTAGGATTAGAGTCCTCGTAATAAATTTCATAAGCAGAACTAGATTTATTAACAGAACCAGTCAAATCAGATTTTTTAGTTTTCTTAGATCCTCGTGATGTTTCAGTATCAGCTAAATCATCATCCGAGTTGGCATCTTCAGTGGGGTCAACATTTGGAACTTGAATATTAAGCTTATACATTTCAATATATTTTTTAAAGTTGGGACAAATAATTTTTTTATCATTTAACCACACATTAACTGAACTATAAACTCCTGCCATATCATATACTCGCTTTTTAAATAAACTAACTATATCATTAGTTAGAGATTTAAGACTAAATCTACTAAGATCTGGTTGAAAAGTGATACATGTGTATGATTTTGGTGATTCTGCTTTCATCTTGGTTATTTTAGGTTCTTCTTTGATTCCCATATTAGATTTAAACTCTTGATAAAACTTGAGTTTTTCTTCTGAATCAACAGTTTCAACTGAAAAGAATGTTGAATAGATATTTGCTAACTTGGCTCCATAACCATTACGACCACCTGTTGTTCTTTCTACAGAATCATCATAATTTGATGAAGTCAAAAGTTCACCAAAAATAAGTGATGGGACATATAAATTATGTTCCTGATGAATTTTTACAGGGATACCTAATCCATTATTCCATACACTAATAGTATTTGTTGTTTGATCAATATTCACTTTAATAGTATCACAAGTTGAATCCTCCTGAACTCGATCACCAGCATTTACTAGAACTTCATCAAAAATTTTGTAAAGTCCAGGAACATAACTAATCTCTTTTTCAATAATCTTATCTAATGAATCTGAATACACCCACATTGACTCATTTTGAAGTTTAACATCTCCTATATAGGTATCTGGACGGAGTAAAATATGATCTACTTGTCCAACTTTTTTATAAGTTTCTTCGATTGTTTTAGATGTCTTTTTTGTAATAGTTTTTGGACCCATGTTTAATGATATTATATTATTTGTTAGTTAAACAAACCTTTAAATAATGCAATTTTTTATTATTTAAAAAAATACTTATAATAATTACCAAGTAAAATATAATGCAAAATCAAGATAATTTTATATATACAACAAATTTTTTAAGATCAAATATACCAGTAGGTAAAAAAACATCATCTAGTGGTTTTAATGGAATTAAATCTAGTCAAGAACAAACATCTGGTCAAGGACAAAAATATTTAATGACAAAAGGATTGACATCTGGTTTGGGTACTAAAGTAGAAAAAGAGATTAGATCCCAAGATTATAATCAAGAAATCCAATCAGATAATCCAAATACAATTAATAAAAATGTTCGTGTAACTAGAGTTAATGTTGACTCTCGTCATAGAAATTTAGAATCAAAAAATATTTTAGATGGACAGATATATTATTTAGGTTCAAATCCAATATCAATTATTCCACAAGATAGTACAAATATAATATCAGATATTATAATAACACATCCATCGCATTCATTTAAAGTAAATGATAATATTATGATTCAGGGAGTACAAGCAAAAAAAGTTGTTTTAGATTCAGCAATAACATTTATTGCAAATAGTTCGTATGCAAGAATAAATCATAAAGCACATGGACTAAATTTTGAATCGATGAATTCAATGTATCTTGAAATCTCAAATTTCATAGGAAATATAAATGGAGGAACGGAGTATAATAATATACCGATTAATGAAATTAATGGACTTCAAAAAATATATTCAATAATGACAAGTACAGAGATTAAAAATAATGATTATTACTATATTAATATGGGTTCAATTATTGCAAATTTTTCAGATACATATTCTCTAACTTCTTTAACACTAACATTTAAAGATCTAAATGGGATTAATTTAAATTTGATAAATGCTAATTTTCCTACAAATGTTTTTCAACTTGCAGGTTTCCATACAATCACATCAGTAACTCATTCAACTTATAAAATTAGATTAAATCTAAATAATAATATATCAATAAGAGATGTTGGTGGTGATACAATATGGGTTGGTAAAGTAAATGATTTTATTGAAGGATATACTGATAATAATTTCTATAAAGTATCATTAAAAAAAACTTTTTATGATGTTTATAAAATTAGATTAATATCAACAGAATTTCCTAATACAGAAAAAGTTATCAAATCAATTCCTGAATCAAAAAAAAATAATGCATTTTATTGGAAGTTGCAATCAGATGGTAATACACTATACTCAGTTGAACTTGATCCTGGAAATTATTCAATTTCTTTGTTACAATCAAATTTAAAATATGCGATTGAATCAGTATCAAGACCAAATTTAACAATTATTAATTCAAATACTACAGAATACTCTTATTATGAAAATAATAAATGTAATATTATAATTGAACCAAAAACAGATATATTTCAGATTGATTTTTTTACTACAATTTTTATCGCTAGAGCATTAACATTTAAATCAGGGAATAACTATACAGATTTAACAGGTAGATTAATAATAAATCATCCAAATCATAGATTAATTGAAGGTAAAACAATCACAATTATTAATGCAACTGCAACAGACGCAATTCCTCAAGAAGTTATTAATAGTACATTTTTAATAGAAAAAATTATAGATGAAAATACATATCAAGTAAAACTACCAAAGTATAATATTTCTTCTGCGAATGCTACTATTACAAATGGTGGTGAATCAATGGGTATAACATTTCCTGTTAAGGCTCAACTCCTTTTTGATACTTTGGATACAATTGGAAATTTAATAGGATACAGAAATGTGGGTAAACCATATTCAGTAACAAGTTTTTCTTATGTGAATAAAAATACAGATCTCTATCAGTATGATTCTATTGATAGCTCATCTGTTTATACAAATAATTCGATTAATTTATCAGGTGATAATTATATATTAATGTGTTGTCCTTTATTTAAAAATTCTTATAATACAGGTTTGGTAGATAATGTCTTTGCCAAGTTATTGTTAGCAGGTGATCCTGGTACAATTCTATATAATCAGTATATACAGTTAGGAGAAACATTTACTATACCTATTCCATCATTTTCACAATGGGAAGTATCATTTTATGATGCACTAGGTAATTTATATAATTTTGGTAATTTAGAACATTCATATACTCTAGAAATTTATGAACTAATATCAAATTTATCCTAAAATTTTTTTAAGTGTTAAAATTCCAAGATTTTGATTTTTAACAAAACGATAGTAACTATCTGAAAAGTTTAGTAGTTGATCTAATGTTTCTTTATACACTGCTGAATAGTATGGAATTACATTTGATCTAATATTTTCAACTATTACTTCATTGGATTTAATTTGAACTGGTAGTAACTGAATTATTTCTTCAAAAATACTTTCAAAAGTTGTATCACTTGGTAAATCAAAAGATGTGGTTGCAAATCCCATTAATAATTTAACAATCTGAAAAGTTAGTTTATTTTCATCTAGAGTATCAGATAAAATATATTCTTTAAGAGCTATTGTTTGATTAGATATATCTTTGTATATATCTGAGTATTTGCTATCTGGTTTTAATCTTTCTTTTTCATCATGTATAATTAGTTTTTCTAAAAACATAAACATATTTGAACCAACAAATGTTGTTAATAAATGTACCACAGTTCTGACTTGGAATAGTACTAATGGGTTTGAATCTAATGTCTTATCTAATATTCTTCCATCAATAAAATTATCAATTGGATCAATACATTTTGCAATGAGATCTATTGTTTCTCTTAGTTCAGTAGTAGCTTGAGTTGGGCCAACACTAGTACTTGGACCAAAAATATTTGTTGAATTTAAACTTTGTCCTTGACTTTTAGTTGATTGAGAAAATTTTTCAATTGATTCTTCTAAAATTTTACACATGTTCAAATGAATAAAGTAGTTCTTTGTATAATCTCCAAACTCTTTCCAAGCATATGTATAATTAATTGGTGGAATTTGTGGAGATTTAATTAATTTACTAAAATATGATCTAAAAAATTTTAATGTTTTATCTTCAGGAAGTTCAACTTCAGAATTAAATGATACATCAAATAATTTAATATCATTTTTATCAAAAGAATTATCAGGATTAAATAAACTAAATGAAAGAATCTTAGCTTCTCTATCTTCTGCCTTTTGTTTCTTTTCTTCCATATATTTTATTTTATCTTCAATATTTTTTTTTGTATAT
>Ga0209617_10000625_pt1 | contig 15840 bp, 8 predicted proteins | sample LakEriepJuly2011_2_FD_187459 | JGI IMG/M metagenome (GOLD analysis project Ga0209617, IMG submission 187459) | Freshwater microbial communities from dead zone in Lake Erie, Canada - CCB epilimnion July 2011 (SPAdes) (version 2) | ecosystem: Environmental > Aquatic > Freshwater > Lentic >... | reverse complement strand
GCACCTTGGCCGTCACCACCTGATCGGGCTTCAGCACGCGGTCCACGGTGGCCACGCGATCGTGCGACAGTTCGCTGATGTGCGCCAGACCTTCCACGCCTGGTGCCACCTCGATGAATGCGCCGAACTCCGCGATCTTGGTCACGCGGCCGGTCACCGTCTCGCCAACCTGGATCTCCTCCAGCTTGCCGGCGGTCGGATCCTGCATCACTTCCTTGCGGCTCAGCGAGATCTTCGCGGGCTTCTGGTTCAGGTCCACGCGCAGCACCTTCACCTTCACCACGTCGCCCACCTTCACCACTTCCGAGGCGTCCTTGATGCGGTCATGCGACAGGTCGCTGATGTGGATCAGGCCATCCACGCCGCCGAGGTCGGCGAAGGCGCCGAAACTCTGCACGCTGCTGATCGTCACATCGCGCACCTGGCCGGGCTGCAGCTCGGCCAGCGTCTTTTCCCGCATTTTCCCGCGTTCCTGCGCCAGGGCCGCCTTGCGGCTCAGCACCATGCGGCCCTTCTCCTTGCGGAGCTCGATGATCATGCAGGGGAACTTCTCGCCCAGGAAGATGCTGATGTCTTCAACGGGTCGCAGATCCACCTGGCCCGCTGGCATGAAGGCGCGGTGATGCGACACTTCCATGTCCAGGCCGCCCTTGTTCATCCCCACGCAGCGGGCTTCCACGATCTGGCCCTCTGCCAGGTGCTCCCACGGTGCCTTGGTGCTCGCGCCGGGCAGCGCCAGGATCAGCAGGCCTTCGAATGCATCGAGTCGTTCCACCACGAATTCAACCTGCGCGCCGGGCTGCGGCGGCTCCGCGAACTGTCGCAGCGGGCACACGCCCTGGCTCTTCGGTCCGAACTCCACCATCACGTCCTCACCCTGCACGCGAACCACGGTGCCCACGCGCGTGTGGCGATCGGTTCGCGCCTTCGCGGCGGTGGCCTTGGATGCGGGCATGCTGAGCAGATCCTGATCGCTCATGCCGCCCAAGGCGGCCTGCATCTCGCTTTCAAGCGAGGCATCCATGCCGCGCAGTGCGGCGGATGTGGGGCGGGCGGGTGATGCGGACTGTTGGGTCGGGTCGGTTTCAGACATGGCAGCGGGGGGGAGGCTAGCCGTTTCGGCGACCAAGTGGTGAATCACGCAACCTCGTCGGGGCCCGGTTTCGTATGGAAGGGCAGACCCACTCACGCCGTCGTCGGTATATTCCGCCACCCGGCTCCACGGCCTTCGCACCTCCTTTACACGCCCCACGGCCCACCCACCCCTCCACACGCATGGCAAAGACCCAATCTGCCTGGGGCATCGAAATCGGTGCCTTCGCCATCAAGGGCATCCGTCTCGAACGCGTCGGCGACGAGGTCACGGTCGAGGATTTTGCCTACATCCCGCACGCCAAGCCGCTCACCACGCCCGATGTGGACGTGAACGAGATGACCCGTCTCACGCTCCAGCAGTTCGTGACGGCCAAGAATCTCGAGGGCGTGAAGGTGGTGGTTTCGGTGCCCGGTCATGCGGGGCTTGCGCGATTCGCCAAGCTGCCGCCGGTCGAGCCCAAGAAGATCCCGGACATCGTGAAATTCGAGGCTGTGCAGCAGATTCCCTTCCCCATCGACGAGGTGGAGTGGGACTACCAGACCTTCTCCAGCCCCGACAACCCCGAGGTGGAAGTGGGCATCTTCGCCATCACCAAGGAGAAGATCGCGGAGCGCCTGTCCCTGTACGCCGAATTCGGCATTCAGCCGGAAATCGTCACGCTTGGGCCGCTGGCCGTGTTCAACGCCATGACCTACGACCTGGCGCTGACCGATGACCACGCGCCTGTGGTCACGCTGGACATCGGCACCCAGTCCAGCGACGTGATCGTGGCCGAGAGTGGGCGATGCTGGATCCGCACCTTCCCGCTGGGCGGCACGCATTTCACGGAAAGCCTGCTGGAAACCTTCAAGATCAACTACGGCAAGGCGGACCGCCTGAAGGCGGAGAGCGCCAGCTCCAAGTACGCGCGTCAGATGATGCAGGCCATGCGCCCGGTGTTCGGCGATCTGGTCACCGATGTGCAGCGCTCCATCGGCCACTACCAGATGTCGCACCGCGAGAAGCCCATCGAGCATGTGTACGGCGTGGGCAGCACCTTCCGCATTCCGGGACTGCGCAAGTTCCTCGGCCAGCAGCTCAACATCGAGGTGCAGCGTGTCGACGAGTTCAAGCGCATCAGCGTGGAAGGCCGCGATGCCGCGGATTTCATGGCCAATGCCGTGAATTTCGTCACCGCCTACGGGCTTGCGTTGCAGGGCGTGGGCCTTTCGCGCATCAGCGTCAACCTGTCGCCGCTGGGCAATCTGCGCGAAAAACTGTGGCAGGCCAAGAACAAGTGGTTCATCGCCGCCGCCTGCGTGGCGGTGGTGGGCTCGGCGGCGCTCTTCATGCGCCCCGTGTTCGAGTCGCAGAAGCTCGAGGGAAGCGAAGCCACCCTCGCCGCGGCGAAGAACGCGATCAACCAGGGCGAAGGCCTGAAGCGGCAGCTCGATGCCGCGAAGAACGCCGGCCAGGCAGGCGCCTTGGCCGCCAATGTGCAGCATCTGCTGGCCGATCGCGAGATATGGCCCCATCTCGCGCGCGACGCTTTCTCGGCCACGCTCAGCAGCGGACCCGATGCCGAGCTGAAGGCGACCGATGCCGAGGCCTTGTTCAAGATTCCCGCGAAGGACCGCAAGCTCATCTCGATCCGCGACCTCTCCGGCAACTACGCGTTCAATGCCGAGAGCAAGAAGCGAACCATCACCGTCACCATGAAGGTGGAGTTCGTGAACATGGACGACAAGGCAGGCACCTACCTCGACAGTTCGGTCGGTGCATGGTTGCGCAACAACCTCGATCGCAAGGACGTGCCATACGTGATCGAGAAGGAATCGATCAAGACCACTGCTTCAGCGCAGCCAGTCATGGTGATCGCCTCCGAAGCGAAGGACACCAAGCCTGCTGACGGCGCCCCGGCGGGTGGCGATACAGGGGGCATGCCCACCGGCGGCGACACTGGCGCTGCAAGCGGGGCACCTTCTGGCGGCGCCCCAAGCGGCGGCGCGCCGTCCGGCGGTGCACCATCCGGCGGCGAAGGCCGTTCGGGCCGTCGCGGTCGTGGCGGTGGTGGCGAAGTGAAGGCAGGCGGCGGCATGAGCGGCAAGGGTGGCGCATCGCTCGGGGGTCCACCTCCGGCCGAAGGCACCGTCACCGAGGATCCGGCTGCAGCGGCCGAAGCGCCAGGTGCCGATGCCGGCGCCGGCACCGATGCCGCGCAGAAGGGGTCCGCCAATCTCGAGGCCCTTGCGCCCATCCTCGATCCGAACCCGCTCTATCCACCGGGCACCAAGATCTTCTCCGGCGATGTGCAGTTCACGGTCGTGATCCGTGAAACCGGTCCCAAGCCCGCCGAAGCAGGAGCCACGCCATGAGCGCCAAGCTCGACCTCAGTGCGCTGAAGAACATCGACTTCGCCAAGTGGATCGCGTTCCTGAAGCAGCGATGGGTGCCGATCACCTGCGGCCTCATCGTGCTCATCGCTCCGCTTGCCGCATATTTCTCGCTCGACTTCGTGCGTGCGCCCGTGGTCGCCAAGATCAAGGATCGCGTCGATGCCTACGAAAAGCTCGGCGGCCTCGAGAAGACCAGCGTTGATGTCCGCGCCGCCGACGGGTCGGTCAGGACCGAATCGGCGTACATCAACAAGGCGCTCATCGAGGAGCTCACGAAGCATCAGGAAGCGCTCGCTGCGGACGCGCAGGGCATCTATCAGTCCGCCGTGGACCGAAACCGCGCCGGCCGCGGGGTTTCACAGGACATCGCGGAATATCTCCCGAAGCCGAAGAACGAGTCGGCGCGCGACGTGAACCTGCTGCGCGAGAACGCGCTGCCGTTGCTGATCAAGCAGCGTGATGCGTTGATCACGCTGATGAAGATGTCGGGCCCCAGCAAGAGCGACGAGGCCCTCGATCGCGTGCAACGCGCCGAAACCGAGCATCTCACCGGCGTGCTGATGAAGAAGCAGCGCTCCGAAGTGACCGATCCGAAGGAACTCGCGGAACTCAACGCGCGGCTGGTCGACACGCGCCTTGCGCTGATCACCGAGAACGCGGCTGGCATCGAGGTGTATCTCCGTCCAGGCGCCATCCTCTGGCGCGACAAGCTCGCGTCCGCCAAGGATGGCGACTCGAAGGCCGCCCCCGCCGTCGAATTCGCGCTTGCGCAGCTCTTCCAGTTCCAGTGGGACATGTGGGTCGTCGAGGATGTGCTGAAAGCCATCCAGCAGGTCAACAGCAAGTCCGACCCAAGCGGCAAGCGAACGCCGATCGGCGTGTTGCAGGCTCCGGTCAAGTGCATCAACCGCCTTCTGGTGACGCCGATTCCGGGCCTGGTGCCTGCCGACGCCGCAGCGGGCGCAACGGCCGACGCCAGCGCCGAGGCACCCGCGGGCGAGGCCATCGATCCGAAGACCGATGTCGCTCCGGATTTCGCCGCGTCGATCAACGGCCTGCGCACCAACCAGCTCTTCGATGTGCGCGATGCCACGCTGGTGGTGGTGTGCGAAACCAGCGCGGTTCCAAAGCTCGTCAACGCGCTTTCGGCGCAGAATTTCATCACGGTCACCGGGCTGTCCCTCGTGCCGGCGGACACCTTCGCGGCCGCGCGTCAGGGCTACGCCTTCGGCAGCCAGCCCTGCAGCGAGGTCACGCTCAAGCTGCAGTCCGTGTGGCTGCGAGACTGGACCACCGAAAGCATGCCCAAGGGCATGATGGCCGCGATCAAGACAGCGGGGAAGCCCGCGCCACCCGAAGCGGGAGCCTCCGAGGCGCCTGCCGCCGGCGGTTGACATCACCACGGAGCAGCGTCACCGATGAAGGGCATCAATCCACTCGAGCGGCACTTCGAAAAGCTCATTCTGGCGCTGGTTGCGCTTGGTCTGCTTGCGTGGGTCGGCGCGGATCTCATGGGAGTCACCGCCGAAACCGTGAAGATGGGGGGCAAGCAGGTCACGCTCGACGAGATCGGCGGCACGCTCGGCGATCGCGCGAAGAAGCTGGGTGAAAACCAGCGCAGCACCGAGAGCCCCGTCAAGTTCGATGCCGTCCCCGCAGGCGAGGGCATCAAGTCGGTCCAGTCGAAGTACGCAGCCCCGGTCGCCGGCACCGACGCGCTTCCAAACAGCAGCCCCGCGCTCGCATCGAAGTTGTTCAAGCAGCAGCAGGGGGGGCAGAACACCTGGTACCACCAGCCGACCTTCGGCCCGGTCGTCATGGTCTCGCCCATCGCCCAATCGGAAGGCGCCGTTGCAGCCGATCTCGCCAAGACCGATCCCAAGCTGGCCAAGGCGCTCGAAGCGCGTCCAGGCTGGTCCAAGACCGACCGCAATGTCATCTGGACCACGCCGACCGCCACCCTCAACCTGAAGGCCATCCGCGAGGAGCTCGCGCGCGCCGAAGCCACCGCCAATCCGCCGAAGGAAGCCATTCCCGCATCGTGGCGCAACAGCGGCTTGTACCTCGTCGATGTCGTCTTCGAGCGTCAGCAGATGCAGTCCGATGGATCCTGGGGTGCAGCGCAAATCGTGGAGCCGCTTCCTGGGCAGCCCACATTCCGCGGACAAACGATCACTTCCCCGGGCAAGGTGTTCGAGGCCATGCGTGCGGACAAGGCGATGCAGACCAAGATCCTGCAGCCCGCCTTCTTCAAGCTCGAGCGCGGCAACGCCTCCGAAACCACCAAGCCCGCCGCAGTCGCCGGTGAATCCAAGGAAGTCACCGACAAGCGCACGGCCCTCGACAAGAAGCAGAAGGAACTCGCCGACAAGGAAGAAGCCCTCACCAAGGCCGGTGGCGAGTACTACGACAAGGACAAGCCCGACGACGCCAGCAAGAAGAAGGGCAAGAAGGGCGACAAGGGCGACAGCGGCACCGTGGGCGGTGGCGGCGGTCCCGGTGGCGGTGGCGGCGGATCCGGCATCGGCGGACGTCCTCCAGGAGACGGCGAGTCCGATCCCAACAGCCCCAAGGCCATCACCAAGCGCAAGCGTCTCACGGGCGAGCGCGACAAGCTCAGGGACGACGCTGCGCGCATCACCAAGGAACTCTCCGCGCTGACGGGCACCAAGGTCTCCACGGACAAGCCGGCAGATGCGGCAGCCGCAAGTGGCGTGAATGTCGACGACACCATGAACGTGTGGGCGCACGACATCGGCGTGCAGCCGGGCGCCACCTATCGCTATCGCTGCTCGGTGGCGGTGCTCAATCCGTTCCTCGGACGCAAGCGACAGCTCGTCGAGGCGCAGCAGCCGCTCGATGCGCAGTTCCAGATTCTCACGCAAGCAAGCGAGTGGTCCGAAGTCGCCGTGAACGCGCCGTACGCGTTCTACGCGGTCGATGCCTATCCACCGGACGGAATCGGTTCTCTCGGCTCAGCGCAACTCGAAGTGTTCCGCCTGATCGACGGCGTGTGGCGTTCGCACAAGTTCGCCATCGAGCCCGGCGATGCCATCGGTCGCCAGGTGAAGTTGGATGAAGGTGCTGGTGATGCAAACTTTGATGCGGGTTGGTACGTGGTCGCCGTCATGGACGACCTTGCCGCCCAATCCCGTGATGCGCGCAGCAAGCCAACGTTGGTCGTCGTTGCGCGCCGTGATGGGCAGACGATCGAGATTCGCAGCCCGCAGGCCGACCAATCCAGCGAGCAGCGCCGAAAGCTTCAGGACCGTGTTCGGGCTGAGCGTGACGCAAAGCCAGCCGGCGCAGCGGGTTCCGACGGGGCTGCCGCCGGGTCCTGAGCGGGGGGGGCAGCGCCGGCGGCTTACTGCAGAAAAACCTTAAAAATCAGCCTTGCAAAGGCATTGACAAGCACTCGGCTTTCGCTAAACTGTTCGACCCGGCATTGCGAGCGACCCTCGTACTGCAGGGTTGGCGAAAGCCAATCGCTCTGTGACAAGTGCATGAGACACGATGGTTGAAATTCGCATGTGCGAACGGGCTGTGCCCGTCGCGTACATGCGATCGATGGCAAGTATCGAATCGAGAAGCTTGAGATGCTGCCTGAAAACACGCGTTGTCTAGGCGCGTGCAGACAGGTCGCTGGTCCAATCAGCAAAAGGGGCCAGCGTGGGCGTCGGTCAGAGATCGCCGGTCAGACGCAAGTCTGTCCGACGGCATCCGGTCGACGTGGCCAAGCGTGAAAGGGCACACGGTGGATGTCTTGGCGTTGAGAGGCGATGAAGGACGTAGGAACCTGCGATAAGCCCAGGGGAGCTGGTAACCGAGCTTCGATCCTGGGATCTCCGAATGGGGCAACCCGACCGTAAGGTCATTCAGGCCTGAATGCATAGGGCCTGTAAAGCGAACGCAGCGAACTGAAACATCTCAGTAGCTGTAGGAAAGGAAAGCAACCGCGACTCCGTAAGTAGCGCCGAGCGAAAGCGGATCAACCAGAGGAACGATGAACGACCTGGAAAGGTCGGCCAAAGAAGGTGACAGCCCTGTATCCGCAAATCTGGGAATGGCTTCAAGTAGAGTCAGGCTCGAGAAACCTGGCTTGAACATGGGGGGACCACCCTCCAAGCCTGAGTACTCCTCAACGACCGATAGTGAACAAGTAAGGCGACTGAACGATGAAAAGCACCCCGACAAGGGGAGTTAAAAGCACCTGAAACCGTGTGCTTACACAGCGGTCACGGGCCTACGGGCTTGTGGCGTGCCTTTTGCATAATGAGCTGGCGAGTTATTCTTTATGGCAAGGCTAAGTCGTTACGCGACGGAGCCGAAGGGAAACCGAGTCTGACAAGGGCGAATAGTCATAGGGGATAGGCGCGAAACCGGTTGATCTACCCATGGGCAGGTTGAAGGTGGGGTAAAACCCGCTGGAGGACCGAAGCCGTGAACGTTGAAAAGTTCTGGCATGACCTGTGGGGAGGGCTTACAGTGCAATCATAACCGGAGATATCTCGTTCTCCCCGAAACAGTTTTGGGACTGGCCTCGGGGGTCAGTGCATGGGGGTAGAGCTACTGAATGGACTTGGGGGTCTACCCGACTACCCGGTCCAATCAAACTCCGAATACCATGCATTTTGCCCCGGGAGTAAGTCCGCGAGGGATAATCTTCGCGGTCAAAAGGGAAACAACCCAGACCATCGGATAAGGTCCCTAATCAAACCTCAGTTCTTAAGGTAGTCAGATTGCTGTGACAGCCAGGATGTTGGCTTAGAAGCAGCCACCATTTAAAAAGTGCGTAACAGCTTACTGGTCGAGGAATCTGGCGCCGATAATTATCGGGAATCAAGGTTTGTACCGAATCCGTGGCAGCAGTAATGCTGGGTAGGGGAGCGTCGCTGTCAGCGTTGAAGGGGTTCCGCGAGGGACTCTGGAGCGGCAGCAAGTGAATATGCCAGCTTGAGTAACGATAAAGAGAGTGAGAATCTCTCTCGCCGAAAGTCCAAGGTTTCCTGGGGAAGGTAAATCCGCCCAGGGTTAGGCGGCTCCTAAGGCGAGGCCGAAAGGCGTAGTCGATGGACAGCAGGTCAACATTCCTGCCCCGCCATGAAAGGTTGAACCGACGTGACGGATCTGGAAGCTCGCACGGCACAGTGAAGTGTGCAGGCCCTTGAGGCCGATGTGGGGTGGACAGGTTCCAAGAAAAGACGTTCGGGGACGATCATGGTGGCCGTACCAAAACTGACACAGGTGGACGTGGCGAATAGCCTCAGGCGCTCGAGAAAACGGTCGTGAAGGAACTAGGCAATTTGACCCCGTAAGTTCGCGATAAGGGGGCCCTCCTCGCAAGAGAGGGCGCAGAGAAAAGGCTCTGGGAACTGTTTATCAAAAACACAGCACTGTGCGAACTCGCAAGAGGACGTATACAGTGTGACGCTTGCCCGGTGCCGGAACGTCAAGGGAGCTGGTTAGCCGCAAGGCGAAGCTAGCGACTGAAGCGCCGGTAAACGGCGGCCGTAACTATGACGGTCCTAAGGTAGCGAAGTTCCTTGTCGGGTAAGTTCCGACGCGCATGAATAGCGTAATCACTGGAGCACTGTCTCCACGACCGACTCGGTGAAATAGTAGTGGCGGTGAAGATGCCGCCTACCCGCAGCAAGACGGAAAGACCCCGTGCACCTTTACTGTACGCTTGCAGTGGTCATGGATTTGTTCTGCGTAGCATAGGTGGGAGCCTTTGAAGCTGAACTCTCGGGTTCAGTGGAGGCATTAGTGAAATACCACTCTGAATGAATTCGTGGCCTAACCCCGAATCCCGTGAAGCCGGGCGGGGAACACTGCATGCCGGGCAGTTTGACTGGGGCGGTCTCCTCCAAAAATGTAACGGAGGAGTGCAAAGGTTGGCTCAGTGCGGTTGGCAACCGCACCAAGAGTGCAAAGGCACAAGCCAGCTTTAGTGCAAGCCATACAGGGCGAGCACTCACGAAAGTGGGCCTTAGTGATCCGGCGATCCCGTGTGGAAGGGTCGTCGCTCAACGGATAAAAGGTACGCCGGGGATAACAGGCTGATCGCTACCGAGCGTCCATAGCGGCGTAGCGGTTTGGCACCTCGATGTCGGCTCTTCGCATCCTGGGGCTGAAGGCGGTCCCAAGGGTTGGGCTGTTCGCCCATTAAAGCGGAACGCGAGCTGGGTTCAGACCGGCGTGAGCCAGGTCGGTCCCTATCTGTCATGGGCGCAGGAATACTGACGGGATACATCTTTAGTACGAGAGGATTGGGATGGACGTACCCCTGGTGTGCCAGTTGGACCGCTCGGTCCACAGCTGGGTAGCTAAGTACGGCAGGGATAATCGCTGAAAGCATCTAAGCGAGAAGCCCACCCGGAGATAAGTATTCCATGTCGCAAGACGAGAGACCCCCGGTAGACCACCGGGTTGATAGGCCGCACGTGCAAGCGCAGTAATGCGTTCAGCGAAGCGGTACTAACGGTCGATTGCTTGGCCTTGTCTACCAGCCACCGTCGTCAGACGGTCTGGTGTCCAGGCTCCAAGCCTTCAAGCATCTCGTGTTTGGAGCTCGAGTGTTTCGGCCAGCTGGCCGAGCACGACACCCGTTTCCTAAGTCATCTCTTCAGGCTCGCCGACAGGCGTGTCTGGGGTTTGTCGGTGACGATAGCCAAGGGGTCACACCTGTTCCCATCCCGAACACAGCAGTTAAGACCTTGGCGCCGATGATACTGCTCAGCGGGAAAGTAGGTCATCGCCGACTTCATGAGCCCTCTTGGTGAAAGCCAAGGGGGCTCTTTTCGTTTTGGCTGGCGGGCCTTCGCTCGGCCATGCCGATAGCATTCGCACTCGGCGGCGCACCCGCACTGGCTAACGTTCGCTCGTTTGGTCTGCGCCACCCAGGAGGGTCACGATGGGCATGTTCAAGGTCTATGTCGGGAATCTGGATCGCAAGGCGACTGCCGACGATGTCCGCACGCTCTTTGTGGCCTTTCCCGACGTCGAGGACATCGCCTTGGCGACCGACAAGGAAGGCAACAGCCGTTGCTTCGCCATTGTCATGTTCCGTGACAAGCAGCGCGGTCAATTGGCCATTGAAGTTCTGAAGGGCAAGAAGATGCACGGCCGGGAGCTTGTGGTCAACGAGGTTCAGAAGAAGCCCAAGGGTGGTGCTGCTGAGGCGCCGCCGGCCCGTGGCCCCTTCGGTCCGCGGGGGCCCGGCGGCATGGGGCGTGGTCCTGGCGGACCGCGCGGCCTCGGCGGTTCGACTCGTGGGCCTGCCGGTCCTCGAGGGCTGGGTGGCGCTTCGCGTGGCCCGGGTGGTCCTCGTGGCCTTGGTGGCAGTTCGTCAGGCGGTCGGGATGGCGGCGCCGGCGGTTTCAGTCGAAACCCTCGTCGCAGTCCGGGGGCTTCGGGTGGGCGGCCGAGCGGCGATCGCCCCAGCGGTGACCGTCCTGGTTTCGGCGGGTCGCGTCCCGGATTTGGCTCATCACGACCTGGTGGTCCTTCCCCGGGGTCGCCGCGCTCTTCAGGCAGCGGTGAGCGTGGCCCTCTCGGGCCGCGGTTCGGACAGCAGGATCGCCCGTCGAGCGGACCTCGGCCGGGTGGTGCGGGGCCCGGCGCCGGCGGACTTGGCGGTGCTGGTCCCTCGAGGCCAGCGCCTGATCGGCCTGACGAGCCCAATCGGCCCGAAAGCGGCCCCGACGGTGGGGCGGCCTGAAGCACGGCGCGGGGGTCGCACATCATGCCATCGCTTGAATTCAGGTCGCTGACCGGCCAGCAGAAGGTCGAGGTTCCGGAAGCGGGTGTCACGATCGGGCGCCATCCCGACAACGTGATCTCGCTTCCGCACGACGAGGCGATGAGTCGCAAGCATTGCGTCGTCGAACCGGGGCCCACGATCGGGACCTGGCTCGTGCGCGATCTGCAGTCGCGCAACGGCGTGCGTGTGAACGGTGCACGCATCGTCGACCAGACGCTGGTGCACGACGATGTGCTTCGCGTGGGCTCGACCGACTTCCGCTTCGTCGACATCGACGCCGTGGCGCCGCTCGAGCCGATCGCCGCGGACGACCCGGTGATGGTGGCGCGCAAGCCGGACTTCGATGCTCGGGCGCTCGCTTCGCAAGGCACGATCGACTTCGATCCAGGGTCCATCACCAGCGACACTACGTATGCCCAGCAGCTCGGCCGCATCATCGATGGTGCGCCGAACAAGCCCTTCACCGAACGCGAGATCGCGCTCATGGACTGCAAGGGCACCACGATCCATGGCGCCTCGGCGGCGGGCGTTCGCCGGGCGAAGGACGAGGATTCCGAGAGCATCCGCCTGTTCAAGCTGCTGCTGCTCGCGTGCTTCCGTGCACGCGCGACCGACCTGCACATGGAGCCCAAGCAGGATCGTTCGGCGATCCGCCTGCGCGTGGACGGTGTCATGGTCCCCGCCTGTGACCTGCACCCGTCCTTGGCCAAGCGCGTGCTGGGTGTGGTCAAGATCCTCTGCGAGATCGACATCACGCAACGGGGCATCGTGCAGGAAGGCCATTTCGGCGTGATGGTGCAGGGGCGCCGGGTCGACTATCGCGTGAGCCTCACCCCGAGCATGCACGGGCAGAAGCTCGTGATCCGCGTGCTGGACCAATCCAACGCCCCGGCGCGGCTGAGCGACCTTGGCATGCTGCCATGGATGTACGGCAAGGTTCGTGACGTGGCGCGCCGCGACAGCGGCATGGTGCTGACCTGCGGGCCGACCGGCAGCGGCAAGACCACCACGACCTACAGCTGCCTGCGCGAGATCGACTTCGAGACGCGCAACGTGCTCACGATCGAGGATCCCGTCGAGTACTACCTCGACGGCTGCACGCAGATCCCCATCGACCACAAGCAGGGCAACTCCTTTGGGCAGATCCTGCGGAGCGTGCTGCGACAGGATCCCGACGTGATCTTCGTGGGCGAGATTCGCGACATCGAGACCGCCACCGTGGGCATGCAGGCAGCGATGACGGGCCACTTGGTCTACAGCACGGTCCACTCGAAGGACACGATCGGCGCGGTGTTCCGCCTGCTCGATCTCGGTGTGGAGTCCTACCTGGTGGCGAACGCCATGTCGCTCATCATCGCGCAGCGGCTGGTGCGCGTGCTCTGCCACGACTGCCGCCGACCGATCGCGCCGACGCCGGCGCAGACCCTGAAGATGGGCGCACACGTGAAAGGCATGTCCAAGGTCTTCACGCCGGTCGGTTGTCCCGCCTGCCTTCGCACGGGCTATCACGGCCGTCGTGCGCTCTTCGAGGTGCTTGAATTCAACGACGCGTTGCGTGACGTGGTGCTGAAGCGACCGACCATCACCGACATGAAGGCAGTTCTCTCGAGCGGGCTGTTCACCAGCCTGCAGCAGTTCGGTTGGCAGCTCGTGGCCGCCGGCGAGACCAACGTCGAGGAGATCGAGCGTGTGGCGGGCACGGGATGAGCGAGGCGTGCCCCTTCGCGACCCTCGGCCTTGCGCCGTCCTGGCCAGTTGACGCTGCCACCGTGCATCGGGCACGGCTTGGCGCGGCGGCGCGGTTCCATCCGGATCGTGCGCGCGATGCGGTCGAGCGTGCGGACTTCGAGGTCCTCATGGGATCCGCGAACCGGGCTGCGGAGCAGTTGTTGGATCCGGTGCTGGCCGCGGGCGCCGTGCTTCGAGCCGCCGGTCTCGACGCCACCGAGTTGCCGCTGCCGCCGATGGAACTGGCGGAACTGCTTGAGCGCCGGGAGTGGTTCGAGGAGCGGATCGCCGGCGATCCGGCCGCACAGGCCGAAGCGCGTGCTTGGGCTGCAAGCGAGCGTGAATCGTTGGTGGCGAGGTTCGGCACTGCGCTGGCCGAGGGGCGAGCATCGGGTGCATGGTCGGAGCCGCGACGCACGATTGCGCGGCTCCGTGCGCTGGTCCGGATGACGGATGCCGGCAGCGCGCGAAGAGGTTGATCCATGGCCATCGATCCTGCCTACGTCTCGCTGGTCGCAGCGCTGCCGCCCCTGATCCTGGCCAGCGCGCTGTGCAGCGCGAGCGAGACGGTGCTGTTCGGGCTCTCGCAGGCCGAACGGATGCACCTGAAGGGATCGCACCCGCGCATCGCTGGCATCGTCGAGTCGATGCTTGGTGAGCCCGCAGGCCTGCTGGCAACGATCCTGCTCTCGAACATCACGATCAACGGCGCATATTTCGCCGCGGCAAGCGTCATCGCGCTGCATGAGACCGATCCGGCATGGCAGGTCGGCATCAGCGTTGGGCTGCTTGTCGCGATCGTGCTCGGGGGCGAGGTGATCCCCAAGATGGCGGCCAACGCCTTTCGCGGGAGGTTGGTCCTGCTGTTGGCCCCGGTGCTCTATGCACTGCACGTCTTCCTGAAGCCTGCACGCTGGGCCATCACCCGGCTCGTGGCAGAACCGGTGGCGCGGCTCACGCGCGCGGATCGCGTGCAGCAGGTCACCGAGAGCGATCTCGACGCACTGGTGGACCTGTCGGCCCGGCAGGGCGAGATCGGCACGGTGGAGCGCGAGTTCATCCAGCGGCTGATTCGCTATCGCCGCGTGCGGGTTCGTGACGTGATGACGCCACGTGTCGAGCTGGCCATGGTGCCCCGGACAGCTGGTCGTGCCGCGGTCGTCGAGGCATGCCGCCGGCACCGCGTGAAGCGCCTGGTTGTGCATGGCGCTCGCACCGATGACGTGCTGGGGCTGCTTGATGTGCGGGGCTTCCTGCTTGATGTGCGGGGCGATCAGGCGCCGATGGAGCCGCACTTGCAGCGACCTCGGTTCGTGCCCGAGGTCGCCACGCTCGAGCAGCTCGGGACCTTCTTCCGCGCCGAGTCCGTCGACCTTGCGGTCGTCGTGGATGAGTATGGCGGTCTGGCCGGCGTGGTGGCGGTGGAGGATGCAGTCGAGGAGATCGTTGGCGACATCGCCGCCCCGGGCGAGCGATCGGTCGAGGCCCCGCGTGAGGTTGAGCCGGGTGTGTGGAGCGCACGTGGTGACGTGACCGTGGTTGCCGTCTCGCAGGCCTTGGGCGTGGATGTTCCGGACGTGCACGCCTCGACGATCGGCGGGCTGGCCGTTGAGCTCGCTGGCGGCGTTCCGGAGGTTGGCCGGCGGCTCCAGAGCGATGGCCTGGAGATCGAGGTGCTCGCCATCGATCATGGTTCGGTGCGGTCCGTGCTGGTGCGCAAGCAGGGGGCTCGCCATGTCGCCTGAGCTGATGGCCGGCATCGCCTTGCTGCTGGTGGGGCTTGGAGCCTCGGCGCTGTGCAGCGGCATCGAGACGGGCCTCTACACGATCAATCGCGTGAGGCTGGCCGTACGCGTGGGACGCGGCGATCGTGCGGCACTGCGGATCCGTGACGAACTGCTGCGGCCCAACCGGATGCTTGCAACCGTGCTGGTGGGCAACAACTTTGCGCACTACATCCAGAGCGCAGGAGCGACCGTCTTCCTGGAGACGCTGCAGTGGTCACCGGCGCAGATGGCGATCGCAAACGCCGTGGTGCTGACGCCGATCGTCTTCCTGATCGGGGAGTTGCTTCCGAAGGACCTGTATCGAGCCCATACCGATCGACTGACGTACGCGACGGTCTGGTGGGTGCGGTTCGTGCGCTTCGTCTTCACGGTCGTGCCGCTGGTGCCGCTGGTCCGCGGGACCGGTGAGCTGGTGCTTTGGATGCTTGGCGTTCGGCCGCAGGATGCAGCGACGCAACGGGATCGCGTGGGCACCCTGATCCGCGAGGGGGCCGGCAGTGGAGTGCTGGGCGAGGAGCAGCTCGCGGTCGTGGATCGTGCACTCGGCATGCGAGGGCGCCCCATCATCGACCATGCCGTGCCGTGGCGGAAGGTCGTGGCGATCCGCATGGATGCCGACCGGGGAATGCGTGAGCGCGCGCTCCGTGAGCACGCGTTCAGCCGGTTCCCCGTGACGAGTGCCGATGGACAAGTGCTGGGCGTGCTCCATGCGCTCGATGTGCTGATCGATCCTGCGCGACCCACGTCGGGCCTGATGCGTCCCGCGCTGGTGCTCGCGCCCGATGCCGCCGTCGGCGACGCAATCGCTGCGATGCGAAAGGCTCGGTCCACGCTGGCAGTTATCCGGGGCAACGACGGCCGACCGCAGGGGATCGTGGCCTTGCGCGACCTCGTTCAGCCGATCGCCGGTCGGCTCTCGGGGTGGTAGCCACGCAGGATCCGTGCTATGCTTCCCGCCCCCGCGCCGGTAGCTCAGTTGGCTAGAGCACACCCCTGATAAGGGTGAGGTCGAAGGTTCGATTCCTTTCCGGCGCATTCTGAGTCGCGGCCCTGCGGCCGCGAGGTGAGTCGCGGCCCTGCGGCGGCAAGCCG
>Ga0209617_10000619_pt1 | contig 15884 bp, 13 predicted proteins | sample LakEriepJuly2011_2_FD_187459 | JGI IMG/M metagenome (GOLD analysis project Ga0209617, IMG submission 187459) | Freshwater microbial communities from dead zone in Lake Erie, Canada - CCB epilimnion July 2011 (SPAdes) (version 2) | ecosystem: Environmental > Aquatic > Freshwater > Lentic >... | reverse complement strand
GTTCTCTGCCATTCGCATCACCGCCGCGGGCATCTTGGTGCTCGGCTGGGCGCTCATGCGCGGTTCAAATGTGCGCATGGCACGTCGCGACCTGCTTGCAGCCGCACTCTTTGGTGTGATCGGACAGGGCATCTATCAACTTCTCTGGGCGGGCGCGTTCGGCACCATTAATGCTGGCACAAGTGCGCTGCTGATTGCGGTCACACCGTTTCTCACGGCGATCCTTGCATCACTACTGCGCATCGATCCTCTGAAGCCTGCGGTTGCCGTGGGCGGCATCATCGCGTTTGCTGGCGTTGTGGCCGTTGCCCTTGGTGAAGGGGCGGGTGCGTTTGGCGGCGAGACCACCGGCGTACTGATGACACTCGCCGCCGCGGTCTGTTGGGCGGCGTATCTGCTTGCAGGCGCGCGCGTTATTCCGCGCGTCGGCGCAATTGCCTGGACCGCCTGGAGCATGATCTTCGGCGGCGGCGCACTTTTCATCTCTGCGATTGCCGCCGGCCAGTTCAACGAGCTTGCCGCGCCACCGCCAGCCGCCATCTTCGGCCTCATCTTCTCCACGCTCGGCTCGAGCAGCTTGGCCAACGTCCTGTATTTCACGGCGGTGCCGATCGTTGGCGTCTCACGCGTCGCCAGCTTCCAGTTGCTGGTGCCGTTCCTCGCCGTCGTTGTCTCCGCCGCTGTGCTCAGCGAGGCCCTCGAGCCGATCCAAGCGTTCGGCGGCGCACTCATCCTCTTGGGCATCTGGGCAGGGCGCCAAACTAGTTTCCCGTTCCGCCGCCGCCTGCGATAGACTCCGTCAGGCTCGTTCGGGAATCCCCGAACGCCCCACCTTGAGTGATGGAGGGAGAGCGACCAATGGCGACGAAGTTCGTATTCGTCACTGGTGGTGTCACCTCCTCCCTCGGTAAGGGAATTACCGCCGCCTCCGTCGGCCTCCTCCTCAAAGCGCGCGGTCTGCGCATCTCCGTCATCAAGCTCGACCCCTACCTCAACGTTGACCCGGGCACGATGTCGCCCTATCAGCACGGTGAGGTCTTCATCACCGACGACGGCGCCGAGACCGACCTCGACCTCGGGCACTACGAGCGCTTCATTGACGTCAACCTCTCGCAGGCCTCTAACGTCACCACGGGGCGCATCTACTCCACCGTGATTGCACGAGAGCGCCGCGGCGACTATCTCGGCGGCACGGTGCAGGTCATCCCACACATCACCAACGAGATCAAGGAGCGCGTCCTGCGCCTGAGCGGCGATGACGTCGACGTGGTGATCGTAGAAGTCGGCGGCACTGTCGGCGACATCGAGTCACTGCCGTTCATTGAGGCAATTCGACAGCTGAAGAAGGATGTTGGCCGTGGCAACTCGCTCTACATCCACGTCACGCTGCTGCCAGAACTCGCCGCCACCGGTGAGCTGAAGACGAAGCCCACCCAGCACTCGGTGAAGGAGCTGCGCGGCAGCGGCATTCAGCCCGACATCATCATCCTGCGCGCCGACCATCCAGTTCCCGATGACGTGCGTGAGAAGATCGCCCTCTTCACCGACGTCCCTGTTGAGGCGGTCGTTCCCGCAACCACCGCGCGCACCATCTATGAGGTGCCGCTGCAGTTTGAAAAGTTCGGCCTTGGCGACTTGGTCGTGCGCGAGCTTGGTCTTCCAGCCACTACCCCAGACCTCTCGCGTTGGGAGAAGCTCGCCGCGGAGATCGTTGCCGAGAAGCCTGCCGTTGAGGTCGCCATCGTCGGCAAGTACACCGAACTTCCTGATGCATACCTCTCGGTCACCGAAGCGCTGCGCCACGCCGGCTGGGCACACGGCGTTGACGTGCGCATTCGTTGGGTGAATGCTGAGCGACTTGATGATGCCGAGCCCGCCGTTCTCTCCGCAGAACTCGCTGGCGTGCACGGCATCTTGGTGCCAGGTGGCTACGGCTACCGCGGCATTGAAGGGAAGATCCGCGCAGCACACATGGCGCGCACAGAGCGCATCCCATACCTCGGCCTCTGCCTCGGCTTGCAGATCGCAGTGATTGACTTCGCACGTGAAGCGCTGGGCTCCAGCGATGCGAACTCAACCGAGTTCGACATGTTCACTAAGAACCCAGTGATCGACTTCACCCCTGACCAGCGTGGTGTGGAAGAGAAGGGGGGCACGCAGCGCCTCGGCCTTTATCCCGCCAAGCTCACGCCAGGGAGCCGCGCCGCGACTGTCTACGGCGCCGAGGTTGTGTACGAGCGACACCGCCACCGCTTCGAGGTCGCCAACCGATTCAAGCCGCAACTCGAGGCGGCCGGCATGCGCTTTACGGGCGTGTCACCCGACAGCCGCCTTGTGGAGATCATCGAGCTCGCCGACCACCCATGGTTTGTGGCCAGCCAGTTCCACCCTGAGTTCACCAGCCGACCGCTGCGTCCGAACCCACTCTTTGACGGGTTCGTTGGCGCCGCTGTCGCACTGCGCGACGGGCGCCTCGCCTCGTACACCCCACGAGTCGTTGGGGTGCGCGATGATGAGGCGGCAAACGCTGAGCGAAGTCGTGCCGTTGAGGCCGCCGCCACCAAGGCGGCAAAGCGCAGCAACGGGGCAAACGCGTAATCGCCCATAATCGGGCTAATCCATTGAGCATTGAGGGGGCGCTATGAAGTTCTTCTTGGACACCGCTGACATTGAAGAGATCAAGACCGGGATCAAGTGGGGCGTCGTTGATGGCGTCACCACGAACCCGTCGCTCTACGCGAAGGTCGGCGGCTCGTACGAGGAGATTCTGAAGGAGATCTGCGGCCTTACCAAGGGTCCAGTCTCGGCTGAGGTCATGAGCGATGACGCTGACGGCATGGTCAAAGAGGGTCTCGCCTTTGCGAAGATTGCTCCGAACATCGTCGTCAAGGTCGCCCTCACAACCGCAGGGCTTGAGGCAATCAGCCGCCTCGCCGCCGAGGGGATCAAGACGAACTGCACCCTGATCTTCACCGCGAACCAGGGGCTCATGGCGGCGAAGGCTGGTGCCTCGCTGATCAGCCCATTCGTTGGCCGACTCGACGACATCAACGAAGACGGGATGATCGTGATTCAAGAGCTCGCCGAGATCTTCGCGAACTACGAGGGGCTCGATCACTGCGAGATCCTCGCCGCCTCGATTCGCCATCCACGACACGTCACAGAGTCGGCACTGGCAGGGGCGCACGTTGCAACGATGCCGCTCAAGGTACTGGAGCAGATGACGAAGCATCCACTCACCGACAAGGGGATCGCGATCTTCAAGTCGGACTGGGCGAAGGCAACCTCCGGGAAGTAGCCGCAGGCCCGAATTTGCGGGCTCTTGACGAGCGGCAACGGCTGCCGTAGAGTTCTCTCATCCCCCCCGAACTGCACAGCGAACGCGGCGCAGTTTCGCGTACCAGGGATGTATCCACCCACAGATAGAGGAAGGTATCCAACTGATATGAACGACGGACGAAACCGCGGCCCACGACGACCACCCCGCCGCGGCGGACCAAACCCAAACTCCATGCGCATGCCGCAGGGCGCGCTTCCGGCTGACGTCGAGGTGCTCTCCGAGGCTGACCTCGCCGCCGAAGGCCTCGTCACCTTTGCCGCACTCGCCAACATGAAGGCGACCGAGCTCATCGCCGCAGCGAAGAAGCTCGGCGTTGAAGCTACCCAGCAAGAGGAGCTCTCCGCCGTAATCCAGAAGATCCTCACGGCGCAGGCCGACGAGCAGGGTCAGATCTGGGCCGAAGGCATTCTCGAAATTGTCGACGACGGCTACGGCTTCATTCGACGCAACGGCCTCCTGCCAAGCGCCGACGATGTCTACGTGCCGTCGCCAATGGTGCGCCGACTCGGCTTGCGCCAGGGCGACACGATCGGCGGCGTCATTCGCGCACCGCGCGAGGGCGAAAAGTTCTGGGGGATGCTCCGCATTGAGATCGTCTCCGGTACCGACCCAGAGTCGGCGCGACAGCGTCCACACTTTGGCGACCTCACACCGATTCACCCGATTGAGCTGATTAACCTTGAGACGGTTCCGTCGAACCTCTCGCAGCGACTGATCAATCTCGTCAACCCGCTCGGCAAGGGGCAGCGCGCCCTCATCGTCTCACCACCGAAGGCCGGTAAGACGAGCCTGCTCAAGCAGATCGCCCAAGGCGTCACGGCGAACTATCCAGAGATCTCCCTGATGGTCTGCCTCATCGGTGAGCGACCAGAAGAGGTCACCGACATGCGCCGCTCCGTGAAGGGCGAGGTCATCTCGTCGACCTTCGACGAGCCGACCGAGAACCACACCCATGTCGCCGAGATGGCGCTCGAGATTGCGAAGCGCCGCACCGAGGCTGGTGCCGACGTCGTCGTACTGCTCGACTCCATTACCCGACTTGCACGCGCCTACAACTTGGCACTTCCACCATCCGGCCGAACGCTCTCGGGCGGTATCGACCCAATCGCGCTCTATCCACCGAAGCGTTTCTTCGGTGCGGCGCGAAAGCTTGAAGAGGGCGGCTCACTCACCATCATCGGCACCTGCCTGGTCGACACCGGCTCGAAGATGGACGACGTGATTTACGAAGAGTTCAAGGGAACAGGTAACTCCGAACTTGTGCTCGACCGTAAGTTGGCCGAGAAGCGCATCTTCCCGGCGATCGATGTGCAGCGCTCCGGTACCCGCCGCGAGGAGCTCCTCCTAGACGAGGGGACCCTCAAGATGGTCTGGACAATGCGTCGCATGCTCTCCGCCGTAGGGGCGAATGAGGGGATCGAGCTGCTCCTGAACCGCATCGCGAAGACAGAGTCGAACGCCCAGTTCCTCGCCTCGCTCACCAAGGGAACTGATGGGTCGAACCCCTCGTAGCCCACGCACGAGGCACAGCGTGTGCCAGGGCGCCCCGCTCGGCGGCATAGCCGAGGGGTAGACTAAGGCGGAGATCGGAGGCTGGAATGCCAGATGTGAAGCGCCAAAAAACGTCTGCCCGCGGATCCAAGCATCGCAATGTGCGAGCTGGAAGCCCCACCTTCCGCCTCGCTGCGGCCATCCGCCGCCGCCTCCTCGCCGTCGGATCGTTCCTTGAGCGCAGTGGTGAGCGTGCCATCCAGCTGAGCCTCTTCCGCGCTGGCGAGTTCTTGAAGCGCCCACTTCCACGACGCGTCCGCGTGCACCCCACCCTTGCGAACAGCACCTCCGGCATCGCCGTTGCGGCAATCGCCCATAAGGTCACCCCAGCGCTTGAGGAGCGCGGCATCCTCCGCTCGCTCCGCCGCCGCCGCCGCTCACTCGATTCAGGGTTGCGAAAGCTCGGCCGTGAGCCAGAGCGAGCGATGCCCGCCGTGATTGCAGGGCTCTTGAGCGTGGCGATTATCGCCAGCTTGCTCCCAGGTCCCACTGTCGATGCGCGCACCCAGGCGCTGAACGACGGCGGCATGAGCGTTGGTATGGACGCGGTGTACGAGCCTACGTTTACAACGGAGTGGGGTGGCACCGAGAACCCTGACCGATTCGCCTCAGATGGCATCGCCGAGAACTCTGCCGTGAGTGACGGCGTACTCATTGGAGAGGCTGCAACAGAGAGCACTTTCTCGATGCGTGCAACCGAGGTGATCGCGCAGGCTCCGGATCCAGTGGTTGCAACATCCGCGATTGACGGCCCGATCTTCCTTGACGATGGAACACTTGAGCTCCCCGCCGCGATTGACATCGTTGTCGCCGACGGCCGAGACCACGTGATCATTCATGTGGTCGCCCGTGGCGAAACCCTATCTGCGATCGCGAAACGCTACAAGATCTCTTCGATGGAGCTGATCTGGTCGAACGGACTGCAGTCTGCTGACAATCCACCAGTCGGAAAGCGTCTTCGTGTGCCTGACACCAAAGGCATCGTCGTTACGGTGCGTGAACATGAGACGCTCAAGTCGATCGCGTCAAAGTATCGCGTCACACCATCAGTCATTCGCACCTACAACAAGCTAAAGACAGCAGATCTCGTGTTGGGCATGATTCTTGTACTACCTGGCGGACGCGGCTCGGCACTGCCAACATTCACCCGCGGTGATGGACTCATCGGCTACACGGGACCAATTCCGTCGGTGTACAGCGGTGTGAAGTTCCGCTACCCGGTTCCAGGTGGACGATATGTGCGCGGATTCACGCGCACCCACCTCGGCATGGACATCTCCAACGCCTACGGCGCCCCAATCGTTGCTGCGGGCGACGGCGTGGTGGTCTTCACCGGATGGCGCAACAACTGCGGCGGTTACCAGGTAATCGTTGCGCACGGCTCAAATCTCTACACCGGTTACTACCACCTCTCCGGCATCCTCGCGACCACGGGGCAGAAGGTGACGCGTGGAACTCGCATCGGACGCATGGGCCAAACCGGCTGCGCGACGGGGCCACACTTGCACTTCGTCGTCTCTCGAGGATTCCCGCTCGCGGGCTCCTCGACGCTCTACAACCCAGCGCGCTTCCTCCCGTAACGCAATGTTTCTTGACGTTGTAGAGATTCACCTGGCTGCTGGGCGCGGCGGCGATGGCGCATCAACGATGCGTCGGGAGTCGCATGTACCGCGCGGCGGCCCTGATGGCGGCGACGGTGGACGCGGCGGCAGCATCTATGTTGCGGTTGATACAGGGCAAACCACTCTGCGCGACTTTGAGGTGAAGCGCCGGTATGTAGCGGGTGACGCGAGCCAGGGCGGGAACAAAACGTCGCACGGCAAGGCTGGGCGTGACTTGGTCATTGGTGTGCCGCCAGGTACGGCAATCTTTGATGCCAAGAGTGGAGACCTGATTGCGGACCTCGTTTCGCGAGAACAGCATGTGCTGTTGGTGCGCGGCGGCCGCGGCGGACTCGGCAATGCGCACTTCACCACGGCAACGCATCAGGCGCCGCGACACGCACAGAAAGGGGAGCCGGGCGAACTGCGCGAGGTGCGATTCGAGCTCCGACTGATCGCTGACGTTGGCCTTGTTGGGCTGCCGAACGCTGGGAAGTCAACCCTTCTCGCTGCGCTCACAGCGGCCCAGCCAAAGATTGGCGACTACGCTTTCACCACCCTTGAGCCGAACTTGGGCGTTCTTGAACTAGGCATTGACGACGGCCGTCGACCAACCATTGCCGACCTGCCGGGACTGATTGAAGGGGCATCCATCGGCGCGGGGCTCGGCTTCGCCTTCTTGCGACACGCCTCTCGTACGCGCGTGCTCGTACATGTGGTCGATGCCTCCACCTCCGATCCCGTACGCGACGCCGCAATCATTCGCACGGAACTGGAGGCGCACAACCCGGCCCTGCTCGAGAAGACGACCCTCGTCGCCCTCAACAAACTAGATCGACCCGAAGCGAAGGTGCGCGAGGCGGAGCTCACCGCCGCGTTCCGCGAGCTGGGTCTCCATGTGCTGCCAATCTCCGCCGCGGGCGGCGAGCGTGGGGAGGGGATCGCTGCGCTGCGTGACGCCTTGGCCGACCTTCTCCCTGACGCAGAGACCCTCTCGTATCCGGCTGAGCCTGCAGGTGTGGTGGTGCATCGCATCAATCCGATCGCCTCGATCGGCTTTGAGGTCAGCCGCGAGGGTGAAGGGTTCCGCGTTCGCGGGAAGGCAATCGAGCGACTCGTTCATCAGACCGACTTTGCTCGGGAAGAGTCCGCGGAGCGATTCCAGCATGAGCTCGCCCGGCAGGGGATTGAATCTGCACTGCGAAAGGCGGGCTGTCGCAGCGGCGACACCGTGACGATTGGCGAGCTCTCCCTTGAGTGGGATGACCCTGACGATGCGTCGCTCCTCAACGCGGCCGAAGAGGCGGAGGCGCTGGAGCTTGATGGCGTTCTTTCGGCCGCAGCACCAAACAACGACGGGGAGAGTGAAGGGTGAGCGGGATCGGCATTCTCGGCGGCACGTTCGATCCGATTCATGACGGTCACCTCGCCCTCGGTCAGGCTGCCTACGAACTCCTGAAGCTTGACCACGTGCTCTTCGTTCCCGCCGCACGGCCCCCACACAAAGTTGCAGATCGCGTCACCGACCCTGAGATCCGCTGTCGCATGGTCGAACTTGCTATTGCTGGAAACCCAGCCTTTGAAATGAGCCGCATGGAGATTGACCGGCCTGGCCTCTCGTACACAATTGACACACTCCGTGCGGTCACGGCGGAGCGACGTGAGGGGGGCGCTGCGCCAGAGCTCACGCTGATCCTCTCGGTTGAATCACTCCTTGGGTTTAGCGAGTGGGAAGACGCCACAGGGATCCTCGACCTGGCGCGGGTCGCCGCACTGCCGCGACCTGGCACGCCGACCCCTGACCGCGCCTGGCTCACGCGCCACTTCCCGGGGCGTGAGGACCGCTTCCTTTATCTCGACGGCTTCCATCTCTCGCACGCGAGCCGCGAGTTGCGCGCGTTGGCCGCACGCGGTCGATCACTGCGCTATCTCGTTCCTGATGCCGTCGCCGACTTCATTCGACGTGAGGGGCTCTATCGCGGTCGACCTGAGCTGGTACTTGAGCGCCCCGTTGAAGTGGAAGATGTGCCCGTTGATCCAGCCTCGTAATCGCGCAGCCGTGAGTGCGGTACGCTGAGGTCATGTCAACCAAACAGCAAACTGCCATCGAGCCGCACGACCTTGCGCGAAAGGTTGCCCTCCTAGCGGAAGAGAAGAAGGCGGCCGACATCCTTGTTCTGGACGTCAGCGGCCTCACCACCGTTACGGAGGCCTTTGTGATTTGCACCGGCGGCTCTGAGCCGCAACTTGCCGCAATCACTGAGAGCATCGTCAACGGCATGGCCGAAGACGGCATCACGCCGGCGCACCGCCATCGCGCCGCGGCCTCGCACTGGATCGTTTTGGACTACGGAAGCGTGATCGTGCATATCTTCACGCCGCCAGAGCGCGACTTCTACAAGCTTGAACAGCTCTGGTCTGATGCGAAGGTGCTCGTCCGAATCCAGTAGCGCTACTTTGGGAGCAGGCTCTTCACAATCCGATTGATATCGCTCTGGCGTGGGCGCCAACCGAGCTGACTCTGTGCCTTTGAAATGTCGGCCACGAGGCGGGGTGGGTCACCGGCGCGACGGGGGTGCTCTTGGACCTCGACTCGCGCGCCAGAGGCTTTCTCAATTGCCTTGATCGCCTCGCGAATGCTTGTCCCTGCGCCACTTCCAATGTTGATGGCGCTGAACCCGTGCTCCTCTGGAGCCGCAAGCTTCTCCAGTGCGGCGAGGTGCGCTGTGGCGACATCGGCAACGTGGACATAGTCACGGATGGCGGTGCGGTCAGGGGTGGCGTAGTCGTTTCCGTAGATCGGGAACGCCTCTCCTGCAAGGGCGGCGCTCATCAGGCGTGGCAGCAGGTGTGTCTCTGGGTTGTGGCGCTCAGAAACCTGCTCCGTTGCCCCCGCAACATTGAAGTAGCGCAGCGCGATTGCGTTGAGCCCATGCGCCGCGGAGTAGGCGCGGAGCACCTGCTCAAAGGCGGCCTTCGTTGCCCCGTACGGGTTGACTGGCGCAAGGGGGAGCTCCTCATGGAGCACGTTCGATGAAGAGGCGCCATAGACCGCAGCGCTAGAGGAGAAGATGAGGCGCTTCACGCCAACGGCGATCGCCGCGTCGAGAAGGGCGATGCTGCCGACGAGGTTTGCCTTGAAGTACCGCTCCGGCTGCGCCACGCTCTCAGCGACGATGCTCAGCGCGCCAATGTGCAAGATCGTGTCAATGCGGGCATCGCGCAGCAGGCTCTGCATGCGATCTCCGTCGGCGTAGCTGCCAACGATCGAGGAGGCCTCATTGGGGATTGTGTCGGAGTGCCCCGCGGAGAGGTCATCCAGGATCACGACGCGGTGTCCGGCGGCGATCAGGGCATTCGCACTCACAGCGCCGATGTACCCGGCCCCACCTGTGATCAAGACTGTACGTGGCTCTACCGTCATACCGTGAGTCTACGCGATGGAATCACGCCCTTCGCTTGCAACGATCCGCTCGCTCCACGCGAGCAGGTCACCCTCTGCATTTGCCACACGGCGATGGGCGACGTCATCAACGAGTCGCGCGAGGAGTGCGGCAACCCACGCTCCTGGAGTGCGACCGAGGCGTGCCACCAACTGATCGCCCCCAACGGCGAGATCGCTCGCCGCGGCGGGGGTCTGCTGCTCATCGCCCTGCATGCATGCGCTGAGGAGTGCGGCAGAGGCGCTACTCGCTCGACCGGCGGCATCGCGGCGACGAATCTGCCGTGCGGCATCTCGGGGATCACCGGTGGTAGCGGCGGCCACGATGCGGAGTGTTGCCCCATCAAGGTAGCCGCGCTTCGCCTCACTCTCCGCAACTGCCACGGCGCGATCAAGGGCGCGGATCTGCTGAATTGCCGCAATCGTTGCCCGCGGTCGGCGCCACGATTCAAGGAGCGCCGCCACATCCTCATCATCGGCGATCGGCAGGAGGAGTTCGCTCATCCGCCCCAGGGGATCTGGCGCATCGGGGAGTGCTTCGCCGCCGACCGCCTCAACGCGCGTGCCAACCTCCGCGCTCCACTCAGTGGCAAGTGCGGGTGCGATGGCGGCGAGGATACCGAGCTCTGCAGCGAGTTGCAGCGCACGTGCGGGACGCGCAGCGGCAAGGATCCCCTCAATCTCTGCACCAATGCGTTCACCAGAGAGGCGCGCAGCCAGTGGAGCATCACGCTTGATCGCTGCGGCGGTTCCGGGCTCCACCGTCAGGTTGAAGCGCGCAACAAACCGGATTGCGCGCAGCATGCGCAACGCATCTTCAATAAATCGCTCGGCCGGATCCCCAACGGCGCGCAGTAGACCGTTAGCGAGGTCATCAGTGCCGCCATGCGGATCAACGATCGCTCCATCGGCGACTGGATCGGCGCGGCGACTTGCGCCGGGGGCAAGCCCAAAGGCGATCGCGTTGATCGTGAAGTCTCGACGAGCGAGGTCACCCTCAATGCGCGGGAGGAAGGTGACCTCATCGGGGCGACGGGCGTCGCTGCTACCGCTATCAGCGCGGAAGGTGGTGATCTCGCGCACCACTGAATCACCGGTTGGCACGCCGACAGTGCCGAATCGATTCTCATAGGTGGCGCTCGGAAAGAGTGCACGCAGCTGGTCTGGCGTCGCCTCAGTGGCGAGGTCCCAATCGGCAGGGACTCTTCCAGCAATCACATCGCGAACGGCACCGCCGACAACATAGGCGCCAAATCCCGCTGTGCGAAGTGCGCGCAGCAGGTCAGCAACGTCGCGAGGGATGGCGGCGCGCACCGCCGCCGCGGGGGTCACGCGCCGCTGGCCGCGGCGTTATCAGAGATGAAGAGGAAGTCGCGCCACGCCGAGTAGGCATCGTGCCGTAGGTACGGCAGGAAGACGGCGTACACGTCACAGCGCGGCTCGTACGGTTTGCGTCGGAGCTGTAAGCCTGCGGCCTCGGGGAGGCGGTCGCCCTTCCGGTGGTTGCACGCCATGCAAGCGGTGACTAAATTCTCCCAGGTCCAGGTATCGCCACCGCGGCTCTTCGGCACGATGTGATCGATCGTCAGAGAGACGCCGGTGCGGCCGCAGTACTGGCAGGCATGACCGTCGCGCGCAAAGATCTCTTTACGGCTCAACTTGGCGCGCGGTCGTGGCCGGCGCACGCGGTGGCGCAGTCTCACCACAGATGGGGCGGTCCAGCTGCGCGATGCGCTACGGATCGGGTCGCCCTCAGCGAGGATCTCGGCCTTGCCGCCCAACACCAGTCGGAAGGCGCGCGGCAGGGAGGCGACGTTAAGCGGTTCGTAGTCCTGATTCAGAACGAGAACTTCGCTGTTCATATGAGCGCGATCGTAGCAGGGGATCTGCGCCTATCGCACCGTCGTTTAGCCCACGGCGGGTGGGGCGGTATGCGAGAATAGGGTCATGCCAGCACCAAAGCGCGCCAAGACGTCGACCTGGGCCACGAAGAGCGGCCTCGCCCAAATGCTCAAGGGCGGCGTGATCATGGACGTCGTCACCCCGGCTGAGGCGAAGATCGCCCAAGAGGCTGGCGCCGTTGCCGTCATGGCACTGGAGCGCGTCCCTTCGGACATTCGTCGCGACGGTGGCGTTGCCCGCATGAGCGACCCCGACATGATCAAGGGGATCCAGGCCGCTGTGTCGATCCCTGTCATGGCGAAGGCACGCATCGGTCACGAGAGCGAGGCGCGCATCCTTGAGGCACTCGACGTTGACTACATTGACGAGTCCGAAGTGCTCACCCCCGCCGATGATCGCTTCCATATCAACAAGCACGACTTCAAGGTGCCGTTCGTCTGCGGCTGCAAGGATCTCGGTGAAGCGCTTCGACGAATCAACGAGGGTGCCGCAATGATGCGTACCAAGGGCGAGGCTGGAACGGGCAACATCGTTGAGGCGGTTCGTCACATTCGAACCGTCTCCGAAGAGATCGCTGCACTCAAGGGGCAGAGCGAGAAGCGCCTGCGCGCCGCCGCCAAAGAGATGCGCGTCCCATACGAACTCGTCAAGCTCACCGTTAAGGCGGGTCGACTGCCGGTTGTGAACTTTGTTGCGGGCGGCATCGCCACACCGGCCGATGCTGCGCTCTCGATGTGGCTCGGCGCCGATGGCGTCTTTGTTGGCTCCGGCATCTTCAAGGCGAAGAACCCAGCCAAGACCGCCGTCGCCATTGTTCAGGCCACCACGCATTGGAAGAACGCCGCCATTCTCGCTGAAGTGTCAGCAGGACTCGGTGAGGCGATGAAGGGGATTGAGATGCGCACCATCCCTGAGGGCGAACGCCTCTCCAAGCGCGGCTGGTAACACCGTGGCGGAGCGCCACCCCACGCCGGTCATCGGCGTCCTCGCGGTACAGGGCGACTTTGCCGAACACATCCGCATGTTGCAATCCCTCGGCGTTGAGGGGCGCGAAGTGCGACTTCCTGCAGATCTTGATGGAGTAGGCGGTTTGATTCTTCCCGGTGGTGAGAGCACGGCGATGCGCAAGCTGCTGCACCGCTGGGAACTTGTTAAGCCGATCAAGGCGTTAGCGAAGCGCGGCGCGCCAATCCTGGGCACCTGCGCAGGAGCGATCTTGCTCGCAACGAAGATTGCCGATGGTGATGAGCCGGTCCTCTCACTGCTCGACATAGAGGTGCGGCGCAATGCCTTCGGTCGCCAGCTCGAGTCATTCGAAACCAGCCTGGTCATGGAGGGCTTCGGCAAGGAGGGGCGATCACGCACCATTCAGGCCGTCTTTATTCGTGCCCCTGAGATCGTGAAGGTTGGTCCGTCGGCGCGGGCTGTCGCAACGCTCGAGGATGGTCGGATCGTGGCCGCCCGCCAGGGGCGGATCCTTGGCATCGCCTTCCACCCCGAGATCACTGGCGAGACGGGCGTGCACCGCTGGCTTGTTACCGAGGCGTTAGCGGCTGCGCTCTAGAACCAAAAAGAGCCGCACGGCGCGACGGCGCGCGAATCGCACGCTAAGATTTGCCCATGAGCATTGCTCGCGACCCCCACGAGGAACCAATTCGCGCGGCGATCCAGGACGAGGCGATCGTCGACAATCTCGACCTGCTGCTCGAATGTCTCCCAGGTGAGATTGTCGCGGCAATTCGCGAGCTGGCCACACACGAAAATCTTGCCGCCGGCCGAGATGGCTTGCTCGAGATCGTTCTCGACCTTGGTCGCCGACCAGAGGCACGCATCACATCGGGCGACGTCACGCTACTTGAACGAGAAATCACCGACGAAGACTTGAACTGGGTGATTTCACACATCGGCAACTTTGGTGGCGACAATCGCGCCGGCATTGAGCGCACGCTCCATCGCATCTCTGCTATTCGTAATCGATCGGACCGAGTCGTGGGCCTCACCTGCCGTGTTGGCCGTTCGGTATTTGGCACGATTGAGATCCTGCGCGATCACATTGAGGCGGGCCGATCGATTCTGATCATGGGTCGCCCAGGTGTTGGTAAGACCACCATGCTTCGTGAGGCGGCGCGCGTCTTAGCCTCGGAATTCAGCAAGCGCGTTGTGGTGGTTGACACCTCAAACGAAATCGCCGGCGACGGCGACATTCCGCATCCAGCGATCGGCAAGGCGCGTCGCATGCAGGTGAGCGCACCAGAGCGCCAGCACCTCGTCATGATCGAAGCGGTCGAGAACCACATGCCCGAGGTGATCGTGATCGACGAGATCGGCACCGAGGCCGAAGCGATCGCCGCACGAACGATCGCCGAGCGCGGCGTGCAGCTGATCGGCACCGCCCACGGCAACAGCCTCGACAACCTGATGTTGAACCCAACGCTTACCGACCTCATCGGCGGCATTCAGAGCGTCACCCTTGGTGATGACGAAGCCCGCCGACGTCGCACGCAGAAGAGCGTGTTGGAGCGCAAGGCGCCACCAACTTTTGATGTGATCGTGGAGATCATTGATCGCGATCACATCTTGGTACACGAAGATGTGGCGGGCACCGTTGACGCGCTCTTGCGCGGCGACGCGGTAGCGCCAGAAGAGCGCTGGCGCGACGAGGGCGGCGTGCGTCGATCCCATGCGCGAATTCGACCCGGACAGACGGCGCAGGGTGAGTCACGCCGTTTCGGTGGCCTGACTCCAGGTGATGATCGACGCGGCCGACGGAGTGATCGGGGCGATCGTGGCGATGAGGGGCGTGGCGGCTGGCGCAGAAACCGCGAAGAGGCGCGCTACGTTGAGACGATTCCGGGCGGCACAGCCGCACCAGTAATTCGTGCATTTGAGGGCGACCCTGCTGTTGGTGGAAGCTGGCGTCCGGAACGCGGCTGGAGCCACGACTCAATGTCTGCGGCCGTCTCCGAGATGGATCACGAGCCGATCGGACGAACGGTGGGTGGTGCACTGGTTCCAGCAGAGTGGGATGAGGCGCCGGGCGCCGATGATGATGAGCGCGAAGTCAGTCAGCTCCCGCAACTGCGAGTCCTCGCGCACGGAATCTCGCGCAAGAAGCTCGAGGCGGTGATTCGTGAGCTCGGGCTCCCAGCAACTACAGCGCGAACAGCCGATGAGGCCGATGCCGTTGTAACGATCCGTAATGAGTTCAAGCAGCGTGGCACGCCGATTGTGGATGCTGAGCGACGCGGCGTTCCGGTGCATGTGCTGAAGAGCAACGCCTCCGAGCAGATGGAGCGCGCGCTCCTTGATATCTATCAGTTGCCTCACGACCCGCGAGAGATCGCGATGCGCGAGGCGAAGGCGGGGATCGAAGAGGTGGGGCGCACGCAGCACCCTGTTGAGCTTGCGCCACAGAACGCCTACATTCGTCGGCTTCAGCACCAGCTCGCTGGTGACGCCGGCGTCACGAGCAGTTCGCGTGGCCGAGATCCGCACCGCCGCGTTCGACTTGAACCCCAGGGTCGCTCTTCGAGCACCCCGCGACGTCGTCGCTAGCCCGCAATGTTCATCACCTTTGAGGGCCCAGACGGATCGGGGAAGTCCACCCAAATTGCCCTCCTGGCTGAGCGGCTCCGTGCCGCAGGTCGTGAAGTTCTGACCGTTCGAGAGCCGGGCGGTACTCCGGCCGGAGAGCGCATCCGCGCACTCCTCCTCGGCGAGGGTGGCAGCGTGGAGATCAACCCGCGTGCCGACGCTCTCCTCTTTAACGCCTCACGTTCACAGCTCGTTGTCGAGGTGATCCGCCCCGCGCTGGCGCGTGGCACCACCGTCATCGCCGATCGATTTGCCGACTCCACCCTGGCGTATCAGGGTTACGGCAGCGGACTCCCGCTCGACGAGCTGCGTGCAGTGATTACCTTTGCCACTGCAGGTCTGACTCCAGACCTGACCGTTCTCTTGGACCTTCCCGCAGAGGAGGGGCTCGCCCGTAAGTCGGGCGATGGCCGCACGCGCTTCGAGGAGGGGTTTGACGCCGCCTTCCATACTC
>Ga0209617_10000618_pt1 | contig 15909 bp, 20 predicted proteins | sample LakEriepJuly2011_2_FD_187459 | JGI IMG/M metagenome (GOLD analysis project Ga0209617, IMG submission 187459) | Freshwater microbial communities from dead zone in Lake Erie, Canada - CCB epilimnion July 2011 (SPAdes) (version 2) | ecosystem: Environmental > Aquatic > Freshwater > Lentic >... | reverse complement strand
CCTTCTCCTTCTCCTTCTCCTTCTCCTTCTTACTCTTCTCCTCCTTACTCTCCTCCTTCTCCTTCTTACTCTTCTCCTTCTCACTCTTCTCCTTCTCACGTCTCCTCAAAAGCACCTCGAGGACACATAATGGATCAATATTGAATAAGGTCATTTCTTGGATAAAGAGATCCGTCACCTTAGGGAAGATACCATGGCAGAAGAGCTTCCCATAGTCTCCTAAGGGGGGTCGTCCATTCTCCCACGTAGGAAGCTCCTTCCAAAACCCGGACCCATCCTTCAAATTGGGTCGGATGATAGTATCGATCACCCTCCCCATAAGTGCCTCACCCAACGGGTTCGTTTCATGGTCATGAAGAAGAAACCACGAGATGACGGAATACAAGCCTCCATCACATCGGACGATAAACTCGAGGGTCTCTTGACAGCGATCGATATCCTCCCCCCCTTGAACAAGGAGGATTTTGATGGCCTCCTGAAGAGATCCGAGATTGTCGACCCAGATTCGGGTTACCACCCCCGAGAATTGCTTCAAATGATCTGATGACAGTTTATCCATGAGTCTCTGAATCCAAGGTTGACAACCTCCATCTAATAAGAGCAAGCGTGCACATCCATCACTCTTGATCTCACGCGGGATGGCCTCTTGAACCAAGGCCCCGAAAAATTCCTCGGTTTTTCTTTTTACAAGCCCATTGCTCGCCGCCCCCGTTGCCTGTGTATCACCATAGGCGTCTTTCAAGACATTGTACCTTCTAAGCCACATCGGTTCACCCTCAGGAAGTGCCCAGCATTCCAGAGCACTCTTCTGGCAGTCGAAATCTAGCTTCTCCCCAATCATCGCGGCTTCTACGAGATTCCGGAGACACTCATTAAACCTCCCCTTAGCCTTCAAGAAGGCTATCAAAGCGAGATCTGTAGAGTCCGTCGCCATGATGTTGTTGTTTGTACAACTGCATATAACCATATCACCCCATGTTTTCTATTTTTCATTTTTTTTCCCAAGTTAAAACTGTATTCCTTACCCCTCCTAAAATGCTCTACGGGTCTCTCGTCAAGAACAATGAATACCTGCTCTTCAATATGCTCGGTAAAGGAGCCTACTCCGATGTATGGCTGGCCTATTGCATAAGCAAAAAGACGTTTGTCGCGGTCAAGCTGATGATGGATGCCGACGATGTCGACGTGTGTGATCAAGAATCCGAGATGCTCGGGAAACTCTCCAAAACCTCGGTCGGGATTCTTCTTGATCATTTCACGAACGAGACTGTTGACGGGCAGCTGGTTTCAGGGCTGGTGTTCCCCCTCTACGCGGGCACCATGTATGACCTCTACTGTGATAACGGCGTTCCTCCTGAGATCTGTGAAGCTATCTTCCAGCAGGCCAGCAAGAAGCTCAAGGAAATGCACGCGATGAATATCGTTCATGGAGATATTAAGCCAGAGAATATCGCGTATGAAGGGGAAAATCCACTCTGTCAATCCCTCATTGATAGGTTCCACGCAAACGGGGGATTCAATCCCCCCGAAGATACATCATTGGAAGTCTACGCAAAAGATCTCGTTCGTGACCTGTTCGAAGACGACGACTACAATTATAGCGATTTCTCCGTATACAATTCCTCAAACGAGAGCGAAGATGAAGATGAAGATGAAGATGACGAGGAAACTAGCCTCGATGACCTAACCCATCGCATCGAGAATCTAGAAAAGAAGCTAGGTATTGACGAGGAAGAAGAGAGTAGCGAGGAGGAAGAAGAAGAAGAGAGTGAGGACGAGGAAGAAGAGAGTAGCGAAGAAGAAGAAGAGAGTGAGGACGAGGAAGAGTCCTGGGATGAAGCGGGTGTAGTTCATCCCATGCCAACACAAGACCTGAAAATCCAATTGATCGATTTCAGTCATACACATGAGATCGACGACGACTCCAGAGATTATGTCGCAACAAGGTATTATCGCTGCCCGGAGGTTCTCCGCGGAGAAGGAAACGGTGGATTCTTCGCCGATTGGTACGCCCTTGCTTGCACGATGAGCGAGATCGCCAATGGTACCGTACTCATCCGACAACCCTCCGATGATGATTCCTCAGAAGAAACCTCCGCGGACGACGCCTCCGCGGACGACGCGAGCATCAACAAGGACCAGTGGCAGATCGAAGAGATCTCTCGGAAACTCGATGATATTAACGTCTGGCTTGCCAAAACACCCGGCGGGAAGCTAGTCCTCTGAAAAAAAAATTTCCAAAAAAATTTTTTTCTAGCAACCCACATCGGTTCATTATTACCTCTTCTCCCTCCCCACCCAAAAAAAAAAGACTATCAAAGATATCTCACCCATTAAAGAAGAGACATCCCTCAGACATCAAAGATGATCAAAGACCTCCGTCGGCTCCCCAAAGAGAAGAACAATGTCATGTTCCACCGCATCGCCACCATGTTTTATGAACGGGGGTTCTTCACCCAAGCACAAATCGATCAAGCCGTGAGCTCCATGGAGAAAAGCTTCGACCAGGTCGCTCAAACGGCAGAAGCATCCATCGGAGACAATCCAACCTTCCTCTTCGTGAAGATTGTATCCGGGAAGGTCAGCACGACCGCAAAGGTCCAGGGACTCCTCCAATTCGTCCAATCCAACCAAGAGACGCCCCGCATGGTCATCGTCGACGACATCAGCTTCAAGCCCTTCAAAGAGCTGATCGAAGGATATCCAAAGGTCGAGGTCTTCCGAATGAGGGAGATCTTCCTCGATCCATTCCATCATATCTACTCCCCGGCCGTCCGAGTCCTCACCGCTAGCGAAAAAGAAAAGTTCCTCCACGATATGGGTATCCACATCAAAGAACTGCCACGGATCGAGAAGGTCGACGCCATGGCCCGGTATCTCAATCTACAAGTTGGGGATATCATCGAGATCCGCCGACCAAGCACCACCTCGGGGGAATCCCTCACCTATAAGAGGGTCATCGATTGCTCCTGGGAGAAACTGTTCTAAGACCCGCGTATAAAGAGTTGCGAGTATCTTATCTTTAAAAGATATGTTTGCTCTCGACTCTGGTTTCGTCAATCGCATGCTGACCATCATCACGGTGGGGTACATCTGCTATACCGTCATGACCCGTATGAACATGCTGGAGGATAGGGTACAGCTCATGGAAAAACTATTGGTCAAACGCCATGCCAAAAAACAAAAAGAAAAAGAATCCCAATGGGACGACGCCGCGGAAAACGTCCATGTGGTCAATCGATGGATGGATCAGATAAGGGAGTGTAACGCCATGGCTGAAGAAGGGGTGGAAGAAGAGGCGTTTGAAGATGAGGTGTTTGAAGATCACGCCTTAAAAGAAGCGGAGGAGACCGACAGTGTCGTGATGGAGGATGAGATCCTGCCCCCATCCGATGCCCTCATTGACATGAATCAGGTGGCACTCGTGGACACCATCAATGAAGTCTCGCTCAAGAAGATGTCCCTTAAAAAGCTCCAGTCCATGTGTGGGGGATACAATATAGAGATCATGGACGGGAGCAAGATCAAGACCAAAAAGAAATTGATCCAGGAAATAATTTCTTCCGTTCATGATAATAAAGAATGAGTGACAATGTGTATTTCCAATTTGGTTGCCCCCCCAAGATGCAAGATGGTAGGCACGTGCGGAACTGGTTGCCCCATGATACGGTAGAGGCACGCGTGCAAACGATCCTCAATGCTCGCGATGAGCACGATTACCGCCAGAAGCTGCAAAGCGGTGGGTCTGCCATCATGAAAGAGATCCTCACCTCTCACCTCAAGAGAGAAACCTGCCAATGCAATGGGAAACCCTGTCGGCTGAACCAATAAATTCGTGTTTGTTTTTGCTACATATACACAACACCGACAGATGGGACGCTCGCCTTTCTTCCACCTCTACATCGAACCTATCCTTCCAAGAGACCCGATCGCATGTCTACAGAACCTCAAGGAAGGCCAGACCGTCGTCTTCCCTTCCAAAACATTCACCATAGCCCCAATACTTCGGAGCAACACCGGGATCGAACGGTCCTGTTCCAGCTACGGGAAAGCCGAGGTCTACCTCCCCTACCTCGATATGGAGTACGTCGTTGGGTCCGCGTATAGCATGAAGATCACAAACAATCGGGGCGTCTTCCAGCATAACATCCTTGAGCTGTTGAGCACCGACCCTAATTCCGAGAATACCTGGCTACTTACTACGGAGGGACATATCCTGAACTGCGAGAGTTTTTCTCTCAGGGGAGTCATCGAGATAAATACATGATCCTGTAAGTATAGCATAAAACATGACGAGGGAGGCGGTGACCAGCCATAAAGATAGACAGGCTATAATCGAGTTCGTCTACGACCACTGCAACCTGAACCGTTTCCGGTATACGCTCATCACCACAGACCAGCATCTCGAATTCCTCAAAAATACGCGACACTTTGTCATGCACAATTTCATCTCCAAGAGCTACTTGCTCGTTTTCCTTCATGTCAACGGCACCAAGCGAGTTGTATTGATCGATCGTAAGACCCTCGACTACCAACCGAAGAACATCCAGGATGTTGTTCGGAAGGCGTCTCTTTTTTTCCTCCGTCTCGGGTGCCCGCCCCGTAACGACATTTTCAGGGGAACCATCCTCGACGTCAAATTCGGTCGGAACGACCAGTTCATGGTCTACAATGTCTTTATGCTCAAGGGCAACGACCTCTCCAACGAAAGCACCGAAGAAAGCCATCGCTCCCTCAACGATGAACAGATCCCTTTCCTCTTGCCCTCCGAGCTCGGCAATTACGAAGATATCAATGCCATCGCGGATGCTATGAAGAAGAATAAAAGAATCTCGGGGCTGGTTTTTATCCCGCGAATCCCAGGGAACCATATGATCTTCATCAAACCCAAAGAAGAAGAAGAAGAAGAAGAGGATGGAAAGCATCAGTCATTAAAGCCCGTTGTCGTCACCACACGACTCTGTATGAAGAAGCATGCCAGTATCCCCGACGTGTACTACATCAAGCCCAAAGGACAAAAAGAAACGCTCGCCTACATCCCCAATATCGTTACTAGTCAGAGATGCGAATCATGGTTCACCGCAGGGAATAACACTGTGCAAGCAGAGTTTGAGTACATCGATGCGATTGATAAGTGGGTACCAGTTGCCATGGCCTAAGGATGTAAACAAAAAGAAAAAGAAAGAATTAGTATGAACCATATAACCCACCTCATCCTCCCAGTCGGGCTTTTCGAGATCAACCCGTACCTCCTCCCTGAGAAAGACGTTGTGGTCTACGAAGACCCCTACTACTTCACTCGCCTCCCTTTCCACAAACAAAAACTTGTACTTCATCGTGCATCCATGAAGTCCTACTTTGACTCCATGAATCACAATCGAAAACGATATGTTGCCATTGACCAAGAGTTGGGATTGCCTGCCGGGACCACGAACGTCATAGAAGTCATCGACCCGCACGATCACCCGCTACTCGATAAGCTGCAATCGTTCTGCAAAAAGAACAAGGTTCGATTGAACATTCTGTCCTCACCCAACTTCCTCCTCGATAAAGAAACCATCGAGTCCCTGGACCACACCTATTACCGTCACGATCAGAAGTTTTATCCCTTCATGAGAGACTGATGTGGGATCGACATTCCGTTGAACGGGAAATCCCTAACCTACGATGCCCAAAACCGGGAGAAGATACCCAAAGAGATGAAACTTCCTCCCTTCTTTACAAATATCTCCGAAGAACGATGCCGTGAGGCGATCACGTATGTGGAGGCAAGGTTTCCTCATCATCCTGGGGTGGCATCCCCGTTTGTCTATCCGTTCACTCATGCCATGGCCAAGAAGGCATTGGAACGCTTCTGCGAGGTCTGCTTGCCCAGGTTCGGGAAGTACGAGGACGCACTCGGGTCTCTGGAGGATATCGAGAATCATCCCTCCCTCTTCCACTCGGCCCTGTCCAGCTCCCTCAATAACGGTCTCCTCACGGATAAACAGGTGCTGCGGTATGTCATGAAATACGCGAGAGATCATGTGATCCCCCTCAACAGCCTCGAGGGATACATCCGCCAGCTGATCGGATGGAGGAACTATGTGCTCTTTGTGTACGAGAAGGAAGGGGAACGGATCCGGTCCATGAATTTTATGAACCATCATGGGAAGCTCTCTAAACGCTGGTGGGATGGGACGACGGGGATGCCACTTGTCGATGCAGTCATTCGCAAGGTCCAACGATACGCCTACGCTCACCATATCGAGAGGCTCATGGTCCTTGGTTCCTTCATGATGATGTGCATGATCGATCCAAACGAGGTGAATGACTGGTTCACCTCCTTCGTCTCGATCGATGCCTATGACGTATTTATGATCCCCAACGTCAACGGGATGTCCCAGCACGCGGACGGAGGGATCCTCATGTCGCGACCCTACTTCAGTAGCTCCTCGTACCTTAAAAAAATGGTGACCGGCAAGATCCCCGATTCCACGATCCGCCTCAAGAGCGGGGAGTATCCCTGGGATCAGGTGTACGACGCGGTCTACTATAATTTTATCGGGAAACACGAGAAGTACCTCGCAACCAATTATGCCACCTCCCGTCAGGTCTGGCACTGGAACCGGAAAGATGTGAAAGAACGTCAAAGGCTGTGTCATCTAGCTGATGACTACCTAGCCTTTCTTCATACATGAATTGAGGTGGGACCACATTAGCGACTCAAAAGCATTCTCACGAGATCAGTGGGTGTCGCACCATGTTCGATTAACTCCATGACTATCTTAAAGTAGTTCTCTTTTGCTTGCTCATTAGTGGCTTTGTCCCACTCTGTGACAGCCACATTAATGAGAAGGGTTTCTATGCTGTAGGTGAATCCCAGCGTTCCTATTTGAAATCCTTTCTGTGTCAACTTTCCATTTGGGTCGACCCTGTTTGATTTCAAATACGCTTGGACAAAGGCCACACACCCCCCGTGCACAAACATCTCAAACCTTTCCTGATAGGTTAAATTCACCCTCATCGTCTCGAGGTTTAGCACAATTACTCCCTCCCGCCACACCCATGACATATAAAAATTCAATTTTTCATCGTGATACAGAGCGTTGGTGATTGAGAATCGGAATCATACCATGATAGATCCCCAGGCCCTCGAACGGTTCATTCTGGCATCTTTGTCGACCTTTGAAGACTACCTCTTCCTCCATAGCAGCGGGAAGGAGTTCAATCGGATACAGCTTGATAAGTGGGTCGCAATGGCACTGGATGTCTTCGGTAACCAGGCCCTCCCCGATTCGATCCAGGCGGCGATCGATCATACCAGATCAAAAATTCTCTAATAGTATATGAAGTTCTACGTGATCTACCGTGATATAGATTTGAAAGGGGGGTCCCCATGCACGGTGTGCAATACGTTACCAAGATTCCCACCTAACCGCGGAGGGCTTAAAAATTCTGGTAATCATTGTTACGCAAATGCGGTGCTTCAAATGCTCCGCACTGCCACTGGATTGTTCCTTGATCCCGTTACCCTTGGTCAAAGTATAATAGGAAAACACCTATTTGATGAGGACCATGTCCGTAGGTATAGGCTATTCTTACAACGAGATAAATCATTACCAGAGCATCTAAAAATTAATGACCCTGATATCGGAGAATTGATTGATTATTATCGTGCCAACAAGGAGAAGTATGAAGAAATGATCGATCAAGAATGGAACGAAGAAATTTCCACTCTCATTTCAAAACTTCATCCAAACAACACTAGTGATATTACTAAAGACAAACAATCGTGCATTATGAAACAGTTCCCAAACGGATATTTTGATCAGCAAGACGCTGAACAATTCTTACTGTATGTTTTAGAACATTCATATAGATTCGCTCTTCTTAAAGAAGATTTCTTAGTTAGAAGCACTCTCCATAATCATAAGTTTACTGATACAGATTGTTCATCCCTTAAAAAGGGAATTACGATTACACCATTTAACTATGAAATACTCATATTACCTCTGCCCCACACAGTATCGGTAATTAAAGATCCCGAAATGGGGGGATCAGTCTTTGAGGCTGAGAAGGTTCTGACTAACCCTACAATGGAATGGGGGGAAACGAAGATTAAAACCGACGGTGATTATTACTGGGTGTTCACTGAAAAAGGATCGAATGAATCGCTCACGTTGATGGATATATCAAAAAAAGAGGTTCCAAAAAGCTTATGGGGTTCAATAGAGATTTTAAGTAAACAAGTAAATGCTTTGAAGAGAATAGAAAAACAGATTACTCTTACGGAATGTCTCTATTATACACTATCATGTCACCCAGCTGCTTTTCCAAAACCAACGAATAGAGTTGTGGGTGATGTTGATTTTAGTGATGTCAAATCAGTAAAACTAATAATAACTACCCAACGATATATTTTTATTTCATTGGTAATTTACAATAACTTCGGAAACAAAAAAAATCCACCTGTTTCGATTGATACACCGATTACTATTAATGAGTCTCGCTATGACGTTATCGCTGTTGTTTATCATCGGGGCTCAACTATACACGGTGGTCATTATACGTGCAAAGCCAAGAGGTCTGACGGTAAAATTTATTATTATGACGATAATGAGGAGGTCAAAACCGATAATTTTGATCCACCTCGGGGTTTCACCCCCTACCTTGTTCTGTGTGAAAGGGTTCCATCATGAGACGATGCAAATCCTAGCATCATCCCTTAACTTCAGAGTAAAACGTTCCACATCATAGCCCATGTACCTCGTTGATCCTACCCTCACAAAGCCTAGACTGCTGTATAACCTTATCGCGGATGCGTTCCCCTGCTCGACCAAAAGAATGAGCTCTGATACCCCATGTTCTTTCTGACGAATGTAATGGATCAGACTCCGCAATAGAAGCCTCGCATATCCTTTTCCTCTTTTGTGAGGAACAGTGCACAGATTCCAGAGCGTCATCTCGGTTCCCCATAGCGTTGTCGCCCTTGTCACGGTACAGACAGAGGCCATCTCGTCGTTACTATCCGTGATCCATGCTACGTAACGATTGTCAAAGAAGGTCTGCCTTAGGTCCCCCATGTTGGGAAAGCAGGGTAGCATCATCGCCTCGAACAAGGGAAGGAGCCTGGGGTGAGGCTTGGTAACAATTACTTTCATATAGAGGATGGCGTTCTTTTTTTTGTAACAATTATCATCTTACATGGTGGCCCTCAATCTTCTCCCGGCCTTCCTTCTCCCCTTCTGGTACCCCATCGCCCTCAAGAATGAGATCGAACCCGGCAAGCTCTACCGCCGCATCGTGGATGGGGTTCCCTTCACACTGTATAAGCACCACCACCAGGGGTACAGGATGATCCATGACGCCTGCCCCCACCAGGGGGCCTCCCTCTCCGCTGGCAGACTCGACACGAACTCGACCGTGGTCTGCCCCTACCACGCCTTCCGCTTCCGGAATGGCTGCTTCTGTGGGATGCCCTCGAATCTCCAGGGCGGTCAGCAACCAACCCTCTTCCTGTCGAACATCTCCGTGCTCAGGCTCTTGCTCACCGAGGATTCCGATATCATCTACGCACGCCCGGATATAAACCTCAATGTCCAGGTAAAACCCAGGTCGTCTCCGCCTTTCCAGCCAACCGAGGAATTCGATCGCAGGTTCAGTAAGATCACAGGATGCTCTCCGATCGACTGTGAAGCGGACGCCGTTACCGAGAATGTGCTGGATATGCTCCACATCAGCTTCATCCACGGCTTCGGGAACCTCGAGAGCCCGATGCCCCTCCGCGTCAAGCACCGCAAGACGAGCAATGTGTCGGGGGTCACTACCTTCCATTACAGGAGCGGGCCCACCAGTTTGTCCAGGATCATGGAGAACGCAACCACCGTGGTCGTTGAGAACGAATACCACCTGCCCTCTACCACGGTAACCCGGGTCACGGCGGGATCCCTTGTCAAGACGGTCGTGACACGGGCATTGCGGGTCGAGGACGGCAAGACCCTCCTCTTCTGGACCGTTTACCGCAACTTCTGGAACGGGAATTCCCTCATGCAGGTGATGGGGGACTACATGATGAGGATGCTGATGGAAAGGACGATCGAAGAAGACAAGGCGATCCTCAAACACGTCTATGTGGATAAACGATTCGGTACCATCGAGACGGTCTACGACCAGACCATCCTCGCCTTCCGCAAGGCCAAGAAGCAGTTCATGGGAGGAGAAGACTCTCCAGAATGAGACTACAGTCCCAGTTCACACTCTCACATAACCGGATGACCCGTGATACCACATAGTCGCCTTTGGTGCGATACTTAAGCTCAATCACGTTACAGAACCGCTGCATCTCATCCTCGCTTAATCGATCGACACGGCGAGCCTCGTACTTCTTTATCACCTCCAAGAGTGAAGGGTTGCACGACACCCCGAGCTTCGCGTTGACCAGGGTGTGGATAAGATAGAGCCAGTATACCACCCCTCCACCATCACGTAGAAACATCTTCAGGGGGACAAGCTCAAAGAACACCGCGTACGAATCGCGGCATCGCTTGCACGGTAGCAGGTCCCGGAGCGAGCGGAAGAGCTCGTACGTGGAACGCTGCTGTGGTGGGCTCAGGTCGCCCTGGGGAAGCCCTGACGCGATGGTATGAAGAGACTTCCACATCTCGGGGCCCCATAGATTGACATTCATTAAAGTAGATTAAGAAAATTTGGGGATGATGATGTATAGAGAGCAAGGTGACTAGGGATGCAAAAATACAAGATCCGCTATAAGAGACTTGTCGGTGCAGGGATCCCCTCCTGTCGGGTTTGTACTTCGGGGTTGACGTTTCATCGGAAATTCGTGGAAGAACTCACCGATGAGGAGATTGAAGGGATCGCAAAGGTCCTCGATGAGTGTTTCAGGACTGTTGATGATATCACTAAGCAAAGAAAGAAAAAAGATAGAATTGAGTACTTCTGGCTGCTTGAAGGAACTGTATGTGTAAGTGTTTGCAGGATATCTGATAATGGAACGATGATTGATGGTTACGGGGACCACCCTTATCTGTCATACGTTGCTACTGCCACAGACGCAAGGGGAAGAGGGTATATGCAACACCTCCTCCGTTACGCTCTAGATAACAGTGAAATCACCCAAACAAACACAAAAAATATGGTTCTTCTTGTTCGTGGAGACAATCAAGTAGCTAAAAAAATATATGCGAAATTCGGGTTTGAGAAAAAAGAAGGTCGACCAGACAATACAGAACAAAACATCATTATGGAACGGCTCAAGCCAGGCTCACCGAAGGCATAGCTCGATGTACTCCATCATCTGATTCTTCTTGGGCACGGTGCCCAGAAGCGGTTCGTACTCTTTCCGCCGGCGTCGGATGTCCGCTGGGGAGGGAGCCTTGCCACCAAATGCCCGGAACATTCTCCACACCGGGTCGTTGTAATGGTTCCGCTCTTCTTCTCGGTCTTTGATTTTGTTCCGGAGGGCCTGCCGGAGGTTCTCCCTGCTGTTGATCTGGATCATGAGGGTGTCCTGATCCAGGACGATGTTCCCGGATAATCCGTACTTCCTCATGATGCCCCCAACAGTTTCCTCCGTCGGTTCCCCCTCGAGGGCACCAATGTCGTCCATCAGGGCCTTGGTCTGGGTCTCGGTCGCTCCAATGACTTGAACATTTACCATGGGGATGTAATTTTATGTTGGATACTATATATTAACCCTTTCATACGATATATATCATATGGAGTATCTCAAATATAAAAGTAAATATCTAGCTCTCCTCAATAATGATCCCATGATTGGGGGTAAACTTTATTCAAATACAAATGAACCCTTCGATGAAAGATCAATTATCGTTCTACCCAAAGGAACTTTACTATTTAGAGTCGTTGAAGACCCAAAAACAGATTTTATTGGTGTTCCATATAATAAAAGAAGACATTGTATCGCTTCATCACTGAATATATTCTTTTATTTCAGCCCGTTTATAGTTGACGGAATTCCAAAATGGTACAAAACCTTTCAAGATATACACGTTTATGTCACTACAAGAGACATTAAAATTTTATCATTGATAAATAGGTCTATTTATAATAGAGGTTCAAAAATAACTGGCTCTATTTTAACAACATGCGATACCATAAAATCCCGATGTGTGAAAGGAAGGGCATATGATCCGTGTTTTACAAATGCATTTTTAAAAGAATACCCGGATGTCATGGGGTGGGTAGGGATCACCAAAAATGATTCAAAACTATTAAAAGAATCGAAGTTGTTGAGTGACCCTACCATGAAACAATTCGTTCATTTAGTGACGGATAGTCGTGGAGTCTCCGGTCCTCCTGAATTAGCTCTTTATCCCACCGCCAGACGTTATATGGAAGATGTCATTATTGACGATCCCGATAAATGGATGAAGGAACAGGAATTCAATTATGAACATATTTTCACATTCAAACGCGATAAAAAAAAACTTTTGAGTTTTATGAAAAATCATTCAAAACGTAATCCAAATAACAATTTTTCATTCGTATATTACGACTAACAATATGTCGGTTCTCCCTTTTGGTATGTATTAACTTCTCCTCTCTATGTAATCGATGAAACCAAGTCCGGGTAAATATAGGATCCTGTACTGGATGAAACGTACTGCGATGATGCAGGTTGGTGGGGCGGTAACGGGTTGTGATGCATGCACGCAACCCGTCTTTCACATCTATACAACGGGTCTCTGTGACCTAAGTTCATATGGCGAAGAAGGGGAAGATTCACATAAACTATTAACGTGGTGGAACACCAATTTCAAAACAATCATAGACAAAATCCCGGAACGCTTCAGTGTTCATGTGCATCATTATGATAAATGTGATCCTACACCAAAACCAGATGAAAAATCAATTAATCCCAGAGTTGAAAAGAGCGTTTTTTTAAACAAACATTTTGATTATAACCCACAGTCCCCCCATATAATCTTTGATTTCGCACACAACGTTCATTACCATGAAGGCGTTAACACCGTTGATGAGGAAGTCAAGGGTGTCAAAGCAATATATGGGGGTTATCTTGGTGATGGTGATGGGGACGTTGGCTTATGGACAAGTTTCACAGTGGATGAGTCCGGAAAAGTGACTACTTTCATCGACAAATTGATTGAGAAAGGCACGAAATTCGAAGCATTCGATCCGCCAAAATTATTCACAACAACTGCTCTTGATATGCATAAGAATGAGATGATAAATGCGGTACCCGAGGTAGGTTCCAATTTCACACAGAAACAACGTTCTAACAAACTTAACGAAATCGATGACCAGTTCTCAAACCCCGAAGAAAGGAAAAAGATGATTCAACATATGCTTGAATTAGTGTGGCATAAAGAGTAGGATGAATGCAAACGGGTTAAATGACATACTATGAACGCTCCAATTGTGGATAATATTGAAGGACCGACTTGACCATGGCGTATTTGATACGATATTTGTTTTGGATTGCACAATTAACGCCGGGTATACAGCCTTTGGGGGGGGTGCCCTTGATCAGTATTCACCGTCTGTTGATTTTGTTTTGGAGGCTCTATAGTATCCTTACACACTCCACACGGTGATGACATTCTTAGTAGTCTCGAGATATTATTATAAGATATGTTCAAGATCTACGTCCTCCAACACTCCCTGACCGGAAGAAGCTATGTCGGGATCTCCACCGATCCAGCACGACGCATCCGGCAGCATAACGGGGAGCTGACCGGTGGAGCCCGATGTACGACACGGATGACCCCCCACTGGGTTCTGATCGAGGCATCCCAGAGCGAATACACCCGGTCCGACGCGTTGAAGCTCGAACAGGCTGTAAAAAAATCTAGAGGGGTTCAGAAACGGATCGAGGCTTTGAGGCGACTCACTCAACTTGAGTAGCAGCACAGTCTCCATGACGATCACAGGATATACGGACAGGAGGAAGAAGGAGGTCGTACTGCATCGGTCTCCTTTTTCGGTGACACACTCGCAACGATAGTCTCAGTCGGTAGTTGAGTATGGGTGGTTCCTGGATGTTGGTGGCGAGAGATATCTGTTTTCATTCAAGGATTACCTACATTACTCATCCAATGTACGGTATCGACTTTGGGACCACCGCGAGCTGTATCGCCAAACTGAATCCTTTGACCGGTACACCCATGATCGTGGGATCGATCGTACCCAGCCTTCTCGAAGGAGGGATCCGATACCCCAAGCGTTCCCTACGTCTCGAAGATGAAAACTCGATACGGGACTGCTCCTTACTCCTTACCAAAGTATTGGCAGACGCGGGTCTGTCTGGCCAGGATCCTCCTATCGAAGCCGTCGTTGCAGTCCCAGTTTATTTCTCTCATACTCGAAGAGAGGCCGTGAGAGAGGTCTGTCGGAGGGCAGGGGTCGAGGTGGTCGCACTAATAAACGAACCCACCGCCATCGCTCTGGCATGCGGAAGGAAAGATGAGGGAATCATCGTCGCCGACCTAGGAGGAGGGACCTTCGACGTCTCGGTAATGGACTATAATGAAGGGATGTACCAGGTGGTCATGACCGGTGGGGACGATACCTTAGGGGGAGACGACGTCAACAGGCTTCTCGAAAACGAACTCGGGATCGCGGATAATGACGGCCTCATCGAATCCATCAAGAAAAAGGCCGGAGGAGACCGCATCACACGGGAACGGTTCCTCGAGATCTGCGAGCCGTTTTATGAAAAAATCGTGGCCATCCTCCAACAAGTGACACGGGATCTCTGCTTCCAAGGCGAAACCACCGAGGGAAGGACCCTGCTCCTGACCGGCCAGGGATCCCTCCTCTTTGGTCTCTATGAACTCGTAAAAGACAAGTTCCCTTTCCTCCATGTGGTCATGTGCGACGAACCCAAAACGCTCGTCGCTAAGGGAGCGGCCCTCTGCTGCAGAGGGCACCGGGAACCGGACCCACGGGGCATCGTCGTCGTTGACGTCACACCCTTAACAATCGGGGTTGAGATGGCCGACGGAAGGATGATACCCATCGTGGCCAAGAATTCTATCCTTCCCGTTAAACAGTCGAGGGTGTTCACCACCACCGAGGGAAACGAGCGGGATATCACCATCCGTGTCTACCAGGGAGAACGTCCCTTCTGCAGGGATAACGCCTTCATCGGGAAGATCGAGGTCAAGCTCAACCGGTACTACCAAAAAAACGAAGCCCGCATCATGACCGTCTTTCAGGTCACAACCGACGGGACCCTCTCGATCCGCGTGACCGACCTGAATAATGAACAGATCGACGTGACCACCTCCTTCTCGGGACAAACGCTCCGGCTCGAGGAAGCACGCATCCAGAGCCTCCACCATGATGCCGAGGCCCACCGAGACGCAGACGCGGTCCGTGAACAGGAATGCTTGTTGAAAGGACGCCTCCGCGAGCTGGTACGGGTCCTTGAGGCGAACGCCTGCAACACACAAGAACTGTGTCGCCTCGCCCAAGACGCGACGTGCCCCGAAGACCTCAAGAAAATCATCGACAAGATATATAACGAATACCGAAGGTACCTGTTATGCGTCCCTGATATATAGAGGCGTAAAATTGTTTCATTTTAAAATGAAAAAGAAAGAGATCGAACGGCTAGGGAAACGCATCGAGAGGATCGAACGCTTTGTGGCTAGCCTCGACATGATGCTCTTCTGCATCACGGTGTTGGTCGGGTACGGGGTGATTATTTGGATGGTGTTTTCTTGAGAGGGGTTTTAACCTCGAAGAGATTTTTCCAATTCTCCTATTTCGTACATAAGAATTAGTCTATCATCGCCGGAAGTAGTCCTTAATTTATCTTTAAGCTGTTCAAGTTTCTTTTTAATTTCACCCGAATCTGAGGATTGTGGGGGCGATGACTTTGCAGATGGTGGGGGCGGGGTGGGGGTTTGTTTTGTAGATGGT
>Ga0209617_10000611_pt1 | contig 15989 bp, 9 predicted proteins | sample LakEriepJuly2011_2_FD_187459 | JGI IMG/M metagenome (GOLD analysis project Ga0209617, IMG submission 187459) | Freshwater microbial communities from dead zone in Lake Erie, Canada - CCB epilimnion July 2011 (SPAdes) (version 2) | ecosystem: Environmental > Aquatic > Freshwater > Lentic >... | reverse complement strand
CCATCGGCGTTCTGGCAGCCTCGCACATAGGCGATGGCGCGATCGATCGTGGCCTTTGGAACCTTGATGCCCGCGTTGCGCGCGCTGCGCAGGCCCATGATCTCGCAGATGGTCACGCTGACATCCGCGTCGTACGGGACGGGGTTGTAGCGCCAACCACCTTCCTCGTTCTGGCTGTTCACGATCAGTTCCACCGCCCGCACCAGCGCGTCGCGCACGCGTCCATCCTCGGGCGTCATGCCGTACACCTCGCCAAGGAACAGCGTGGCGAATCCGTGACCGTACATGGGTCCGTGGCTGTTCTCGGCGGCAAGCAGCCCGGTCTCTGTCGCGTTCTTCAGCACGAACTCCAGCGCCCTGCGAACGGCATCGCCATAGGGTCCGCGGCCGGGCAGGTTGCCGTCGGCCATGAACGCCAGACCACACAGCGCGGTGATGCCCACATGTCGCGCGAATCGACCGCGACCGAAGGAGCCATCCTCGTTCTGCATGCTGGCGAGGTAGCGCATCGCGCGACGCGTGGCTTCCTCGCTCTCGGGCGTCATCTCCAGGCGCGAAGGGGCGTTCTGCGCACTGGTGCCGGCGCGTGAAGGTCGCGATGCTTCAGCCTCGCCCTGGGGAATGGTGACCGGTGGTGGGGGAGCCTGCTGCGCCGTGGGCGCGTCCACCGCAGGTGCCGCATCCGCCTGATTGGCGGGTGCCTGTTGCATGGCGATCACCATCGACAGGATGGTTGCGATCATGGCGACTTCTCCTCGGCCATGCGGCGATAGTACGCCTCGGTGGCCTGCTGATAGATGGCGCTGATTCGATCGCGACGCGCCTGCGACATGATCTCGCGGATGCGCTGCGGCAGGCGACCCCACTCGCTGCGGCCTTCCTGCAGCACGCCACTTGCGGCAACCGACGCGTCTTCCGGTGGCGGTGATTCCACCTGATCGCCGCTGGTTCCGTCCTTCGCGCGCTCGCCGCCATCCTTCGGCTTCTGCCCGGCTGCCTGTTCGGGCTTGCCTGCTTCCTCCTGCGCGCCAGAGGGCTTTTGGCCTTCACCCTGCTGCTGTTGCTGCTGCTTGCTGGACTTGGAACCGGATGAGGAACTCTTCGATTGCTTCTGCTTCTGATACTGCGTGGCCGCGTCGATGAGCGCATCCAGACTCGCAAGCGCATCGGCCTGCACGCGCTGTGTGCCGATGCCCGGATCCTTCTTCTGGCCAACCAGTGTGGTGGCCAGTTCCATGCTCTCGGTGGCGTTCTTGGCGAGATCCTTCAGGTCGGCTTCCTTCAGGTTCTTGTCCAGCTTGCGATCGCGCTGCGCCTGTGCCGCGGTCTCGCTGTCGGACGCGCCGTCGATGCCGAGCAGTTCATCGAGCGTCTTGGCCGGTGGTGGGGTGGGTGCCTTGGGTGCATCCACCTTGGGCGCGGGTGCGGTGTCGTCACCGGCGGGCCAAGGGAAGAAATAGGCGTCGGTGGGAGTGAGATTGGGCTCCTCGATCGGCTTCTTGCCTTCGCCGCCCTTGGTTCGCTCGTTCATGCGACGGATCCAGTCCTCGCCAAGTCGACGCACCTCATCCTGCATGGCGCCAAGCTCGGTGAGTTCGGTGTCCACGGCCTGACCGCCGGCTCGCGATTGATCCAGCGTCTTGGTGAGCTGGTTCACCTGCGCCTGCAGCTGTCGAACCAATCGCAGTTCGGCGATCGGGGGCAAACCCTTCTTCTCCTCATCGGAGCCGCCCGAGCCTTCACCTTCCTGTTGTGCACCGTTCTTGCCGTCGGCAAACGGGTCCTCACCCTGCTCAGGGTCGCGCAGGGCGATCGCCAACGACATGAGTGTGTCGGCGGCCAGGTCGAGATGGCGGATGGTGCGCGCGTCTGCACTTGCCGACTGCAGCGACGCGATGCTGTCCGAAAGTCCCTTGTCGATGCGGGCGTGCGCAGCCTTGAATGTTTCGGCGGCGGCCATCAGCTCGGACGCCTTGGGGCCGGTCTGAAATGCCTGCAGCGTGCCCTGCAGTCGCGCGGACTGCTCGCGTTGCGTGGCCGCACCGCGGCGATCCAGGCGCTCACCAGCCTGTGGAACGGTCTTGACGGTCGCGTCACGGACCGACCGCACCTGTGTGGCGAGCTCCTGATAGGTCTTGGAAAGATCGGCGCGTTCACGCTCCTGCGACTTCGCTGCCTCCTTCTTCTGGAGATCCTTCACCTGCTTCAACGCATCGCGGAACAGGTCGGTGCCGCGACGAGCGGCCTCCTGCGCCTTGGCGGATGCGATGGGTTCGCCACGAAGCGCGCTCACGGACGCCTCGAATCGCTCCGTGGCCCGGTCGATCACCTTCGCGATGGGTCGCGTGGTGTTTCCAGCCTCCTGCGCCTGCTGTGATGCGGCCGTGCTGTTGCGCGCGATGCGGATGCACTCGGTGGCCACGGTTTCCGCTCGCGAAGGCGCGGCAGCGTCGAGTCCTTCCATGGATTGGGTCGCCGCTTCACCCGCCTTGATGAGTGACTGCAGCGATTCGTCCAGACTTGCCAGGCGACGACGCAGGTCCTCGGTGCGCGCACGGCGATCCTCGCGAAGCGCCTCGCGCACGCGCTCCACCGCCTCGGCCGCCGCCTGCATGGATTCATCCGCCGCCGTGGCCTGGTTGCGATCCGTGCGATCGGCTGCCTCGTCCATGCGGCGCGACACCTGACCCTTCTCGCCCTCTTCCGCTGCCTGCTGAAGGGAACGGGCCTGGGCGCGATCCTTGGACTGGTTCTTCTCGCTTCGTGCGCGCAGATCATCCAGCATGGCGCGCGCCTCATCGGCAGCGGTGCGCTGGCGCGAGGCCTGTTCCTGCATGGCCTGCTTCTCGGTTGCGGTCAGTTCCTCGGACGACTTGCCGGCGCTGGAACGGCTCGCCTCGCGCAGATCATTGCGGAGTTTGGTGATGGATTCAGCCAGGCGATCGGCGCGGCGCTGCGCACCGGCTGCGTCATCGTCGCGATCAAGCAGATCCACCATGTCACGAAGCGATTGTTGCGCCTGCTGTTGATGCGTGCGCGCCTTCGCGGCGGCCTGCTGGTCACCGTTGGTGGCGCGCTGCAGCGCATCCTGTGCCTGCGTGGACTGAGACTCCGCCTGCTGCCCAAGACGCGCTGCCTCGTTCAGGGTCTCCGTGAGGGCGATGTCCTTCAGCTCATTTCGCACCAGCCGCTGCACCAACTTGTTCGCGGCAGCATCGGTCTGTCGCACCCGATCCGTCAGGCCCGCCTGTGCTCGCGCCGCGGCAGCCGCATCGGGATTCCGCTCGATGTCCTGCTGGGAAGCCTCCAGACGGGCGACGGCCTGCCGAAGCGTGTTGGTCTGCTGACGCATCTGGCGCTCGAAGGTGTCCCGATCCACCACACGCAACTGTCGAGGATCACTTCGGGTCGGCTTGCGCGCCACACCGGCCTGTTCGCACCGATCCTGTGCCACCCCGCGCAGCAGCAGCACATCTCCACCACGCACCTGCATGGACGGGATGTTCAACGTGTCCTTCAGCGACATCTCGCGTTCGGTGGCGGGGCGATCGGTTGTGCCAAGCCGAACGGGGCCTGGCTCGCCGGAGCGTTGCTGGCGATCCACGGTCCAGCCAAGCGTGGACAGGCGCAGATCATCGGATGCATCGATGGTGAACGGAATGGTGGCCTGCGGCGTGATCGTCTCGTCCGATTCGGGGTCGGTCACCGACACGGCCGGTTCACGATCCGGAATCACGCGAAGCGCGACGCGCAGGGCATCGGGTGCCTGCACGCCCTGCGCATCCATGGGTTGCACGACGAGATCCACGGGCATGGTCGCGGTCCATGCAATGTTCCAGTGGCGCGCATCGCTGCTCTCAATGGTGGGTGCACCGATCGGGGCTCCGGCCGCATCACGCAGCTGCACCACGCGCTGCAGCCACGATGCATCGATCGTGCCACCTGCGTCGCGTTGCACGGGTGCCGGGGCGGCAAGGTCCAGTCGCAGATCGACCCGGCTCCCAGCCAGCACGTTTCCGACCTCCGGAGGGGAGGTTGCCTGCCACGACACATCCACAACAGGTTGATCGCCCGTTGCGTAGGCGGGCGGCTGCACCGTCAAGGCACACCGCTCGATCGATGGAGGCGTGACCACACCAAGCGTGAATGCCTGCGTGTCGGCATCGCGTGCCGAGAACTCGATGCGCATGCGATCACCTTCGGCGGTGATGGGACGCTCGAATGCGCCGTCCGCCTGCCGCACCAGATCCAGTTCTCGCTCACTCACCTGACCGTTCGAGCCGGTGATGATGCAGCGCACGCGAACCTGCAGTGCTGGATCATCGCCACGAACCACGCGCACCTGCAATGGCACACTGACGCCACGCGCGATCGACTCGGCGATCGGTGTCACCTCGATCGCCACACGCGCGGGCCACTGGTCGCCCGACCAGGGTGTGAGCGTGCGCCGAAGACCGATCATGCTGGTCTGGGGCTGCCACACGATCACCGTCGCCCACACACACACCATCAGTGCACACAACATGGACGGCCATGCGGCGCGCGTCAGGCGCAGGTGGCGTGCCGGCTTCGCGCGATCCCATGCCTGCTCGGCCCGTTGAATCACCGTTCTGGCCAGCTCGCTCGATGCATCGACACCGGCACGCTGGAAATCGACGGCACTTGCGAGTTGTCCGCGCAGGGACGGTTCCACCTGTTCCAGACGAACCGCCACACTCTGCATGGATGGTGCGTGGAACCAGGTCTGCACGACCGATCGACGGACAAGATGCACGCTCGCCAGCAGTCCACCCAGCAGCAGCACGCCTCGCACAGCCCATGGCCAGCGAACCACCTGATCCACCAGCACGGCGCCTGCGACCGCAACCAGGGCCACCACCAGAAGCATGGTGATCGACCGCACGCGCTCGAGCGTGATCGCCCGCCTGTGCATCGATGCAACCTTGTTCAGAAGCGATCCTGCCACGCGTGAAAGCCTAGCAATCAGGCCGTGGCTTCCCACCGAAAGTCGCGAGAAATTCCGCTGAAATGGGCTCAGGTCAGGCGCAGCAGCCGACGACCGATCCACTCCGCAGCCAGCAGGAAGGCAAGCAGGGCGAACACCGGCCAACGATCCCACAATGGCCAGTCGATCGGCATGCGAATGGTGACCGATCGACGCGGGGCCCACTTCGATAGCTCACTGATGTCGGACGGCGCCAGCACCCGACCACCCGTCGCTTCGGCGAGTTGTCGCAGGGCGGCATGATCCGGCGTGGCATCCACACGCTCAGGCTCCTCGCTTCGAACATCCAGCCGCGCGGTGTTGGCACCAGGCATGGTGGGCTGTGTGACATGCAGCGACCACACACCTTCGCGTGGCGCCGGCCAGGCAGTGGCGAATCGGCCACCACCCTCGGGCTTCAGCTGCACCTCGATCACCTCACCACCATCGGCGCGACGCGCTTCCACCGTGATCTGATCCGCGTCCACACTGGTGGATCCATCCAGCACCACGCGAACGGGTTGATCCACGGCTGCGGAGGATGGTTCCACTTCCAGTGTCGGACCGGATGCGTCGCTGCGCAGGCCGCTTCGCGCGAGATGCCGGATGATCTGCACCCAGAATCGTTCCGGCAGCGTCTCGCCAAGACCGTGCCGCCATCGCCATGTCTCGTCGGTGCCGACATAGGCAACACTGCCGGCACCAAAGCGCATGGAAACAACCAATGGTGCGCTGGTCACGCGCTTGCCCGTGCTGGAGGAGATGGATTGTGCGGTGGCCCATGTCTCCACGGTCGGCTTGAGTTGTGCCGGATCGAGTCGTTGTGCCCACTCCAGATGCGACCATGGTTCGCCCGGCACACCCAGTGCGGCTGGCCACGACGGCTCCCCATCCTCGAGCTGCAGCAACCCAAGCCTTTGTGACAGGGGTGTGGGTTGCATCGACACCGGCTCATCCCACCGCACCAGATCCAGTGATCCACGGAATGGAAGCAGGTCCTCCAGCGGTGTGCCGACCCAAGATCCTGGCGTGCTTCGCTCGCCACCGATCCACAGGAACCCTGCTCCACGCTTGGCCACATGCTCGCGAAGCAGCCGCTGTCGCGCATCATCAAGGAAGCCGCCAGGCACATCGCCGATCACCACAACATCAAACGGTGCGAACTCTTCCTTGGTGGCTGGCAGGCGTGCAAGTGGAGCGGTTCCCTCCTGCGCAAAGTCACGGTCAGCGGAGAGCAGCATGACCGAGCTCTCCACACCCTCCTCGCGCAGCAGGATGTTCTTCAGATAGCGATATTCCCACCGGGGCCATCCATCCACATACAGCACGCGCAGTGGCCGGTCCATGAAGATGACCGACACGGGTCGGGCATCGTTCGAGGCATCCGCGTCCTGTCCTTCAGGCAGCAGCGCCACCTCCCAATCGGCCTCGCCGGCCTTGGCACGATCACCAGTCAATGTGACGCGAATGCGTCGATCCTGCCCAGGCTGCTCAGTTCGCTCGTCAAGCACCACGCCGGTCAATCGATCACGAAGCACGATGCGGACAGGTGCACTGTCACCGCTGGTCACGGTGACCTGCACAGGCACGCGATCCTTTGGAAAGGCGCGCTGCGGAAACTCCACTTCGGTGACGGCGCGATCCGCCACACCGGCTGGATCGCCGAGCGGCACCACGAATACCGGTGCCGACTGTGCCTTCAAGCGTCGGATCGTGTCGGCGTCGATGGTGTCCTGACTCCGTCCATCCGACAGCAGCACGATGGCGCTGATCGGATGATTGCCCGATTGTCGAAGCACATCCTGCAACGCCGTGGCCATCAATGTGTGACGTCCTGAGGCCTCGGGTGGCGTGGTTGGATCCGACATGGGCACCGCGCCCGATGACATGGCGAACCATGCGATGTCGTGTTCCTTCTGCAATGCGCTCCACACCGGTTCGCGCAGGATGCCGCGCACACGATCGTCGCGACTGCAACGCGCACCCTGTGCGTCATGCTCATCCTTCACCTGCAGACTCAGGGTGCGGTCCACCACGATCTGCAGGCGATCCTGTTCAACACGCTCACGCGGCCACTCGATGGCCGGACCCATCAGCAGCCATGCAAGCAGCAGAAGGGTGCACAGGCGAAGCGTTCCAAGCGCGCCGCGTGCCACGCGTGAACCGCGCAGACCCATGTACGACCACCACGCAGACATGATCAGCGCCATCAGCACCAGCACCTGAAGCCATGTCGGCCACGGCCGCTGCAGCACCACATGCCAGGTCTGATCAACCAGATTCGGTGGCACATCGAGCCATTCCAGCAGCAGCTTGTTCATGCCGTCACCGCCTTGCCGTCAACCTGCGCGCGCGGGCTTCCGAACCTGGACAGGATGCTTTCAGCAAGCAGGCACAGCATGGCGACACAGAGCAGGGGAAGGGTCCACGGTGAATCCAGACCCTGCGCAACCGCATCCGCATCGCCGGAATCCCCCAACCATCGCCACGAACCGACACCACGACGCCACGCCTCGATCGACGCATCGTCCACGCGCTCGATGCTGGCGGCGACGGGATCGAGTCGCACCGCGATCCACCGCTCGCGTCCATCTCGCTGCTTCACCTTCCACAGGCCTGGTGCGGGAATGGGTTGGCGCGTGCGTCCCTCCGCGTCGATCTCGATGGTGGGTTGACCGGTTGTCCGCGGCACCAACAGGCCGTTGCGTGCGCTGGAACCAAGCCATGCCACCTCGCCCGTGCGGAAATCCCGCTGGGATGACGCCATCACGCGGCCGGCGCGGACCGCCTCCTGGAACAGCGGCACCATGAACGGCTTCAGCGGCAGATCGGTCCACGACAGTTCGGGCGTGAACGCAAGAACCATCACCAGTCCATGACCTTCGCGCGGATGCGTGATCAACATCGCGGCGTCACCCTGGTCGAACGCGAGCGCGACGGTTTCCCGTGATGTGTCCGGAACAAACCGCACATGCCGCTGCATGCTCACCGGCTCGGCGAGCGCATCCAGCTCGGCACCAAGCAACGCGAAGAACGGTGAGCGTGGTTGACGCGGTGCCAGACGCACCAACGCATCCACCGTGCGATCCTCCACACGCAGCGCAACGCCGACCGATCGATCCAGTTGGGACATCCATGCCTGCGATGAACCATCCGGTGGCGGCATCAGCAGGGTCGTGCCACCATCGCGGACAAACTGGCCAAGCCACGACCAGCCGGCGGCATCCAGCAGGTCAGGGCGACACACGATCACGGTTTCCGCATCAACGGGCGGTCGCAGCGCGAGCGAGGCTGGATCGATCTCCTGCGGCTGCATGCCGGTCACTTCCAGTGCGCGCTGGATCCATGTGGATGCCGGCATCTGCACCAGATCCATGTCGCCACCGCGTCGACCCACGATGACCACGCGTGGCGTTGTTGTTGGTGGCGCGACCAGCGACATCGAGTCATCCAGTGGCTGGGCGTCGGGCGTCGACTCCAACTGCATGGTTCCGTCGCCAGAGGACTTCACCACCAGATCGAACTGGTTCTCGGTTGCCTGATCCGACCAACGCACATCGGCTCGACCCATTGGATCACCTGCGGCGTTGCGAACCACCACGACATCGGATGTGGGTGTGGTGCCTGTGCGCACCAGATCCACGCGCAGCGGCACATCCCTGTTGCCCTGCACTTCACCGGTGCTGCGACCCACGCGCACATCTCGGATGAACCTGTTGCCGGTTGCGGCATCAAGAGGACGCGCGCTTCGCCATGTCACGTTGCGCGCACGATCAAGCCACGCACCTGGCACGGGTTGATCCGGATCCACGCTGCCTCGACGCCATCCACTCAGCACCAGCACATCGCGGCGCTCGGTGATTGCATCCGATGCAGCGGGCAGGCACTGTTCCAGTGCACCACGCAGGTCTCCGCGCACGGCATGGGTGCCCAACTGCTGCACCATGGTGCGCGCATGCGCCAGATCACCTGTGGGCTGCATCACCACGGTGGCTGGTTGTGTGGTCGTGACCAGCGCCACGCGATCCGCCTCGCGCAGCGCGTCGATCGCCTGCAATGCCTGCTGCTTCAGGTGATCCAGCATCGTCGAACCGTCCGGCAGCCGCTCCGCACTGGTGGCCCCATCGTCGATCACGATCCACTGATCACGTGTGGCGCGCGATCCACTCCAACCGGTTGCGAGCGGCCCAGCCATGGCGATGCCGATCAAGCCGATGCCAAAGGCCCGCAGTGTGAGCAGCAGCCATCGCTCCAGTCGACGGCGACGACGCACCTTCTCCATGGCCAACCGCAGCAGCATGGTGCTCGGCCAGGGCGTCACTCGGGGGCGTCGCAACAGGAGATGCAGCACGATCGGCAGGGCCGCTGCACCCAACGCCGCCATCGCCAACCCGGGGTGCAGAAAGTTCATCCACGCCTCCGAGCGCGCCACGCGGCTTCGCGGCGACTCAACAGCGCCGCAAGGGGCGGACCGACGGAGTCATGACTGTCCAGTCGCAGCACATCATCGTTGAAGCTGCGCGCAAGGCGTTCCAACTCGGCATCGAAGTGTTTCAGCTCCTGCAGATAGGCCGCGCGGATCACCTCGGCATCCGCCTCGATGGGTGGCTGACCCTCCATGTCCTCGAATCGACGGAAGCCCTCCAGTGGAAACCGGATCTCCTGACGGTCGAGGATGCGCGCCAGCACCACATCGTGGCCGCGGAACCGCGCCTTGGCCAGCGCCTCACGCAATGGCTCCATCGGATGCTGGAAGTCGCTCAGGATGAAGATGAGTGAACGCGCACTGAGCGTGGCCAGCACCTGATCGATGGCGCGCGCCGGTTGCGCCACGCCGCCAATCTTCACGGTGGCGAGCGACTGCACCAGACTGCGCCACTGCCCCTTGGCTCCGCTGCGACGGACCGTGGCGCGCACATCATCCGCGTACACCGTCATGCCCACACGATCGCGCTGCTCCAGACACAGGTGCGCCAGTGCCACAGTGATGGCTGCCGCACAGTCGAACTTGGTCCATTGCATCGATGTGCGACCTGCGTCGGTGCCACCCCAACCTGACTTGCTGCCAAGCGTGCCGAAGCGCATGCTGCTGCTTGCATCCACCAGGATCATCACATCCAGGTTGGTCTCCTGCTCGTAACGCTTCAGGTACAGCTTGTCGCTGCGGCCGAACACCTTCCAGTCGAGGTGTCGCAACGATTCACCTGGGGTGTAGGGCCGATGCTCGGCGAACTCCACGGCCTGGCCTTGTCGCGGACTGGCGTGCATGCCGCTGCCAAGTCCATCAACAAGCATGCGTGCACGCAGTTCGAATGGTGCAAGCTGCGCCAGTGTCTCTGGCGCCAGATAGGCCTCGGCCCGCAGCGGCGCGCTCACGTGATGAGCCGGTCCAGCGGACGGCGATCCGCGGCCGGATCGAGTGGTGTGGCTTCGAGCAGCTTCTGCACGATCACTTCACTTGTCACGCCATCGGCTTCGGCGTTGAAATTGGTCACGATGCGGTGTCGAAGCACGGGCAGGGCGATGGCCTGCAGATGGGCCGGCAACACGTGCGTGTGACCCGACATGAGCGCCTTCGCCTTGGCGGCAAGAATCAGAAACTGACTGGCGCGTGGACCGGCGCCCCATGCCACATAGTCCTTCACGATCTTCGGAACATCGGCGGTGGAATCACCCTCAGCCCGCTCACCCACGCGCGTGGCCCGAACCAGTCGCAGCGCATATCGCGCCACATGTTCCGCCACAGGCATGCGACGCACGGCAGATTGCACGCGCCCCAGATCCACGGCATCCATCACCGCGTCAGGGTGGAACGATGCCTCGCCGGTGGTGCGCGTGATCACCTCAAGCTCCTCGGCCTCGCTTGGGTAGCCGATGTGAATGTTCATCATGAAGCGATCAAGCTGCGCTTCGGGCAACGGGTAGGTGCCTTCCTGTTCGATCGGATTCTGCGTGGCCAACACGAAGAACGGACTTGGCAGTCGATGCGCCACACCACCCACGGTCACCTGGCGCTCCTGCATCGCCTCCAGCAGTGCGGCCTGGGTCTTGGGTGGTGTGCGATTGATCTCGTCCGCCAGCACCAGGTTCGAGAAGATGGGTCCGCGCACGAAACGAAGCGCACGCGTGCCGCTCGCACGATCCTCCTCGATCACTTCCGTTCCGGTGATGTCCGAAGGCATCAGGTCGGGCGTGAACTGGATGCGGCTGAACTGCATGCTGAGCGTGCGCGCCAATGTGGCGATGAGCAGCGTCTTGGCCAGTCCAGGCACGCCTTCAACCACCGCATGTCCACCGCACAGCAGGGCCAGCAGTGTCTCGTCCAGCACGCGGTTCTGGCCCACGATCACCTTGTGAACTTCACGGCGCACCTTCTCCACCGCCTGGGTCGCCCAGGCAGCCTCTTCGGCGGTCAATCCTGCGTCCATCGGCGGGGTATCGCTCATGCGGCGAGTATAGAGTTGCCGCGTGCCTGAACTGCCGGAAGTGGAGAGTTTGCGCAGGGATCTGGAGGCCCGGATCCTGGGTGCCCGCGTGGAGCAGTCGCGGTTGCTGCGGCCTGATGTGCTGCACCGATCCGCCGATGCACCAGAGGTGCCATTGCCCACCGGAAGCGTGGTGACGCGACTGCTTCGACATGGCAAGCAGCTGGTCGTCGAGACATCGAACCACGGATGCCTGCTGGTGCACCTTGGAATGAGTGGATCGCTTCGCGTCGTTCCGGATCATGATGCGGGTTCGATCGACCACGAGCGACATGTGCACGCGCGCTGGACGCTGCGAACCACACGGGGCGCGCTGGTGCATCTTCGTCACCGCGATCCACGACGGTTCGGCTGGCTCGAATCACACGCGTCCCTGCAGTCGATCCTGGATACATGCTGGAACCAGCTTGGCCCTGATGCGCTCACCGTGGAATCGTCGGCCTTGATCGCGGCGTTCAAGGGTTCGCGACGCGCATTGAAGTCGGCACTGCTTGATCAGTCGGTGACTGCAGGCATAGGGAACATCTACGTCGACGAGTCGCTGTTTCGTGCAGCACTGCATCCATGCATGCCGGTGCAGAGACTGAAACCCGATCAGGTGGATCGACTCGCCGTGATCATCCGCAAGGTGCTGCAGCAGGCCGTGGATCGTGGTGGAAGCACCATTCAGGATCACCGCACAGCGGATGGTGGCTGGGGATCGTTCCAGAAACTGCACAAGGTGTATGGACGCGCCGGTCTGCCATGCACCACCTGCAAGGCGCCCCTGACATCCCGACTGGTGCAACAACGCATGACCGTGTTCTGCAAGAGCTGCCAACCACGGCGGCCTGGAAGGCCCTGAGAGAGGCCCGGGCTTCGCGGTACCCATTGGCATGAACCGGTTGGTCCGATCGATCCAGGTGGCCTTCCCGTGGCTTGTGCACAGCCTGCCTGCGGAAGGCTGATGCTCTGCGCGCAGAACCAGGCAAGTTCAATGCGCTTGGCCAGAAATGCGGACGTTGATGCACCGCTGGACCGGCTTCTCTTCTGGAGGATGATGAAAGAGTTCTTTTCATCGTCATAGAAGAGAGCCATGTCAGATTGTGGACAACTTCGATTCTCCCACATAAGTCGTGCCTGTAGTTGGATCTACAGAACAAACACGATGTGCAGAGCCTGTCAATCAAGATCCAGCAACTGTTCGCTGGACACAAGCCAACCCCATCAACCGTTCAACAAGCCACCAGACAACCCACCAAATGGTTTCTGAACCGTTATGCAGCAGGCCGAACGAGACAGGAAATCAACACCACACATGACCCGGCGTGGTGTGTCGAGGAACTGTTGATAAGTCCACAGACCGAGCGTCAGGCTTCGTTCGGAGCCGCTTGCAGCACCTGCTGGATGCGATCGACATCCGCCTTCAGGCGCTCATCGCGTGTCTGCTTGGTGTCCACCTGTCGGATCGCATGCAGCACAGTGGTGTGATCGCGACCACCGAGGTAGCCACCGATCTCCTCCAGGCTGTATCGCGTGTGCCGACGAGCGAGCCACATGCACACCTGACGCGGCAGTGCAACGCTCTTGTGGCGTCGCTTGCCAAGCAGATCGGTGAGCTTGATGTCGTAGTAGCGCACCACCGCATCCAGGATCGCCTGGATGTTGGGCTGCGGATTGCCGCGTCCCTGTGACAGAGGATCGCCACCGATGGCTTCCTTGGCGAGTTCAAGATCGATCTCGCGACCCGTTGCCATGGCCAATCCACGCACCTTGGTCAGCGCACCTTCCAGCTCGCGGATATTCGAGTCGATGCGCGCAGCGACGTAGGCAGGCACATCGTCCGGCATCTGCAGGTTGTGCAGACGCGCCTTGGCCTTCAGGATGTTCACACGCGTCTCGTAGCAGGGGCGCTCCATGCGAGCCACCAGACCGCTGTTGAAACGGCTCACCAGGCGCTCTTCCAGATCCGGGATCTCGGCCGGCGCGGCGTCGGAACTGAGCACGATCTGCCGACCAGACTGATGGAGCGCATTGAAGGTGTGGAAGAACTCCTCCTGCGTCTGCTCGTGCTTCGACAGGAAGTGGATGTCGTCGATCACCAGCAGATCCACATTGCGGAAGCGGTGACGGAACTCGCCCATGCGACCCGCCTTCACGCAGTCATGGAACGCGTCCATGAAGGTGCTGCAGCTGATGTAACTGATGCGCGCGGTTGGTTGCTGGCGAAGCAGCTGCTGGCAGATGGCCTGCAGCAGGTGCGTCTTGCCAAGACCCACGCCACCATGCACGAAGAAGGGGTTGTAGGCGCGGCCCAGCTTGGAGGCCACGGCCATGGCGGCCGCGTGCGCCAGGCGATTGCCCGGACCCACCACGAAGCCGTCGAATGAGTAGTCGGGGCTGAGCACCATCTGCTCATCCAGCATCACGGAGGTCTCGTTCATCGAGCCGGCGGAATGGTTGCCGGTTGGCTGCGGCTGCTCACCACCCACGCCATCGGGGCCGATGAAACGCACCGCGAGCAACTGGCCGGTGACCGACTGCACCGCTTCGGTGAAGGCGGCCAGGCAGGTGCGCTGCAAGTACTTCAAACGGACAGGCTCATCCACCAGCAGGCGAAGCACGCCGCGCTCGATCCCCAGCACGGCGATCCGGTCGAACCAGTGCCTGCAGATCTCCGGGTTGTTGCGACGCAGATAGGCGTGCATCGCGGTGTGGAGATCTTCATCCGAAATCGGCATGACCAAGGGGACCTTTCCAGCACAGTGAAACCGACCACCTTTCGGTGGCTGCATGAAAACCCATACACACGGGGACGGAAGACGCAACTGCTCAGTGAACGGAAGTGAATCGCGTCAGCATTTACCGGTGCTGAAGCGGGTCGGGAAAATAGACCGGGATCCCAAGGTCGTCAACCGACTTTTCCGATGAAACCATACAAACAGAAAAACAAGGAAAAGAACGCGATTTCGAACAAATTCAGGACTGCGGGGGTTGCGGCGTTTCGGCCGAAGATGAAGCCCCATGTGCCGCGGCATCCGCAGCACTCTGCCGCTCATATCGCTGCCGATTCGTCCGGTGATCCATGAGCAGGTGCACGCGCTCCGCATGTTCACCCGCCGCCTCCATCAGGCGCTCGCGCGCATACGACATGTTGGTGCGGCGACTCACATGCACCACAACGATGTTGGGTGCCTTCCAGGTCTGGATCAGGTTCCGGATGTCTTCCACATGCAGGTGCTTGCCCACCTTGGCACGGTCCCGATGCTCCGGATCGAAGAAGGTGCACTCCGTGATCACGATCTGGGCGTTCACGAACTCGTCCCGGAGCAGGAAGGGGCCCATTTCCGTGTCTCCGGTGTAGGCGATCAGGGGGATTTCCATCATCCTGGTGATCTCGGTGCCTGCCGCCTTCAGGTCGCGAAGGCGGTCCTGTGGCAGGCCATGGAACTCGTCCTTCAGCTTGCTGCGCCGTTCCAGCACCACAAATCCAAGGCTCGGGGCGGAATGGCTGACTTCGATGCCGCGCACGAACACGTTGGGGCGGATCTGGAAGTCCACCCCAGGCTCCAGCCCGACGATCTCATGGGGGGTCTTCTGGCGCTCCAGATCGACCCAGGTGGCCATCATGGCCTCCAGCGGCTTCACCAAGCGTGGATGGCATAAGACCCTTCCGGTGCCCAGCTTCTGGAAGTTTCGTTGACTGAACCAGTAGGGCAAGGCCGCCACATGGTCCATATGGGCATGGCTCAGACACACCGTTCCGGCGGTCAGCACCGGTCGGGGGCACAAACCCACGTCGAATGCGAGATCAAGTTCCGGAACATGCACCACCGCTTCCTCGCCAGCGACGCTGACGCCTTGGATGCGGTAGGGCGGAATGAAGAGGAAGCCCATCTGCCCCTCGCGGGGCGGCGGCTTTGGAACCATGTCGAATCTCCTGTAGCGGCGCTTTCGCGCGGCTAGGCGTGTGCGAAAGGCCCATCCTACCGGGCCACTGGTTGGATCGGCAAATCATTTGCTGAAAATCACCATTCTGCAGGAATTTTGTTTTTGAAATGACGTACCGAAATGAAATGTGAGCGATTCACCGCAGTTTTTAGCCACGGGTTCAAGGAGTTCTCCGATCACCGAAACACCTGAAAAACCTGCCACACAGCAGCCACCCCTTCTTGGCGACTTTCACGACGATCCGGACATGCGTCCCATCGTGGCCATGTTCCTGGGTGAGCTGCCAAGGCGCGTGAGGGACTTCCAGGCTGCGTTCGAGACATCCGATCTGGTGCTGTTCCGACGGCTGACACACCAGATGAAGGGTGCCGCCGGGGGCTATGGCTATCCATCGATCACCCAGGCAGCCATCGCACTCGAGCGATGCGTGGACATGAGCGGTGACACATGGACCCGAACATGTCGCGTGCATCTGGATGCGCTTGTGCTGCTGCTCCGCCGTGCCCATGCCGCCGCGGCGCTTCTGCCACAATGAGCCTGCATGTCCGACGAGGCACCATCTCCACGCCTGCTGGCAATCGATGACTCCG
>Ga0209617_10000610_pt1 | contig 15996 bp, 10 predicted proteins | sample LakEriepJuly2011_2_FD_187459 | JGI IMG/M metagenome (GOLD analysis project Ga0209617, IMG submission 187459) | Freshwater microbial communities from dead zone in Lake Erie, Canada - CCB epilimnion July 2011 (SPAdes) (version 2) | ecosystem: Environmental > Aquatic > Freshwater > Lentic >... | reverse complement strand
GGCCTTGAATATGTATCAGGAGCAATTGGGGACTCTTAAAGACAACATGTCTGCTGCCAACAGCCGCATCAAAGACATCGATGTCGCGGAGGAGAGTACCAACTTCGCCAAGTACAACATCCTGGTCCAAGCCGGTACGGCGATGTTGTCGCAGGCTAATTCCAGTTCGCAGAGCGTTCTCCGACTGCTCGGCTAATCAGATCGAGTGAGTATGCGGTTCGGGATGAGGTGGCGCAAAATGCCAGGATAAACCTGACATCGGTCCCCAGCTCAGTCGCTCCGCTCCGCTCTCTTTCACCGCTGCGGCTTCATGCGCAAAGACCCGGTTCGAGGCCCATGATCAGAAGATCAATTGGCTCTAAGTTCTGAACGAACAGTTCAAACCCAATGCAGGGTCCTGCGTTCATCCCACAACCCACTTTTCTCCGTCGTGTGACGGATGGCGAAAGCCAAGCGGCCGGTCGTTGAAAGATCCGGCACGGGTTCCAGGAGGTCACCCGATCAAATAAGACCTCCGGCGGCAAGGATGCCGTCTTGCAGTATGAAAGAGCTCTGGCGACGGAGCGATTTCAAGGAAGGAACCAAAACTATGGTCATTAACACAAACTACTCGGCACTGTCTTCAGGCCGGCAATTGGGCGAGTCACAAGGAATGCTGAACAAATCGCTGGCTCGATTGAGTTCGGGATCGAAACTGGTCAATCCGTCGGACGACGCAGCCGGATTTGCGGTCTCCGCGCGTTTCGACGCTCAAATCAATCGAACACAGGCTGCCGTTGATAACATCGGGAACGCAGTTTCGTTCTCCCAAACCCAGGATGGTTACCTAAAGAAGGTGGCTAAGGCCCTGGACCGCATGAGTGAGCTATCCATGCTCGCTCTCGATGAAACCAAGAGCGACACGGACCGTGGGCTCTATAACAACGAGTTCACGAAACTCGGAGCCTTTGTCACAGCATCTTCGACCCGTGATTTCAACGGCGTGAGTATGTTCGGTGGTTCCGCCATCAATGTGACGGTCAACAGCGAGGGGACATCCAACTTCGCCTACAATGCGGTCAACCTGTCACTAAATAGCTACACCGTAGCTACGGGTTCCACCATTACGACTACCGCCAATGCGTCCACCGCGTTGACCAACGTGAAGGCCGCCATCAATCAGTTGGCCACAGATCGCGCCACAGTGGGTGCTAATCAAGCCGCCCTGAACATGTATCAGGAGCAGTTAGGGGTGTCGAAAGACAACCTGACGGCCGCCAATAGCCGCATCAAGGACGTGAACGTCGCTGACGAAAGCACGACCTTCGCTAAGTACAACATCCTGGTCCAGGCGGGCACGGCCATGTTGGCCCAGGCTAACGCCAGTCCGCAGTCGGCCCTCCGTCTCTTGGGCTAAACCCTCCGGATGGTTCGGTCCTGGGCGCGCCGCATCGGGCGCGCCTAGGCCGGGAGGAGTGGAGAAAGCCTCCCTCCTCCGGCTCCAGATCGGAGCTTCTGAGCGCCAGAATGTTCTGGATCACAGAGGGCTCGGCAAGAAAGGCGGAACGTGGACTCAGCAATCAGTCCGTAAGGTGGGCGGGGAGAAGACTCCCGAAAGTTCATTGGATCGGCAGGCCCGATGGCATTCAGGGAGGGCTTCAAAACCGGTCTTCTTGCGGATTGATTTCTGCGTCCAAAACGTACCCAGCAACTCCCCGGAAGGACTTCGGTCTTCCCGGGGTTTTTTGTCTAATCAGGAACCTAGCACCGAGGTTGAGACTTACGCGACAAGCCTGACCCGGAACCACATGAGCTCGAAGGAGTTGTTGAGGATAATCCAAGAGTATTGGTCAGCCGTTGCGAGCGGATAGCAAACTCACCCTCGGACGAGCAGTCCAGACGCCGAAATGAGACCTGCCAGAGGTCTCGGGTGCGCCGCCGCCCAATCCCGGGTGTTCAAACCCAGCAACGCCACAGGGCGAGCACCTTCTCCCAAAATCCAGATGAATTCACCCTGCCGGGCAGCAACTTTCGGTGTTCTTCGATCTGGAGAAGCCGTCCGATCGGGCTAAATTAGAGGAGTCCCAGTTGCTGTTGTGTAGATTAAAAGGGGTTTGTGGTGATCGATGAGGTTCGGCGGATGCCGGAACTGTTCACGGTGTTGGGCCCCCTGGCGGACCGGATCAAGTCTTCGGTGAGGTGGTGGACGCGATCTTTTGAGGCCTGAGTGGCAGCGGCAAGGTTTCGAATTGCGATTTGGCCGGGGTGGGCTTTCGAGGTAGCCTGTGGGTCACAACATGGAAAACGTCGTGATCATTGGGACTGGCTGCGCCGGTCTGACTGCTGCCATTTACACGGCCCGCGCCAATCTCAAGCCGCTGGTCCTCACGGGCACCATGCCCGGGGGACTCCTGACCACCACGAGCATCGTGGAAAATTTCCCGGGTTTTCCCGAGGGCGTCGATGGCTATGAGTTGATGACCCGCATGCAGGCCCAGGCCGAGAAGTTCGGGGCCCAAGTGAAGTTCGCCACCGTGGATTCGGTGAAGTTTGGCGACGGCGTGACCGAACTCATTGTCGATGGCGAGCCGGTCCAGACGCGCACGTTGATCATCGCCAGCGGCGCAGGCCACAAGCACCTCGACGTCCCGGGCGAAGATGAGTTGGAAAAGAAGGGTGTGACCTACTGCGCCACCTGCGATGGGGCATTGCCCATGTTTCGCAATCAGCCGGTGGTGGTGATCGGTGGCGGCGACTCGGCCTGCGAAGAGGCGACCTACCTGACTCGATTTGCTTCGAAGGTTTACCTGATCCATCGCCGCGACACGCTGCGGGCTTCACGAATCATGGCCGAGCGCACGTTGGCCAATCCCAAGATTGAAATGGTCTGGGACAGCGTGGTGACCGAGGTCACCGATGTGGCGGCAGACAAAGTCACGGGCGTGAAGCTCAAGAATCTCAAGACCGGTGCCGAGTCACACCTGCCGTGCACCGGGGTGTTCGTGGCCATCGGGCATGTGCCCAACACCTCTCTCTTTAAGGGCACTTTGGATCTTCATGAGAATGGCTATTTCAAGACCGATGGGACGGTCCTGACGAAGATTCCTGGCGTGTTCGTGGCCGGTGATTGTGTGGACTCGGTGTACCGCCAAGCCATCACGGCCGCAGGGCTGGGCTGTTCGGCGGCGATCGAAGCCGAACGCCACCTGGCCGCCATCCAAAGTTGAGACCATCGAGGTCTCTGATTTATGGGTTGCTGGATACCTTCTGTGACTTCGCAATTTCTGCATTCATTTCTCCGCGATGACCTCCATAACGCCGATGGATTTGAAGTCTCACTTTGATGAGACGGGCCCGATCCGACTGCTCGATGTGAGGGAGCCGGACGAACACGCTCATTGTGCTCTGGCGGACTCGAGGCTGCTACCGCTCTCTCAATTGGAGGCGCGATGGCAGGAACTGGAGGAGTGGTGCGGAGCCGAAGGGGACACCGTGGTGTATTGCCACCACGGGGTGCGCAGTGCGCACGCGATCGCATTCCTCGAGGAGAAGGGGTTGTCCGGTTTTATAAATTTGACCGGTGGCATCGATCGCTGGAGCCGCGAGGTCGATCCCTCCGTGCCCCGTTATTGGTAATCGGCCTTAGGGATGGGTATCTCCGATAAGTCCCGGTTTCTCGCTATTTCCAGTGGGAAGGCCGGGTCTCCCGACCCGGCGTCCCGCGCGGTTTCCCCATACCCTGGCATTCCCAGGGGGCACCCAACCTGCAGACCGTCCAGTGGGGGCAATGGACTTACAACGCACCGCCCAACCCACTAACTCACCCTGTAGGTCCACCCTGTAGGCCGGGTCTCCCGACCCGGCGTCCCGTAGGAATTCCGCAACATCGAGCGTTTCTAGCGGCCCGGTATTCCCGACTCACCCCTCGAACAAGTACCGCAGGTCGTCGAGCGTGAGCGCCTGGGCGAACTTATCCTCTCCGAGTACATCCTCGGCCAGTTGGCTCTTGGATCGTTGGAGTGCACGAATTTTCTCTTCGACGCTGTTTTTGATGAGCAACCGATAGGCGATGACCGTCTGTCGCTGGCCAATGCGGTGGGCCCGGTCGATGGCCTGATTTTCAACAGCGGGATTCCACCACGGGTCAAAGAGAACGACATAGCTGGCGGCTGTCAGGTTGAGTCCGAATCCGCCTGCCTTGAGGGAGATCAGGAAGACGGCTTCACCCGAGTGTTCTTGGAATTGCTGAACCAGTTCGCCGCGGTTCTCTGTGTCGCCGGCTAAGTAGTAGGTCGGCCAGTTTCGCTCGGCGATGGCCTTCTTAATTAGACCCAGCATTTCCACGAACTGGGAAAAGACGATGACCTTGCCGCCCTCCTCCATGATGGGATCGAGAGTCTCCATGAGGGCTTCGACCTTGGTGCTCTCGGCCTTGGAGTCCTCTTTGACCAACTTCGGGTGGCAACAGATTTGCCGCAATCGAAGCAGGGAGGTCAGGAGGTTGAATCGATTCTTGTTGAGCTGAGAGGCGGTGCTGATGCCCAGCAGCATCTGTTGGGCCCGTTTGAGCTCGGCCTTGTAAAGGGTCTTCTGTTCGCCCTCGAGTTCACAGAGCAGGTCTTCCTCGATGCGCTCAGGCAAGTCCTTGGCGACTTGCATCTTGGTGCGCCGCAGCAGGAACGGGCGGACGCGTGCCGCAAGACGTCGCCGGCAGAGGGGATCCTCCTTGGCATCGAAGAGCTTCTGGAAATCTCCCCGGTTGCCGAGGATGCCGGGCATCGCGAAGGCCATCAGGCTCCAGAGGTCCATCAGCTTGTTCTCAATGGGAGTGCCGCTCAGTAGGACCCGGTTCTTCGCCTCGATCCGGGTGGCGATCAGGGCGGTGACGGAACCTGGGTTCTTGATGTACTGCCCTTCGTCCAAGACGACGGCCAAGAATTCAGTGTGGAGCTTCTCACCGATGGATCGCAGTTGATTGTAGTTGATGATGTGCAGATCGGCCGAGCCGGTCTGGCTAGGTAACGATTTCATGTCATCACTGCTCCAGACCCGCGGACGGACGCTTGGAAGAAACCGTGCGGTTTCGGAGCGCCAGTTGTCGGCGACGGACTTGGGGCATACCACCAAGATGGGCCCGGGTTTGGCGTACTGGCCTCGCAACCAGGCAATCCAAGTCAGGGTCTGGAGGGTTTTACCCAGACCCATATCGTCGGCGAGGATGCCACCAAATCGGTTGGTGCTCAGGTAGGCTAAGAAGTGGAAGCCCTCCTTCTGGTAGGGACGAAGTTCTGCTTGGATCTCCACCGGAATCTCCGGAGTCACGCGGGCTTTCAGTTCAGCAGCCCGGCGTTCGACCTTTTGATAGTTCGCCTCCGAGAGGAATTGGCGGGCCGCAGGGTCGGCTAATTGGAGCGCGTGCAGACGCTGCTTCTCGGAGCTGAGTTCGTGGGGGTTGAGTCCCAGACGGGCCAATTGCTCGTCTTCTTGTTCGGACAGTTTGAACTCCAGTTTGCGCCAACCCTTGTCGGAGAGGCGGACCCATTTGCCTCGGGCATTGAGCAGGAGCTTGATCTCGTCTTGCGAGAGCGACGTGTCCGAGACATCGACGATCACTGAGAGGTCGAACCAGTCGATGCCCGATTCTTGAACGTCCAGTTTGACGGTTCCAGCCACCTCAGACTGCAGGAACGAGGCCAGTTCGCCGCGGAGGTCCAGTTCGAGCGACAGTGGGAGCGATTTGAGCCAGGGAACAAAGCGATCTGGAAATTGTCGGGTGACTTTGGCAGACCAGCGCTGACGGGCGAAGTCCCACCGAAAACCCGAGGCGTCGAGTCGTCGGGCAGCCTCAGCAAGGGCAGACCGGTCGAACATCCAGAGCGATTCTGGCGAGTCTGCGGTTCGTGAAGTCCCCGTTTTTCCGGGTGCTTGCGTTGAGTCTTGGGCGTCGAGGTCGGTCCATGCAGTGCCCGTCCAACGCTCCACGGGTTGTCCGTCGGGGCGGACAGCCAGAAGGTCCATGAAGCAGAACTCGTTGTCGTAACCAACGATGGGCTGAACCAATTCAGCCTGAATCCGCGGCTGGAGCGGGATTACCGATACCTTGGAAGAAAGGCGGGGCGGAAGGGCCAACTGAAGGTGGGAAAGGAAACGGACACCAGCCTGAGTCTCGAGGGCCGGGGCCGGGATGCGAGTCTCCAGCGCAGGGTCCAGAGCACGGTCCTCGGCTGGGGGGCCGGAGAAGAGCGTGTCGAGCGTCAGGTAGAGGGTCGGGCGGCCATGGAGGGTCAGGAGGAAGGGGGGCACGGCCTGCCCATCTCCGGTGAGCAGCCGCAACGAATAGTCGGAATAGTCGTCGGCGGCATCGTTGAGGGTCCAGCGCAGGGCCAGTTCTGGTCGGTTCAAGGGTTCACCCGCCGCGCCCACGATGAACGGATGCAGTGCGGGCAAGCGTAGCACCCGGTTCAGGAACAAGCGGGTGTTCTGGTCGTGGTAGAAGAGTTCGATGGGGTATCCGTACCGGGCCCGTTGGGCCAGCGGTTGCCAAAGTAGGGCAACCTCCACCACGAGTTCCGTAGCGTGCTTCTCGTCGAAGTCTTTGAATTTTCCGGGCTTGATCGCCGCCCAGGTGTCGGCCCCCGCCTTGCGCCATTCGACCAAGGCCTCTTTGGCGTCTAGCCGGAGGCGTAGTTCGATCTGGCCACCGGGCCGTGCGTCTTCCGAAGGGCCGAGTTGGAGGTTGGTTAGAAGAGTTCTCCAGCGAGTGACGTCTCGCTCCCGCCTGTGGGTGGACACCGCAACACGGGCCTCATCCGGTTGGGTCACCGACTTCAGAAAAGCCGGTATGGCCAGATTTCGCTCTTCGGCGAAGACGGCGATATATTGCCACAGCTCCCAGGAAGAACGCGGCATGGCATTCCACAAATCAGCCTTTTGCCACGCGTTTTCTGTAATCAAGAAACCCAGCTCGGCCAAGTGTCCCAAAGTGAGAGCTGTGCCGCTCCGGATCCGCGCAAAGAGACTGTCAATGAGGCGGATAACCTCTATCTCGTTCGGCTTGAGCGCGCGCCCCAGATTACCGGCTACGGAGCTTGCCAATTCGCTGGCAGCGGTATCCGTTGGAGTTTCGACGGGAAGGTCTGGGACGGCAACGGAACGTGGACTCGGACGCCCGGCCTTCCGGGGAGTCAGGGTCGGGGCAACGGCCAGCGAGCGAGCGGTGGGCTTGGCCTTGGGTTTCATACGAGCAACACTTCTTAGATGGTGCATTGTGTGCCTCTGATCGCAAGGCTGGGTCCGGGTTTGGGCCAGAAGCTTTGGGCTGTTCGATCTCTCCGGGGCACGGAACTCTGTCGGCGGAATGTTGTCTCGATGGTTTCGCCGAGGGCTTCGTTGGCTTGTCGCTCTTCTTTTGTTGCCGATCAACCTGGGGGTGAGTTGGGCTGCCTGGGAGGTCGGTCGGACCTCTGTTTCTGGCAGCCCATTTTGGGTGCCGCTCTTGGTCGGTTTTGGAATTTGGATGGTGGTCTATGTCCAACTGCCACGCCCAATGTGGATTTATGTCCTGGGCCATGAGTTGACTCATGCACTCAGCGCCTGGATGTGTGGATCTCGGGTTCAATCCTTCAAGGTGAACAGCCGAGGAGGAGAGGTCCGGGTCAGCAAGAGCAATGCGTTCATTGCGCTCTCTCCCTATTTTTTACCCATCTACTCGATCCTCTGGTCCCTGATCATGGTCGTGGTGCAATGGCGCTGGGGTAAGGAGTGGTGGGTCATGCCGGTGTATCAGGTGGGTTTGGGTCTGACCTACGGCTTCCACGTCACCATGACGGCGGTGATTTTGCGCATCCGACAGCCGGACCTGGTGGGCGAGGGGTTTCTGTTTTCAGGGTCGCTCATCTGGCTGGGCAATGCCTTAATGCTTCTGTTGGGCATGACTTGGTTGGCCGGGCGTCCAGGCATGGGGGCCACGTTGCGGTCGGCAGCGCGCCTTTCCGGTGAGTTCTATCTGCAGGCGTGGCGGTGGGTACAACAATGGATCTCTTGAGAAAATGAGGCTCTCGTTGGAGGCCCTGCCGTGAGGGATGCATCGCGGGTTTCGATCGCTGTGTTACAAATGAAACTTGAAACTCAGCCCACGCAGGCGAGAAGCTTCTGATCTTAGGTACGCATGAATCTTGGCGATATTCTCACGACACGGCAGATCGTTCCTGAACTGGCGGCCAAAAACCGGTGGGAGGCCATCGATGAGCTGATCGGGTGCCTTGTCGCCGCTGGCAAGGTTCTGCCCGAACATCGGGAGGCCATCACCGCGGTCGTCAAAAAGCGCGAGACCTCCATGAGCACGGGTATTGGATTCGGCATCGGTATCCCGCACGCCTCCACCGATTTGATTCCCGAGGTGATCGCCGCCTTTGGGCGTTCCCGCACTGGCGTCAGCTTTGATTCATTGGACAATCAACCGGTCCATTTAGTGACCTTGTTCTTGGTGCCCGCCGGGCAGTTCCAGCGTCACCTGCATACCTTGGCTGGAATTGCCAAGGTCTTGCGTCGCGATGACTTCCTGAAGTCCATCTCCAACGCCTCGGATGCCGAAGCCATGATCAAACTGATCCGCGATTTCTCCGAGGGTCTGCGCTGACCTCCGTTGGGGTGATTCCATTCGAGCCCGACACTTCCGTCCCATGTTCCATTCTGTTATTGAATCTCGGCTCCGCGCCGTGGTTTCCGCTCTCGTTCCTACCGCCGATCCGGCCACCATCCAGGTGAAGCCGGTTTCCGAGGCTCGGTTTGGTGATTTTCAGAGCAACTCTTTGATGTTGGTGGCGAAGGCCGCCCGCATGAATCCCCGCCAATTGGCCAGCGATGTGGTGGCGCGCCTGGATGTCTCCGATTGTTGCGAACCTGTTGAGATTGCTGGCCCGGGTTTTTTGAACTTTCGACTCACTCGACCTGCACTCGAGAATTGGGTGAGTGACGCGGCCAGCGGCAAACCGGTGCTCATACCTCAGGCTGAGACACTGCGGACAGTGGTTCTGGATTTCTCCTCACCAAATGTCGCTAAGCCCATGCATGTCGGGCACATCCGGTCTACCGGCATCGGGGATGCGTTGCAGCGGATGTGGCGACTGCTCGGACACCGAGTCATTAGTGACAATCATATCGGCGACTGGGGGACTCAGTTCGGTAAATTGCTGGTGGGTTGGAAGGAGTTGCTCGATCGGCCGGCCTTGGAGAGTGATCCGATCGCCGAAATGGAGCGTCTCTACAAGACGGTCAACACCCAGTGCGATGCCGAACCAGCCCGCTTGGAGATGGCCCGCCAGGAATTGGTGCGCCTGCAAGCCGGTGACCCTGAAAACCTGGCGATCTGGAAGGAGATGATCCGTCTCTCGCAAGTTCAGTTCGACACGCTCTACGGGCGGATGGGCACTCGGTTTGATCGTACCCTGGGTGAAAGTTTCTACAATTCTGAGTTAAGCCCGGTGGTGGAGGCGCTGATGGCGGCGGGCATTGCGCGTTTGAGCGATGGAGCGGTTGCGGTGTTTAGCGATCGGGCTTTGGCTCCCAAGGAGGATCCATTCTTGGTGAGCCGGGATGGGGAGTGGGTGGATGTGCCGGCACTCATTCGCAAGAGCGACGGAGGGTTCAATTACATGACCACCGATCTGGCCACGGTCGATTATCGCATCCGGACCTGGGCTCCGGACGAAATCCTCTACGTGGTGGATGACCGGCAATCGGGGCATTTTCGGGCGCTCTTCCATGTCTTTGCCCGGTGGCAGCCCGAGGCCTATCGCAAGACTCAATTGCGGCACGTGGGTTTCGGAAAGATTTTGGGTGAAGATGGAAAGCCCTTCAAAACTCGTTCTGGGGATACGGTGCGACTGGCCGACCTCCTAGATGAGGCTGAGGAGCGAGCCCTGCAAGTGGTCACCGAGAAGCGGCCAGACTTAGAGGCTTCAGAACGTCGGGAGATTGCCCGGATCGTCGGTATCGGAGCCGTCAAGTGGCAGGACTTGTTGCCGAATCGGCAGAGCGACTATGTGTTCTCCTGGGATAAGATGCTGGCGCTCCAAGGCAACACCGCGCCCTACGTCCAGTATCAGTACACCAGGGCGGCGAAGGTGGTCCGCGACTCCGGTGCGCCGACAGCGGCCCAGCCCATCGCTTTGACGGAGCCCGCCGAGATCGCCTTGGCCAAGCATCTCATGAACTTGGGTTTCACGCTGCAAGCGGCCGCCGAGGAATGTCGCCCCAACTATTTGTGCAACTACCTCCATGAGTTGGCGGGCCTTTACAGTAGTTTCTATGAGGCTTGTCCCGTGCTGAAGGCCGAAGAACCGGCCCGCTCGACTCGGTTGGCCTTGTGCCGGCTCAGCGCCCAAGTATTGCGGTTAGGCCTTGAGACGCTGGGCATCGAAGTCACCGAGAAGATGTGAGGCGGGCGGATTTCCGAGGCCATTGCTGCGCTAGAGACCGCCGGGGTGCCTCGGGCGGTTTACCTTCGGGGATTGTTTCTCAGATGCTCGCGGATTTCCGTGAGAAACTCCTCACCGTAGTCTCGGAGTTTGCGTTCACCGACGCCCGAGATGGTCAGGAATTCTTCATCGGTCGTCGGAAGGTCCCGAGCCATGAGTCGCAGCGAGTTGTCGCCAAAGACAATGTAGGGCGGAACACCCAAGCTGTCGGCCTGTGACTTGCGCAGGAGGCGGAGCTTCTCGAAGAGCAGTTCGTCGCAGTCGATGTCCCCAACCCGTTCGGCCTTGGGGCGGGATCGCTCCATCGGCTTGGTAAGGGTGATGATCCGACGGTCCTTCAGGGCGGTCATGCCATCTGGGGTCATCTCCAAGACACTGAACTGCTCGGAGGTTTGCCGAAGGTATCCTAGGCGCACGAGTTCACGCCCGATCGAGGACCATTCATTGCGGCTCAACTCTGAGCCGATGCCGTAGGTGCTGAGCTTGTCGTGCCCCCACTGGATCACTTTTTCAGACTCGCTGCCGGTGAGCACCGCGATGACATGATTGAACCCGGTTCCAAATCCGCTCTTCTGGCGGATGCGGAAGACGCAGCTCAGAAACTTCTGGGCAGCCACCGTGCCGTCCCAGGTGGAGCGGGGACTCAGGCAATTGTCGCAGGTGCCGCAGTTGGGTTGCGGGTAGACCTCACCGAAGTAGCCGAGCAGACCAGCCCTTCGGCACTCGGAACTGTCGGCATAGTGACTGATCTGCTGGAGTTGTTCGCGCGCGATGCGCTGTTCTTCCGGGTCGGTTTTCTCGGCAATGAAGGCCGTTTGCTTAGCGACATCCCCAGGGCTGTAGAGCAAGAGGCATTCACCGGGCAGTCCGTCCCGCCCGGCCCGGCCGGTTTCCTGGTAATAGCCTTCGATGTTCTTGGGCAGATCGTGATGGATGACGAAACGGACATTGGGTTTGTTGATGCCCATGCCGAAGGCGACCGTCGCGCAGACGACCCGCACCTCATCCCGCAGGAATGTGTCCTGATTGTTAGAACGTTCTTTGGAGGACAACCCAGCATGGTAGGCCAGCGACTTGACGCCGTCCTGAGCCAGTTTGGCCGCCACTGAATCGGCCGAAGCCCGTGAGAAGCAGTAGACGATCCCGCTCTCTTTGGGGCGAGCTCGTACAAAGTCGAGAATTTGCCGATAGGCCTGGGATTTTGGGATGACCCGGTAAGTCAGGTTTGGGCGGTTGAAGCTGGCCACGTGGACCGACGGATCCTTCAGGTGGAGCTGCCGGATGATATCATCCCGGACCCGGGTGGTGGCCGTCGCAGTCAGGGCCATGAAGGGCAGGTCAGTGAACTGTTCCCGGAGCAGGGACAGTTGCCGGTATTCGGGGCGGAAGTCGTGCCCCCATTCGCTGATGCAATGGGCCTCATCCACCGCCACCTGCTGGACATTCCACTGACGCAGGGCATCGAAGAGCGAGCCTTCGCCGATCATCAGACGCTCGGGGGATAGGTAGAGGAGTTTGAATTCGCCCTGATGCAGGCCGCGCCACCGGGCCTTGCGCTCTTTTTCGGACAGTGACGAATTGAGAAACGTGGCGGCCACCCCGTTGGCTCGCAATTGGTCGACCTGATCCTTCATCAAGGCAATCAGGGGCGATATGACAACCGTGAGACCGGGACGAACCAAGGCGGGCAATTGAAAACACAGAGATTTACCCCCACCGGTGGGGAGTAATGCGAAAACATCCCGCCCTGCCAGAGCGTCCCGGATAATCTCCTCTTGGTGAGGCCGAAACCGGGTGTAGCCGAACACCTGCTTGAGCAGTGGCAGTAGGTGAGCTTGGCCGGTGGATCGGGACACGAGTGGGCGAAGGTACGGACAAGTTGGCGGGGCGGCAATGCGCCTGAGCTAGAACCAATGAGTTGGATCGTTCCAGCGTGCTCCAGTGACATCGGATTTTCTTGAAGAATCCAAGTATCCTCGTCGGCGGCAGGATTGCGAGTTGCTCGACTATCGAGGGATTTGGCAGTCTCTGCCTTGCTGATATGTCCTACAAAAAACGGATTTTCGGAACCGACGGTGTCCGGGGTCGAGCCAACATTGAGCCGGTGACTGCTGAAACAGCCTTGAAGCTGGGTCGAGCGGCGGCGCATGTCTTTAAGAATAGGAATTCTCAGGCTCGGAATCGGGTGCGCCACCGGATCGTGATTGGCAAGGACACCCGCCTCTCTGGCTACATGTTGGAGAATGCGCTGAGTTCCGGAGTTCTTTCGATGGGCGTAGATGTCGTTTTCATCGGACCCTTGCCGACACCGGGTGTGGCTTATGTGACCCGATCCATGCGGGCCGATGCCGGTATTGTCATCACGGCTTCCCACAATCCTTACGATGACAATGGCATCAAGTTCTTCGGGGCCGACGGCTATAAGTTGGACGATGTGACCGAGAATTTGATCGAGGAGTTGGTCTTCAGCGGCGAAATCGAATCGATCAGGCCCACGGCCAATGAGATCGGCAAGGCGGTTCGCGTGGAGGACGCAATTGGACGCTACGTGGAACAGGCCAAGTCTTCGTTTCCCAAGACGCTGACGCTCGAAGGCATGCGCATCGTGGTCGATTGCGGTCATGGCGCCTCCTACAAGACCACGCCGATGGTCCTCCAGGAACTGGGGGCCGAGGTCATCGCCTTCGGGACCCAGCCCAATGGTACAAACATCAACCGCGAGTGTGGTTCAATGTACCCGCAGACGATTTGTAGCAAGGTTCGCGAGTATCGGGCCGACTTGGGTATTGCTCATGATGGGGATGCCGACCGGGTGATCCTTTGTGACGAAGCGGGCAGTCTGGTCGATGGCGACGACATCATGGCCGTTAGCGCCTTGCAAATGCTCGCTGAAGGACGATTGGCCAAGAACACTTTGGTAGCCACGGTCATGAGCAACGCGGGGCTGGATGTAGCAATTCGCGCGGCGGGTGGCGAGGTGGTCCGGACCGCTGTGGGCGACAAAAACGTCATCGATTGCATGCTCGCCAATGGGTACGTCTTCGGTGGCGAACAAAGTGGGCATCTGATTTTCCGCGAACACAGTACGACCGGGGATGGTCTGGTGGCAGCTCTCCAGATTCTCAGCACCATGCGAACGCGTGGGGAACCGCTCTCCAAGTTGGCACGCTGCTGGACCCGCTATCCGCAGTTGGTCACCAATGTCCAGGTCCGGGTGAAGACGCCCTTTGAGCAACTCGAGGAGATTCTGGACTTGGTCCAGCAGGCGGAGGCGGAGGTGCAACCGAAGGGAGGGCGGGTTCTGCTGCGCTACTCCGGCACTGAACCCAAGGCACGATTGCTCATCGAAGGCCCTGACATGGAGGTTATGGAACGTTGGACCTCGGCCATTTGCGGATCGATACGCCGACAGGTGGGTCAGGTCGGTTAAGAGAGGCTTGAGGGTAGCCGGACGAGGCGGACCAGGCAGACCGGGCAGACCGGGCGGAAAGGCTTGCGTCGTCCGGTGACTGTGCGCGCCATTGACTGCATGAACGCTTCTCCGGCGGTGTCCGAACAGCGCTTTGTCACGGCGGCCGAAAGCCGGACCGACCTCACGCCGTACACGTTGAACACGTGGCTGTCGCGTCCGGACATCGTGCCGTGCGAATCGCTGCTGCTGGTCCGGGCCACCCTCGATGCCGGCCGTTGCCATGGATTTCATCGGCATCCCACTCGGGAGGAAATTATTTATATCCTTTCGGGTCAGGCCGAGCAGTGGTGCGGTCGGGAGTACCGCATTCTGAAGCCTGGCGAGATGGTGTTAATTCCGAAAAACGAGATTCATGGCACCTACAATCCGTTCCGCGAGCCGGTGATCTTTCTGGCCATGCTTTCTCCGTCGGTGGCCGATGAGCCGGGGACGGTGAACGAGTGGGACACCGAGCCTTGGGCCAGTCTCCGAAAAGGCCTGGGATTGCCGGAGTGTCGTTGAGCGAGGGTTTTCTCCTGCGTTGCTCCCATGATCGAGATCCTGCCACCCAAGCTTCTGGCAATGCTGCGGAACACTCCGGGCTTGGAACGCTCCTACCTCGTCGGCGGTTGCGTGCGGGACTGGCTCTTGGGAGTGCCGGTTCATGATTTTGATATCGAGGTGTATGGTGTCGATTATCCGGACTTGGTGAGGCTGCTCTCCCGGTATGGTCGAGCTGATTGGGTCGGGAAATCCTTCGGCGTGGTAAAACTCACGCATGCGAGTGGTGCGGTCTGGGATTTTTCCGTGCCGCGCCGGGATTCGAAGCGGGGGCCAGGGCACAAGGGATTCGATGTGGAGTTCGATCCGGAACTGAGTCCGCTGGAGGCTTCGGCTCGGCGTGATTTCACCATCAATTCGATGCTGTGGGATGCGCGGAGCGGTGAGTTGATGGATCCCCATGGGGGTCGCTCAGATCTTGAGGCTCGGATTCTGCGGCACACGAGTGCGGCCTTTCCTGAGGATCCATTGCGGGTTTTGCGGGGGATGCAGTTTGCCGGGCGCTTCGGTTTGAAGGCTGCAACTGAAACCCTAGAACTGTGCCGGTCTATCCGTTCGAGCTACAGTGAACTGGCCGTGGAACGGGTGCGGGAGGAGTGGCTCAAGTGGGCTCTACGGTCTGTGCAGCCATCGCTGGGATTGGCCTTTATGAAGGACAGTGGTTGGTTGGATGTGTTGCCTGAGTTGGCTGCGATCGTTGGGGTTGCCCAGGATCCGGAGTGGCATCCGGAGGGCGATGTCTGGACTCACACGCTGCATGCGGTGGATGCCTTGGTGGCCTTGCCGGACTGGGCGAGGATGTCGGCCGATGAGCGATTGGTGCTCATGATGTCGGTGCTGCTCCATGATGTGGGCAAAGCAACGTGTACACGCACTGAGTTCAAAGGCGGGAGGGATCGCATCACCTCGCCGGGCCATGAGGTCGCCGGGGCCGAGAGGGCGGCACGGTTTCTCCGTCAAGTGGGTTTCCAAGAGTCGACGGTGCAGCGGGTGGTTCCATTGGTGGCCAATCACATGGTGCATGCCGAGGCGCCCTCGGCGCGTATGGTTCGTCGGTTGGCCGTCCGGTTGGTCCCTTCCTCGATCGAGGAATTGTGTGTGGTGATGACCGCCGATGCCTCGGGGCGTCCTCCTCGCCCCCCGGGAGTGCCGGTTTCGGTTCAGAAACTCCGGGAAGCCGCAGCGGACTTGCAGGTGCAAGCTTCGGCGCCCGTGGCGCTCTTGCAGGGGCGGCATTTGTTGTCTAAGGGGTGGACGGGTGGCCGGCAGTTGGGAGCCATTTTGAAGGAGGCCTATTCCGCGCAATTGGACGGTGAATTTACTGACCTCGACGGAGCTCTTCATTGGGTATCCGAGCGGGCTTGGAATGGCGGGGCTACGCGGCATCAGGCCTCCGCTCGCTGAGTAGGCTACGCGGCATCAGGCCTCCGCTCGCTGAGTAGGCTCTGAGGAGGATGAGCTTTCGCGCTTTGCGCGAGGGGGTTGGGTGTTCGCCTCCAAGGCTCGCTCCGGCCTGACACCGCTCCG
>Ga0209617_10000607_pt1 | contig 16014 bp, 11 predicted proteins | sample LakEriepJuly2011_2_FD_187459 | JGI IMG/M metagenome (GOLD analysis project Ga0209617, IMG submission 187459) | Freshwater microbial communities from dead zone in Lake Erie, Canada - CCB epilimnion July 2011 (SPAdes) (version 2) | ecosystem: Environmental > Aquatic > Freshwater > Lentic >... | reverse complement strand
CCGGGCGCCCGCTTTGCTTGGCCAGCAGGTCGAGCCTGGATGCTCCCCGTCCTCCATGGGAGTGACCGCTGCTTCGGCGGCCATGGCCCCTGCCGCGCTACCCTGCACGGATGCCCGTCGTCCATGCAGTCTCCAAGGTCGGTTCGACCACCTACGACGCCGTCGCGGGCTTCGGCGACTTCATGCAGTTCTTCCTCGCGGCGGTGCAGCGATTGATCGCCCACCCCGCGCGCTGCCTGCGGCCGAGCCTCATCTTCCCGCAGCTCTATTCCGTGGGTGTGCTCTCGATTCCGGTGGTTGGGATCACCGGCGCCTTCATCGGCATGATCCTGGCGCTCGAAGGCTTCGACCAGTTCCAGGCGATCGGGCAGGAAGACCGCATCGGCGGCGTGATCGTGGTGAGCGTCTGCAAGCAGATCGGGCCGGTGCTCAGCGCCGTGATGGTCGCCGGCCGCGTGGGGGGCGCGCTCAGCGCCGAACTCGGCACCATGCGCATCACTGAGCAGCTGGATGCCATGCGTGCGATGGATGCCGATCCGATCCGGATCCTGGTCGTGCCCCGCATCGTGGCGTGCGTCATCATGACGCCGCTGCTCACGATCATCAGCGATGCGCTCGGAACGGCCGGGGCATGGCTCGTCACCGTGCGGATCTTTGGCGTAGCCGACGCGGAGTTCTGGCATTACGTGCAGCAGATCGTCTATCTGCTCGATCCGATCAATGGCTTGGTCAAGGCCACGGTGTTCGGGCTCTGCATCGGAGCCATCGCCTGCTATCGCGGCTTCACCTGCCTGCCCGGAGCGGCGGGCGTCGGCCAGGCGGCGACGAGCTCGTTCGTCACGAGCTTCATCGCGATCATTGCGGCGAACCTCGTGCTCGCCGAATTCCTGAACACGATGTTCATCATCCTGGTGCCGGACGCGCCGAGCGTCTTTGGCTGACGTCATGCAGCAGCCTTCGCGCGATTCGAAGGATGCGTTCCCGATCGATCGGCGCGGATTCATCGGCGTGGCTTTCGCGGCGGGCCTGCCATGGCCCGCGCGCCGGCAGTCCCCACCTCCTGCGCCCGGTGTGAGCGACCTGGCCGGCAGGCCGCCGAATCCGCCGGCGTGGCGCGTCGATCCTTGGCTCTACGACATGACGTTCCGGGTGCAGGTGCTTGGGATGCCTGCCTTCCAGGAGGGCGACGTCGCCAGCAACACCGAGACGATGCGGCTGACCACCAACCGTCTCGTGCTCTCGATGTCCACGCTCGACACCTGGTCGCGCGTGGATCCGGCGAGCATCCGGGCGACGGCCACGCTCACCGGTGCACCGCGGCGTTCGATCCCGGTCACGATGGCAGACTCCCTCGGCGGCACACGCCTGGTCACGCTCGATACCGGTGCCGTGAGCTGCCAGTCGATCCAGTGGGAGCTGCAGTGGCGGGTTCAGGTCTGGTCGAGCCTCGTGGACGAGGACCAGGCGCAGCGCGTGACCTGGCCACGGTCGTGGCCGGCCGAGGTCGAGCCGTGGCTGAAGCCATCGGTGGCGATCGAGAGCGATGATCAGCGCTTCGCGCAGCATGTGCAATCAGTGTCGGGGGGGAAGCTCAAGGACGTGCCGATCTGGCTGGCGACCAAGGATCTTGTGCGACACACGGTGCTCTGGTTCCGCGGCATCGACAGCTTCGGAAACATCACCGACACCACAGCCACGCGTGGCTTCCAGCTGCAGGGTGCTGCGGCCGCGATGGAATCGCGCAAGGGTTCGGTCTACGACCTCTGTGCGGCGTGCGTGGCCACGCTGCGCGCCGCAGGGATCCCGGCGCGGCCGGTGCTGGGCATGATCGAGGCCCCGCAAGGGACCATCACGGGCGGCATGCCGCAGTTCAGGCTCGGTTGCTGGGCCGAGGCATACCTGCCAGGTGCCGGTTGGATGCCCTTCGATCCTGACCGGATCTTCGTCAACGGCGCGAAGTCGCTCGATGTGCTGAAGCCCTGGGAGCGCTTCGGCACGTGGGCGTACCTCAACTATCGCGCGCCCATCTCCCACGACTTCCTGCCGTCGATGCAGCCGCAGCCTCCGGTGCAGTACCCGGGCATGTGGGGCTGGGTCCGAGCCGGTGGCATCGACCCGAGTTGCCAGCTCATGGACTACCTCACCTGCGTGATGCTCGACCGCGGCGTGGGCCAGTGGGATCCGGGCCCGGTGCCCCGCATCCCGCCGGCGTATCTCCTACGTGGTCCCAAGCCGCGCACTTGAGGCTGCACCGGAAGCCACGACCGGTTGGGTGCGGGAACGCCATGGCGTGAAGCCTGCGCTGGCTTGCGCACCAGGTGCGTTCACCGGAAATCGCGCGAGTGCGTCGTGACCGGTCCATGCTCGGCACGCACATCGTCGATTCCCTGCACGCTGCGCGCGAGCAGGTGCGACACACCATCACGCCGCTCGATCCGGCCGCGCACGATCACGGCCGAACTCGCACGGATCGCTCGCCGGAACCGGTCGTACACCTCGGGTCGCACGATGACGTTGGCCGATCCCGATTCGTCCTCGATCGTCAGGAACATCGTGCCCTTGGCGGTCGATGGCCGCTGCCGCACGAGCACCAGCCCCGCCATCGCCGCACGGCTGCGGGTGGGAAGCCCATGGTCGCATCGCGCAAGTGCGCATGGAACGCACCCCTGCCGTGAGAGCCAGCCGCGCAGGAACGAGATCGGATGGGCCTTGAGGCTCAGGCCGGTCGAACCGTAGTCGGCCAGGACCGTGGCCGGTGCAGGGACCGGGGGCAGTTCAGCCGGCTCTTCAAGCGTGTCCCAGAGCGTGGCGCTGCGCTCGGAGGAGGCGATCCACTGCTCATGCAGCGGGCCATCGTGCTCCTTCAGTGCGCGCATCTGCCAGAGCGCCTGCTGACGATCGAGACCCATGCCCCGGAAGGCATCGGCACGGGCAAGCGCCCGCAACGAGGCAAGGCTCGCGCGGCTGGTGCGCCAGAGCGACATCATGCCCTGCCGTGGCCCATGCTCGCGAACCGATTGGTGGATCGCCAGCGCATCGTGCTCGGACAGGCCGCGCACCATGCGCATGCCCAGCCGGATGGCCCAGCCTTGCGGCAGCGGATTGCCATGATGTCGGCCAAGCGATGCTGACGTCGATCGATGACCTGGCGCGGGCGCGGCCTGCGTTGTCCCATGCCGTTCGAGCGTGCAGTCCCAGTCGCTGTGCACGGCATCGACCTGGCGCACCTGCACGCCGTGCTCCTGCGCATCGCGAACGAGTTGCGCGGGTGCATAGAAACCCATGGGCTGGCTGTTGAGCAGTGCCGCCGTGAAGGCTGCCGGATGGTGGCACTTGAGCCACGCGCTCACGTAGACCAGGTGCGCGAAGCTCGCCGCGTGGCTTTCCGGAAAGCCATAGCCGGAGAAGCCCTTGATCTGCGTGAAGACCTGCTCGGCGAACTCCTGCCCGTAGCCACGACCGACCATGCCCTCGATGAGCCTGCGTTCGAAGCGCGCGATCTCGTCGCCGCGCCGCTTCCAGGCAGCGATCGCACGGCGCAAGGCATCGGCCTCGCCCGCGGTGAACCCGGCGGCGACCACGGCAAGCGCCATGGCCTGCTCCTGGAAGAGCGGCACGCCGAGCGTGCGCTCGAGCACGCGCCGCACGCCATCGTCGGGGAACTCAATCGGTTCCTGGCCGCTGCGGCGACGCAGGTACGGGTGCACCATCTTGCCGTGGATCGGCCCCGGCCGGACGATGGCCACCTGCACCACAAGGTCGTACCAGCAGCGCGGCTTCAGGCGGGGCAGCATGCTCATCTGCGCGCGGCTCTCGACCTGGAAGACGCCCACGCTGTCGGCGCGGCAGAGCATGTCGTAGGTCGCCGCATCCTCGGCTGGCACCTGGTGCATGGCCATCGGGCTGCCGCATCGTGCGACCATGTCGAGCGCCTTGCGTATGCAGGTGAGCATGCCCAGCGCGAGCACATCGACCTTCAGGATTCCCATCGCCTCGATGTCATCCTTGTCCCATTCGATGATGCTTCGGCCTGGCATGGCTGCATCGCGCACGGGTACGAGGGTGCAGAGCGGTTCATCGCTGAGGACGAAACCGCCGACATGCTGGGACAGGTGCCGCGGGAAGCCGATGAGCGTGGCCGCGATCGAGGCAAGCTGCGCGATGCCTCGGTCGCCAGGCCTGAAGCCTGCTTCCTCGAGCGCAGCAAGGATCGAGGCCCTGTCGTCGCGATCGCCGCCGTGGCCCATCCAGCGATCGATGCCGCGTGCCATGCGATCGACCGCATCGGCCGGGAAGCCCATGGCCTTGGCCACCTCGCGCACGGCCATGCGGCCGCGCATGCAGACGGCCTCGGCGCACAATGCCGCGCGCTCGCGGCCGAAGCGGCGGTAGATGTACTGGATGACCTCTTCACGACGCTCGTGCTCGAAGTCGACGTCGATGTCGGGTGGCTCGTTGCGCTCGCGGCTCACGAAGCGCTCGAACAGCATGTCGACGCGTGCCGGATCCACCGCGGTGATCCCCAGGCACCAGCAGACGGCGCTGTTGGCGGCCGCACCACGCCCTTGGCAGAGGATCCCGCGTGAACGGGCGAAGCGCACGATGTCGTCGACGGTCAGGAAGAACGGCGCGTAGTCGAGTTCCTCGATCAGCTTGAATTCGTGCTCGATCAGTGTGCGCACGCGCTCGGGAACGCCATCGGGATGCCGCTCGGTGGCGCCCTGCCAGGTCCGCACGCGCAGCCAGGACATGGGCGTGTGGCCGTGGGGAACGAGTTCACGCGGCGAACGGTGCCTGACCTGGCCCAGATCGAAACCCGCGCAGGCCGTGGCGATGGCCTCTGCCCGATCCAGTGCGTGCGGCACGCCGGCATGGATCGCTTGCATCTGCGGCGGCGGACGAAGGAATCGCTCGGCATTGGGGGCAAGGAGCGCACCTGCCCGCTCAAGCGTGGTGCCATGGTGGATGCAGCAGAGGACATCGTGGGCCATCTGGCGCTCAGGAACATGCATGTGTGCCGGGTGCGTTGCGACTACCGGCACGCCAATATGCTCGGCGAGCACGCACGACTGCCACCAGCGGTGATCATCATCGCCCTCGGCCGTGTTCGAGAGCGCCAGCGACACGCGACCGGGTGCACGCCGTGCCAGATCCGCCACGGCATGGTGGAAGATCGACGTGGCCAGCTGCACGCCGCGCCGTGGCACCACGATCATGTGCAGGCCGTCGAGCCGACCATCGAGATCGTGCCAGGCCAGGCTTTTCGCACCCGCATGCCTGAGCGTGATGAGCTGGCAGAGCCTGCTGTACCCGCCATGATCCATGCACAGCAGGATCAGCTCGATGGGCTCGGCGATGTTCGCAGCACCGGTCCGGGCGCCGTCATGGTTCGTCATGGCGACGGCGGGATCGATCCCGGTCTCGAACCTGACGTCGATCCCTACGTCAACTCGCGCGGCCACGATCGTACGGATCCCCGCATCGCGTGCGGCCATGTGCGTGCGCACGGCGCCGGCCAGCGTATGGCGATCGGCGATGGCAATCGTGTGCACGCCGAGGGCCGCTGCCTGCCGCACGAGTTCCTCGGGCCGGCTTGCGCCTTCGAGGAAGCTGAACGAACTGATGACATCCAGCGCGACCGACGCCCCGGGATGGAGCGATGCGCTCATGTCCATGCCCCCTGCACCCACCATGAGCCGTCATCGTGCCTGACCAAGGCAAGCCAGGCATGATCGGCCGATGGATCCACTGCCGATCGCGTGGCATGCACGCGCCAGTGATCCCGCGTGCCCTGATCATTCGCCAGCCACCATGCGCCGGTCAGGCGCTGTGGGCCTTGGCAACTGATGACGTGCCACGATGCGCCCCGCCAGCGAAATCGGGCGGGCGGGATGGGCCATGGGACATCGGGGCGGTTGCGTGTCGATGCACCATGCAGATGAGGCGCAGCCTGCACTGGATGATGGCCTGGATGGGGCATTGCATCACAGGCCTGCACCGCGATGCGCTCAGGCCGTGGCCACGGGCACGACGGCTCGCTGGCGAGTGCGAGCATGGGAACAAGGGGCCGATCCACGCCGTTCGTGCTGTCGATGCCATCCAGGCCGCCGAGTCCATGATCATCGCCATCGGTGGAGGAATCGATCGCCAGGGTGCCTTCGTGCCATGCGTGTCGGCGCACGGCTCGCACCCGGGGAACACGCACGGCATCGGCTCCGAACCGTTCGCGCAGGCCATCGATCCAGAGCGCACCATGTTCGCCCGTGACGCGTGTGGCATGCAGGCCTTGCTGCGTCGGTGCCACCCGGCGCAGGTTCCGTGCGATCACATGAACCCCTTCCACGCCATGCCCGAGCGGAAGATCCTGCAAGGAAGGCAAGACCAGCGGCCGTACGGAATCCCAGCAGCGGACCGGCTGCGTGCAGCGGATGGTCCAGGCATGCTGCGGAAGGTCGCTGCACCGCACGCGCACCGTGAAGGCGCGCGCACCACGACCACGTTCACGCAGCTGCATGCAGACCTGATCGAAGCAGGACTGCACCGCCATGCAGAGCGCTTCGACCTGTGGGCACGGCCCATCGAAGATGACCTCGCCCTGCACATCGGGCACGCAGCGGATGGCCGTGAATGGTTCGAGCATCAGGCCTTGGATGGCATCGAGCCGATCGAGCAGGCGCTGGCCGAAGCGCGCGGCGACCTGTGCGCGCTGCACCTGCCGAAGGTCATCGAGCGTACGCACGTTGACTTCATGCAGCATGGCCACGAGTTCGCGATCGATCCGCAGGGCATCGACTGGGCAGACCCGTGTGCGCCAGCGCTCCTCGCCGTGCTTGATGATGCCGTCGTGGCCGCTCGGTGCAGCCCAGCCCACGGCACTGGCTGCCGCCTGCGTGGACGCTGTCCACAAGGTGCACTCGACCCTCATGCGATCCATGTGCGTGCGCAGCCGGGCCAGCAGGCGATCCTCGCCACGGTGCATGCGTTCAAGGCCCGTCAGGTCGATGACGAGTGCGGCAGGATCATCGTCGTGCACGGGCTGGACCAAGGGAGAGATGCGCTGGCACCAGCGTGCCAGGGTGTGCAATGCCCGGCGATCGACGGCAGGATCGTGTTCCAGTTCGTGTGGATCGCACCTCAGGAGCGCCCTGGCCTGGGCCAGAGGCATGCCCCGCTCCACGCCATCGGCGCGCGCCAGCCTGCTCGCGGCATGCACCATGAGTGCGCCCTTGCGGCTGGTCACCACCACGACAGGCGCCTGCACCAGGCGCGCGCGCGCCGTGACCGACCAGTGCGGCAGCGTGATCACGAGGAATCGTTGCATGGCGCACGCCCATCAGGAAGCGATGGACCACGGGATGGAGCGTGCGCTGCTGCCGGGCTCGCGCAGGATGCTGCGCAAAGCCGAGTGATCAAGGGTGCCACGGCGGTCGCGAATCGTCTGGAGGCACCATGCAGGACATGCATGACCATCAGCTGGATCGTGCACCGGCTGCACTGCCCAGCGTGTGGTGCAGGCACTGCGCGCCGTTGCCTCGTGCTGCGGGCGCCATGCCAAGGCAAGGACCGGCGTGCGGTCAGGCTGCCAAGAGCTGGCGAGCTGGGCACGGCGCACCATCGCGGCGTTCCATCCAGTGGCATCGACGACGATGGCGACGCAACGGCCCGATCGAGCGGCTTCCTCGAAGGCCCAGAGCCGCTCGGTGGGCGTGCGTGCGCCGGGAACCTGCACATGATGGTGAAGCTCCATGCCCCGACGGTGCATGGCCACGGCCGAGGGCATGACCGCCTGACCGATCCAAGCCACGCACGATGCAGCGCCGTCACAGTCATGCGAAACCTTGCAGACATGCGAACCGTCATGGCAACGGGTCGCCGCACCGCGCTGTCGATCGCAGGCCGCGGCCACCATGTGAAGGAAGGCATGCATGGGCGGATGGTCGATGGGGCCATGAAGCACCCATTCATGCACGCCGTGCAACGGCAGCTGCCAGGGCGGTGCCAGCGTGGGCGCATGGTGCTGCCAGGGATCCTGCAGCAAGGCGAGGCGTTCGAGGAGTTCGGGGGCGAGCATGGCGGGCCTTCGTGTTGAGCGCTGGTCTTGCGCTTGTGTTCGGTGTTTGTTAGGGTACCTTGCCGAACGGACAACACCAGCCACCGTGACATGGATCTGCATGGATCGCGGCGGTGCTTCCACCGCCTGGTTTCGAGTTCAGGGCTCGAGCGTCGGGGCTGGGTGGTCAGGGCTCAAGCGTGGGCGTGAAGAACATCACGTGCTGCTGGGGCAGCGCTGCGCTCGTACCGGCCCACCAGAACCCGGCGGCCTCGAGTTCCTTCCGCGCCTGCGCCTCGCTCATCTTGTGGTGCGGCTTGATGAACACCATCGGATCCTCCTCGCGGTACTCCACGAGCACCAGCATCCCGCCTGGCCGCAGCGCACGGCGGATCGATTGGAGCATCGCCCAGGGCTCGCTGAACTCGTGATACGCATCGACCATCAGCACCACGTCCACGCTCGACTCCGGCAGCGCGCAGTCGTCGATGCGCCCAAGAACCGGCTTGATGGAATCGAAGCCCTCCTCCTTGGCCGTCTCGACCAGGATCTCGAGCATCTCCGGTTCGATGTCCACGCCGAGCACCGTGGCGCCCGGCGCACGTTCGGCGATGCGCCTGCAGAAGTAGCCGCTGCCACAGCCGATGTCCGCGACCGCCGAGCCATCCTTCACGCCCAGAAGCTGGACCAGCACGTCAGTGCGCTCCTCCCGTTCACGCGTCGGCCGCTCGAGCCAGCCTGCACCTTGGTGGCCCATCACCTCGGCGATCTCACGATCCATGAAGGTCTTGCCGATGCCGTCCTGGCTCTGCTCGCACGTGCCGTAGAGCGGCGTGGGCGCCTCGGGTGCGCGCGACTTGAGGGCCTGTGCAGGCGGCGCGGGAAGCACGGGGCGATCGGCTGGCATGGCGTCGCCGCAGGCGGCGAGAAGGAGGCACGACAGCACGATGATCCGCATGCGCACACGGTAGGCGCAGCTGGTCATGAGCTGCGGCACGGGCACAGGAAAACGGCCCGGCACTGAGGCCGGGCCGCTGATGCCGGTGACAGGAATCGAACCTGCACTCCTTTAGGGGGAAACGGATTTTGAATCCGTCGCGTCTGCCAGTTCCGCCACACCGGCGCTTGGCGGCATCGATGCCGCCGGTCCGATCCTACCCGGTCAGCCGCCGTCAACACCGCCGCGCGAATAGTTCGGCGCCTCGCGCGTGATCTGGATGCTGTGCGGATGGTTCTCGACGACGGTCGCCGCGGAAATCCGCACGAAGCGGGCGTCGCGCCGGAACTCCTCGAGGTTCGCGCAGCCACAGTAGCCCATCGCCGAGCGCAGGCCGCCGACCATCTGGAAGACAAACTCGGAGAGCGGTCCTCGGTATGGCACCATGCCCTCGACGCCTTCGGGCACGAACTTCGTGCTGCCTCCCTGCGCGTAGCGATCTGCGCTTCCTGCTGCCATGGCACCTTCGCTGCCCATGCCGCGGTAGGTCTTGAAGCGGCGGCCCCTGTGCAGGACCTGCTCGCCCGGGCTTTCGTCAAGGCCGGCAAAGAGCCCGCCGAGCATCACGCAGTGCGCGCCCGCAGCGAGCGCCTTGGCGATGTCGCCGGACTGGCGGATCCCGCCGTCAGCGATGACCGGGATGCCTGCACTCGACGCAGCGGACACGGCATTCATGACCGCTGTGATCTGCGGCATGCCCACCCCGGTCACCACGCGCGTCGTGCAGATCGAGCCCGGTCCGATGCCAACCTTCACGGCGTCTGCACCTGCATCGATCAGGGCCTTCGCTGCATCGGCCGTGCCCACGTTGCCTGCGACCACGGGGATGTCGAAGCGCTTCTTGACCTGGCGCACGGTCTCGATCACGTTCGCGCTGTGACCGTGCGCCGTGTCGATGCCGATCACGTCCACGCCGGCTGCCATGAGGGCCTCGACGCGGTCGAGCTGATTTACGCCGACCGCCGCGCCAACGCGCAGTCGCCCGCGCGCATCGCGCGAAGCGTTGGGGTAACGACGCGTGTTGTCGATGTCGCGCATCGTCACCAGGCCAGCAAGCCGGCCGTCGGCATGAAGAAGCAGGAGCTTTTCCACGCGCGCCTTGGTCATGAGCCGACCGGCTTCCTCAAGGCCCACATCATGGCGCGCCGTGACCAGCGTGGAGCTCATGATCTCGCTCACTTTGGTGACGCCGGGCGCTCCGGCGATGAACTTCATGTCGCGCCGCGTGACGATGCCCACGGGCTTGCCGGCGGCATCAACCACCGGGAAGCCGCTGACGCCCTGCTCCTTCATGAGCGCCATGGCGTGCTCGACGGTGTCCGCTGCGCCCAGCGTGACGGGATCGGTGATGACGCCGTTCTCGCTTCGCTTGACCTTCGCGACTTCGCGAGCCTGCGCGGCGATCGCCATGTTCTTGTGGATGAAGCCGATGCCGCCTTCCTGGGCGAGCGCGCGCGCCATCGCGCCCTCCGTCACGGTGTCCATGGGCGCGGACACCAGCGGGATGTTGAGGCGGATCGAGCGCGTGAGCTGGGTGGACGTGTCGGCGCGGTCGGGGGTGACGGAACTCGCGCGGGGAATCAGGAGGACATCGTCGAAGGTGATGCCGTCCTGGATGATCTTGCCTTCCATGCCGGAATATCGCCACCACGGGCTGACCTGTCAATCGGGGCGGTGTGTTCGAGAGCGCAACTCCGGCGCGGCGTCGTGCGAATCCTGTGTTACCCTCTCCGACCTGCCCTCAGGCGGCCCACGACCCCCGGAGCGATCCCGTGTCCATTTCGCGCAACGAACTCCTCGTCCCCGTCAACACCAAGAACCGCGGCACCACGCCCGGAGAGGGCAAGAAGGCCTGGCTGAGCTGGATGGCCTCCATCGTCCAGCTCGAGGGCAGCGACTTGATCGTCAAGACCGGGTTGCCGCCGCGCATCCGCCACCGCGGCGCGCTGAAGGATCTGGCCACCCCGCCGTGCACCGAGGACCTGATGTTCCAGGTCGCCAAGGATGTGCTTGATCCCAACCAGCTCAACCACTTCGAGCGCATGGGGTCGATCGACTTCGCGTACGACTTCGAGAAGGGCCGTCGGTTCCGCGTCAACATGTTCATGGCCCGCGGCAAGCCCGCGCTGGCGGCTCGCCTCATCACGAGCAACATCAAGAAGTTCGAGGACCTGTTCCTTCCGCCCTCCCTCGGCGACGTAGCCATGGCCGCGCAGGGCCTGATCCTCTTCAGCGGGGTGACCGGCTCGGGCAAGAGCACCAGCATTGCCAGCATGCTCGACTACGTGAACGAGCGCAAGAAGGTGCACATCATCACGATCGAGGACCCGATCGAGTACATCTTCGAGGACAAGAAGGCCACGATCAACCAGCGCGAGATCGGCATCGACTGCACGAACTTCAACGACGCGCTGCGCGCCCTGGTCCGCGAGAACCCAGATGTCGTGCTCGTCGGCGAAATGCGCGACTACGAGACCTTCGAAGCCGCCATCCGCGCAGCCGAAACGGGTCACCTCGTGTTCGGGACCATCCACGCGTCCAGCGCCTGGCAGACCTTCGGCCGCATCTATGACCTGTTCCCGGAGCAAGAACGCGAGCAGATCCGCAAGCTGATGGCCTACAACCTCCGTGCGATCATCTACCAGAAGCTGCTGCCCACGCTTCATGCCAACATCGGCCGCATCCCGGCGATCGAGATCCTGATCAACACCCCCGGCGTGCAGAAGTACATCCTCGAGGGCCGCGAGGGCGAGCTCCTCGAGATCATCAAGAACAGCCATCACGAAGGCATGCTCGACTTCACGAGCAGCCTCGTCGGCCTGGTCGAGTCGGAATACGTCCACCAGAACGTCGCGCTGCAGGCGACGCCCAAGCCCGAGGAACTCAAGATGCGCCTGAAGGGCATCCGCTGAGACACCCGCGGGATCCACGATGAGCGACCCCAGATGAGCCTGACCACCATGACCACTGCCCTCCTGGCCGTCGGCGACGCGGCGATCCTGCTGAACCCAGTCACGCCGGTGCTCGCGCTCGCCGCCTACGCGCCCTACGCATGGCTGATCTCGTCCAAGATCGAGAAGGACGCCACGGCATTCAACCTCAACAAGGGTGGCTACGGCTGGATCAACCCTGCCCTCTTGGCCGGCGGCATCATCGCCGTCGCCGTTGGCCTGTTGGTCCCGTTCGCGGGGTGGCTCGTCACGCTGCTCATCGAGGCAGGGATCCTCGTGGGCTACTGGAAGTGGCGCGACAAGCAGGTGCCGCCCGGCAAGCAGTTCAAGCTCTCGATGCTCTCGAAGCTCAAGGAGAAGGCCGAGGAACGCAAGGCGCAGAAGAATGCGGCCGCGGCCAACCTCGTCTTCCTCGTCGGCCGCGGCGAGAAGGCCAAGGTTCCCGGCAAGGATGACCCGTTGCTCGAAGTGCACCAGGCCGCCGAGCGCGTGATCGGTGAAGCCATCGCCGCGCGTGCCAGCCGCACGCAGATCCAGTCGCTCCAAGGCAGCGTCGGCGTGGTCGACGTGGTCGATGCCATCGTCACCAAGCGCGATGCGCTGACTGCCGAGCTCGGCGGCAAGGTGATGGACTACATCAAGAAGCATGCGGGGCTTGATGTCAGCGAGCGTCGTCGTCGCCAGGTCGGCAAGGTCTCCGTGCAGACGAGCCTGGGATCCAAGGAGCTCACCGTCACCACCATGGGATCGACCGCAGGCCAGTCGATGCGCATCGATTTCAACCGTGATGTACAGCTCAAGCGCGACTTCGCCGACCTTGGTTTCACCAAGCAGCATCTTGCCCTGCTCGAGCCCACTCGAGATCTTCCCGGCCGTGAAGGCATCATCCTGCTCTGCGCGCCGTCGGGGTTCGGCCTCACGACCATGGCCTACGCCATGCTGTCACGGCACGATGCCTTCACCAGCAGCGTGAAGACGCTCGAACGAAGCGTCGACCTCCGGCTCGACGGCGTTGACCAGCTCCAGTTCGATCCCTCGGCGCAATCCGACTTCGCAACCACCCTCAGGTCGATCATCCGGCGCGGACCCGACATCGTCTATGCGTCCGATGTCGCCGATCCGGGAACCGCCAAGGTCATCAGCGATGCGGCGGGCAACCAGGTCCTGACCTACGTTGGCATTCCGGTCGATGGCGTGCAGCTTGCCCTGGCGCAGTGGATCAAGGCGGTCGGCAGTGCCGGCGATGCGGCTCGCGGCGTCAAGGCCGTAGTGGCCCAGCGACTCCTGCGTGTTCCGTGCCCGGCCTGCAAGATCATGGGGCCCTGCTCGGCCGATCAGGCGAAGCGCCTGGGGCTTCCTGCCGGCAAGACCATCGAACTGGCACGCGCCAGCGGCAAGGTCTTGTCCAAGAACGGCCGCGAGGAAGCCTGCGAGGTCTGCCGAGGCTCCGGGTACTTCGGTCTCACCGGCATTCATGAGGTGATGCCTTTCGATGACGAAGCCCGCAAGCTGCTCTCCCGCGGCGACATTGCCGGCGCGTACCAGCACGCTCGGCGCAACCTGCGCATGATGCTGATGCAGGAATCGGCACTCATGGCGGTGCGCGATGGTCGAACCACCGTCGAGGATGTGGCGCGTGCGTTCGCGCCAGCCAAGCCGGCCGCTCCGTCGGCCGGAGGAGCCAAGCCAGCCGCTCCGGCGGCCGGGGCAGGCAAGCCCGCGGCTGGTCCCACTGCCGGTGCCAAGCCCGCTGCTCCATCACCCGCCAAGCCCGCCCCGAAGGCCTGAGGAACGACCATGGATCTCTTCTCGATCATTCTCTGGGCCCTCATCGCACTGATCGCGTATTGGTGGTCCGCGCAAGGGTTCTTCAGCAGCGTCCAGTTCTGCCTCTGCACCCTGTGCGCGGGCGCCCTGGCGCTCGCGCTCTGGGAGCCCGGTGCGCACCTCATGCTGCGCGGCGGCTTCATGGACAATTACGCGTGGGGGCTCTCGCTCGGCGGGCAGTTCATCGTGTACCTGCTGTTCGCGCGAGTGATCAGCGAACGGTTCGTACCCGCCAACATGCGGTTCCACCCGCTGCTCGACAAGCTCGGGGGAGCCGTCTTCGGTCTCGCAGCCGGCGTGCTCTGCATCGGCATGGCCGGCATCGCGTGTGGTTTCGTCCAGAGCACGAACGAGGTGCTGGGCTTCCGTGGCTTCGTGCGCGACCAAGCCAGCAGCGCGCAGCCGAACCGCATGAACACGATGGCTCCGCTGCCGAATCCCATGCTGGTGACGGAAACGGTCTACAACACGCTCGGTGGTCGGGGCGGCATGGGAGCCTTCCGTCCGTTCAGCGCATTGGGCCTCGCGAAGCTGCAACCCAGCTTGACCGACGTCGCCTTCGGCCTGCACCGCGATACCTGGAGCGCCGGCGTCGGCCGTACCGCCGTTGCACCTTCCGGCATCACGCTCGATGGGTTCTGGTTCGACGAGAAGTACAGCGCCGCAGATGGCCAGCCCGGCGCCTACGCCGTCGGGGTGACCTTCAACGCCACCACCTACGACGGCGGCGAGCAGTTCATCATGACTGGCGCGCAGGCTCGCCTGCTCTCCACGAAGAACCGAACGGTGGCCTTCCCCCTCCAATGGACGCAGGATGGCGCACAGGCAGGGCGCGAACTCTTTCCCTTCGACGACACGGCGAATTACGTGACGAGCGCACCCGGAACGCAGACCGCAAAGGTCGTCCTGGTCTTCCCCGCTGGCGTCTTCGCAGGACAGGTCCCGGATTACGTCTTCCTGAAGGGGCTGCGCATCCGCTTGCCTGATCCACAGGGCAAGTCCATGGCCTCGGTGCTCGAGGTCGATGGCGGATCGGCGGCTTCTGCTGCCCCAATCGACTTCTCGAGCGCGCGCGAGATTCCCGAGGGCGCCGACGGCATTGACAACGTGAACTCCATCAGCCCGCTGCAGCTGAACCTCAATAACATCGGGACGTTCGTCGCCTTCGAGGGCAAGAAGTCGAACTTCCTCAAGCAGGGCGACTACGAGTTCCCCAAGGGTGGTTTCTCCACGGCCGCAAAGAGCGGGGCCATCAAGGGGTTCTTCGCGCCTGATGGCACCGCGATCATTCGCCTCAACGTCACGCGCGGCAAGGCCACGGTCGATCTGCACGAGCTCAAGCGCCAGTTCAAGGAGAAGCCGCTCGTGCTCGTCGATGCCAACGGCCGCACCTTCCAGCCGATCGGCTTCTTCTGGCAGCAGAAGGACAAGGTCCGTGTGCGACTCGACGCCACCAAGCCGATCACCAGACTCGAGGACCTGCCGAACGTGAGTTCCTCCGGGGACCAGACGCTGCACCTGATCTTTGCCCCCACGCTCAATGCGGTCATCAAGGGCGTCAGCGTGGGCGAGTCACCCATCGGTTCATGCAGCTACACCGTGGTCGAAGGCCAGGGGTTCTGACCTCCAACCACGGAGGTTGATTCGGCTGGGGTCGGCGTGCGAAGCTGGCGCGCGGCGCTTGGCTCAGCCGCAGCTCGCCACAGCAGCCTTGATCGCGTCGAAGTCGATCTGCACACCTGGGTTGTCGCTGACCCACTGGTAAGCAATCGATCCGTCCTTGCGGACCACGAACGCGGCGCGCTTGGCCACGCCCTTGAGGCCCATCAGGTCCTCGTGGAACGCACCGTAGGCCTGACAGGTTTCCTTGTTGAAGTCTGAGAGCACGGGGAACGGCATGCGCTCGAGCTCGCGCCACTTGGCCACGGCAAACGGGCTGTCGATCGAAATGCCCAGCACCCGGGCCCCTAGGCCCTGCCAGTCCGACCAATGGTCGCGGAAGGCACCGCACGCCGTAGTGCAGACGCCACTGAACGCCAGCGGGAAGAACAGCACCACGGTCGGACCAGTCTGAGCGGCAAAATCGCTCGCCACGGTCTTGCCGGGCGCTTCGGGAAGGGTGAATTCAGGGGCCTTTGAAAGCATTGGAAGTCCTTGGTTTAGGTTGAGGGGGCCGGAAGGCTGAGGAG
>Ga0209617_10000603_pt1 | contig 16048 bp, 13 predicted proteins | sample LakEriepJuly2011_2_FD_187459 | JGI IMG/M metagenome (GOLD analysis project Ga0209617, IMG submission 187459) | Freshwater microbial communities from dead zone in Lake Erie, Canada - CCB epilimnion July 2011 (SPAdes) (version 2) | ecosystem: Environmental > Aquatic > Freshwater > Lentic >... | reverse complement strand
TAATACCGCTGGCACTGACTGATCCTTGGTAATTGTAGCGGTCAGTTGTGCCTGTTGATCTTGCTGTTTTAAAACTGAAAGGATTGTTAGGACTATTGATATTAAATGTGTATGTTTTTCCTCTATACAATCTCAAAACTGGATTAGGTGTTAGGCCGTCAGGAGTAAACACAAATTGGTTGTTGGTTCCTTGTCTCTGAACTTCCACAGTGTATGTGCTATTAATAACTCGCTCTTCACCATAAATTGTTATGGTGTCAGGGCCATATGGTAGCCAATAATAATTTTGAAAATTAACAAACTTGTCCCAATCAATGTGTGGATTCCAACTGTAAAATTCTTGCTTATTAAGTCTAGCATGATTATCAGTGTTGCCGCCAAACACATTGATTTGATTTATATAATCAATGTAATCTTTAAAGAAGGTAACATTGCCCACTGTGTCTTTGATTGTTACGCCGGGCTCTAATTGATAATCTTGTCGTGATTTATCAGATGCTTCTATATACAAATCTGTTCCCACACTTGCTCTGGCATTTTCTCTACCAACGTAACCACTGACTTTTGTCAATGATCCAGGTTGAAACAGCTGATCTATTGTGCTTTGTAAAAATTTCTTGTTGGCTGGAGTTTGATAAAACTTAGGCAGTAAATTTGCACTAAGTCCCTTGTTGCCATTGACATTGGAAGTGGCCATTAAACAGCGCCTCCAAATGTTGAGCTAGTTACTACTTGATTAGTGGTAACACTGTTTGACGAGGAAGTTATTGTTTTTAAATTGGTGCTGGTAAAGCCTGGAACAATAACAATATCGTTAGTGGTGGCACAACTTAAAAATATTTTATCACCCTGGCATTGTATTTCAAATAAATTACCAAAGTACAACCCTGGTTGTTTTGGTACTATGGCAAAATTTATAATGTCTGGTGCTAGTTGATTCATAACGTATGTGCTTAACTCAGTGAAGTAAAATGTGTCGCCAAAGTCCCAGTTGTCCAAGGTAAAGAAAGTGTTGATTGCAGCTAAAATTCGTGCTTGGACATCTGCATTTGACACAGCAGAGTTGGGATTAATCATGACGTTGAATGTTGCTTGTAGTGCAGGGGTTGCTTGGATGCCAAACAGCAAGGTATAGCTGACTGGATGGTATATGATTTCATCAGAAATTGACTTGATTAGATTTAAATTAGGAGCCAGCAATGTATTTAATTCATCGCTGCTAGGTGGCAGCGGAGGTGTGCCTCCAGAATTGATCCATTGTCTGAATGCAGTGTCATAGCTGGATGTCAACACGTAAATGTCAATTATATTGCTTGTGCCAGGATCTATCCTTGAGTCATAGTCTGCACTGTGTATATATTGAAATTTCAAATCAGTTCTTCCAATGTATACTTTATAATCCAATGTTGGAGCCAATTGAGTGGCGCCTGAAAGATTCAACTGAAGCACAGTGTCAGTGTTCACAACATAAAAATAAGTGCCATCAGGATAGTCCCTCAAGTTACCAATACTGCTTTGTGTTTGCACAATCCTCACTGGGCCTTTAACTGGATCATTTTGAATATATTTGTAATCTTCCTGTCCTTCTGAAATCAGATATCGATGTTGCACAATATACTTTTTAAGAGGGTTAACTGATGGATTTACAATGTCTAAAAACATCTGAGGATTATTTGGTGTATTGGTTCCATCCGCATCTAAAAATGCCACAACCACTTTTTTAGAATCTACATAGCCGTCTTGGCCAATGTATTCAGATACTATTTTCCAACCTAAATCCTGTGTAAATGAAACAGTGTCGTCGGGTTTTGGGTTAATACTGAGAACATTGATTTTGTCTGTTATGGTTTTGGATGTAACTGAATCATAAATTTTTGCTGTGGTATCAAAATAGAAAGCAGATTGTTGATCGCTTTCAAATATGTAACGAAGATTTCTAGAAGTGATAGTATAAATTTCAGTATTTGTGGTGAACAAAATTAACCAGCTGGAATCCAACTGTAAATTAGATTGATTTCCTTGATTTGCCAAATTAAATGTGTTTGTTAAATTTAAATTATTAGAAAATATAATTTGCCAAGTTTGGATTGTTGCATCGTAACGAAGGCCAAAGTTCTCGTTGGCAAAAATTAAATCAATCATTGTGGTTATGATTGACGGTGTAAGTGTTATTGCAAATTTAGGAATAATCTGTACAGCCAACGCACCTGTGGGGATCACTTTGTTCATCACAATAGGGCCAGTCGTGGTGTTGTCTATTGTGATTTTGCCAGTGTTATTTCCAGTACCGTCGTCCACTACACTTATGACTTGTGCCCAAATATAACTGGCTGAGCCAGGCACAGTGGCTGTTCCAGTCACAAGTGCATTGTTGTTATTTGTGTCAAAGTATTTGCCTGTGGGTGCCATAAATTTTACTAAAGATCCTGCAGTCAAATACTTCAAATTAGTAGCAGTAAATGACCCAACTTTATAAGGAGTACTATCTAAAATACTTCCAATGTAACCGCTGACTGAGTTACTGTCCAATGTGACCACATACCAGGAAATGTTGAGACTGATATTCAAATAATCTAAGAAATTTGCATAATAAAAATTCTTTAAACTGTCAGAATCTAAAATATCATACAGGGTGTTGTATATTACTCCTTCGATATCAGTCTCAACTATAAAAGAAAAATTTACAGCAGCCGTGTATTCATCTTTATAAAGTATACCATCATCTGCAAACACATTAGTGGTACTGTATTTTCCAGTAGGATCTAACAAATCAAAATAACGGCTAATACCACTACTGGTTCTGTTTAATGATTTTACTTTTGAAACTTGCAAGTTGGTGGTCAACGGACTAATATTGTAATCCTCACCTGTTATCATACGATTTTGTGTATAATAGTTTTGAGGAGCATTGATCTTAACGCTGGCGTTTGTTTCAGCTGTGGTTGCATTAGCCACACTGGTTACAAGATTCAAACTGATACTCAATGTTTCTAATTGATTGGTTGAACTTCTATAAGGAATATTAACAACCACGTTGACAATATCAGCTGGAGAAATAGTGTAAGATAAGCCGTTGCTTACTCTGTAATAAACTCTGAATCCGCCTAATGGCAAGTTACCAAATATGCCATCACTGAATGCCAAACTGATTGCATCACCGGCTCTGGTAATGACATTGTAAATATCTTTAATGTCAGAATTTAAACTGTTGTAAATTATGTTGTTGCCAGTGGTTGCAGGCACTTGTGTCCATAAAGATTTTTCCAAGCCGTTGCTTTGATCTAAACTATATAACCAAACATCAGAATCGTTGATGTTTTGTGTATTGATATCTATGCTCTGATTACTAGTTGGTTGTGTTACTGTGAAAGTGCCCTGGTTCAAAGTGCCTTGTGTAAAATTAAAAAAGAATCCAGTGCTTGGACTACCGGCGCCATATCCGTCGTCTTGATAAATGCATGCTGGTTTGTTTCCAACTTTTGGAGGCTCTTCGTATATGTAACTTTTTCCTTTGAATGTTGTGCTGGTAATTTCAAAATTCATGTTGCGGCCAGCAATTGTTTTGCTGAAAAAGTAAGCAGGTACATCTCTGTTTATTGCGTTGAATCTGTATTGCGCTGTGGGGATATTGCCAATGGTGGCAGCATCAATGGGATTGCCAAATTGCTGAGTTGACGGTAAAGCAGCATTGATTACTTTGATGAATTGGTCATACCAGTTGTTGTTACTCGGGTCATTCCAACTGACAAATTGTCCTGACAAATTTCTACCGTTGGAATCAATCACATTCTCTGTTGTTTGTACTGTGTTGAATTTTAACAAGCCTCTGGCAGCAACTGTTCTGCTGGCATTGTAGTTGATCATACGGGCCAGACGTAACACACTGTCTCGTCGTTCTGCAAGTTCTAAAAAGTTTTCGCGAGCATTCAAGTCAACTCGGAAAGCTATGCTTTGGCCCACATATGCAATAAGGTCAATTAGGGCAAGGTATTCGCTAGACTCAATATAATCGTTAAAATCTTCAGGAAAATTAGTGCGAATATAGTCAATCATCGTACGACGAAGATTGTTAAAATCGTAGCTCTGGAAGTTGGCGTTCTTAAACGATTGGTATATTTTTTGCCAGTTTTCAGCAATCAATAAGTTATTTTGACGATCCGTTGAGCTCATAGTAAGTCCTAATATCAGTATTTATCGAATAAAATTATGTGCGTAGTTTATTAAGTGGTGAGGCCGCTGTCTTGGTCAAACTTTAATTGCATGCTTTCCTGTATGTTATACAACACATATTGCAAAGTGCATTGAATCTCTAAACCAGTTTCGTATGGTGTTATTAAAATATTACCAGCTTGAACACGTGGATCACTGTTGAAGATTTGATTGACATTTTGCAATATTAAATTTTGCACTTCGTCTGTCAATGGCTCAAATATCAAATCCCAGATTATGGTACCAAACGCAGGTTGCATTAGTCGCTCACCTTGCCTTACATAAAAATGATTTAATATATCTTGTTTGATCAATTCAAAATCATACAATGCAAAATTCTTACTTTTTCTACTGACTGTGCTGAATCCTCTATAGCGTTGTACTTTGAAATCTGGTATGTTGCCATTTTGTGCAATAACTGTTTTTGTGTATAAATTAGCCATGATTAATTATTTCCTTTTAAGAAGGTGTCCTGTGTGAGACCATAAACAGTCCATGCATCAGCAGGGTCAATCATTATTTCTGAAAAATCTGATTGATCAGCAATTTGTTCTTCGTCAGTGTCCTCATATCTACTGTCCAGGTCCCTGTTGGTTTTTGCTGACTTAACTTTTAATGGATCTAAATTTTCATGGTACGGATAAGGTTCAGTTGTTGGCACACGCAACATGATGCTTGGGGGTATAACATCCTCCACAAACTCTCCAGATTCATCTGACAACTTGTGTAATTTTAATCGCTGGGGTAGTGCAGCTTCACTTGCTTCTGCGGCTTCTGCGGCAGTGGATGCTGCAGGCCCGTTGAGGTTGATGTTTCCTCCAGAGATAGTGGTGTTAGACGCACTGATTTCCATGTTGCCGCCAGAAGTTTGAAAATTGTGGCCGCCAATATTGAAATCAAAATCTCCGCCTACCTTGTGCTGATATGCTCCATCAAACACTTTATCTGTGGCGCCCAACACATGTTGCAAATAATTAGTGTCGTATAATTTGTTAACATCTTGTTTGACATGGTGAGTGTAATTTTGCTCATACGTTTTGTCAACATCCAGTTTGACTTGTATTTTTTGATTACCGTCAACAATTAAAATTTGATCTTCAATCACATGGGTGTGTTTTTCACCGTGAACTTTGGTATTAAAATTTCTGCCGCATTCCATGTTGATATCGCGATCAGCATAAAAATTTAAATCAGTTTGTGTATGCACACTGATACTGTCTTGTGCAAAAATATCTATCTTGCCATCACTGGTTAGTTCAATCCATGTTGTGCCACGAGAATTACCTATATAAATCAGATCCTCTGTGTTGTGCATTAGTATCTGATGACCAGTGCGTGTGCGCAATCTAATTAATTCATTAGCGGGCAATGTTGGATTGCCATCAGTTTCTTCAGCGTCAATACTGGCATAGTCAGGCGGACCTTTTGATGCTGTTTTTTTACGCAACCAATTGGCGTCACCGTCGTCCATGACAAACGAACTTCCGCCTAGTCTGCTAACAAATGTGTCTGCCAGCCATTCAGCCTTGCCAGTTTTAAATTTCTTTGCACCACTTCTTTTATCCAATGGTCCAGGTGTACTGATACCAAACACATTGCTGGGACTTTCTCGTCTGGAACTGCTGGTTGTGATTCCACGAACATCGTCAAACAGCAATCCTTGATTGGTCAATACAGTGGTAAACGGATGTTGTGGTTTCAAATTCTTGTCCGGATCGCCTGGTGTGTTATTATCTTTTATTTTTTTATTGTACTCAGCAGTGGGAACTCGACCGAGCACACCATTATTATCTGATTCAACATCTTCTACAACTTTTTGCGTGGCAGCATTACCGGGTATCATGAAATTCATATTTTCATCTGCTACGCAACCCATCCAATAACCGCGTTTTGGATCTCCGTCAATAAAAATCACAACCACAGTTACTCCCAAGTCAGGCGGTACCATCCACATGCCATAACTTTTTTGTGTGTCTGCATAGTCATCATTTTTGCCATTGTATTTTTCACTGGTAACTCCGTAAAACGGAGACATGTATTTTACCTGATGAAGCTGAGTTTCGCTATTGGTGCCGCCCACTGGTTTTAAGATTTCAACTTCTAATATTCCCATATAAGTTGGATCAAAATTACTAACCACTCTTGCTAAGAAAGGTCCAGGTCTAGGGGCTGTGTGGGGTGTGCTGTACTCTTCAAATTCATTATCATTGGTTGACATGCATTATCCTTAGTAATCGTATACATCGCTGCTGTCTTCTACTGGGTCTTGCGTTTGCAATTCAATAGTTGGAGCAGATGCTGGAGTGGAGTCAGTTGCTGGCTTGGCTTGTTTTTGCGTGTTTTCGCCTTCAGTCACGTTTGCTGTGTTTTTAACGTCACCTGCGCCGTCTTGCTCTTGTCCGTTTCTACGAGGGCCTGTTAATTTTTGTGTAAAGCTGCCACCGTCAAAATTACTGACGCATTTTGTAACTTGATACAGTCCACTCCACTGTAGCAATGGCACTGAATTTCCAGCACTTTTTCCAAAGTCATACAGGCCAGTGCTTTGGTTGATGTCAACTGGACTTCTAAAATTCACAGTGATATCAACTTCTCCGTTTTGATAGTTGACAGTACCATCATTATTTAAATTTTGATACTGCGACGGCATTGCTGTGTAATTTCCCATGCCGCTTTGTGCAATCCAGTATGGGTCTCCAATAATTTTCATGTCCAATGCAATCATACTGGCAGAGCTGGTAATTGCCTCGTGAAATTGTTGAGCGGCCAGTGTTTGTTCTGTGCCAATACCACCGCCGCCTGTGCCACCGAATGATGTTCCTGAAAAATTTAATCGTTGTGGTTGAACGCCTAATTTTTTTGCTGGTGCTTTGCCGTCGTCAAGAGTGTCTGTGCTGTTTTTGTCAGTGCTTTCTGCACCACTGGCAGCTGCCTGGCGCTGGTTGTCTATGGTTTTCTTGATACTGGTTGCACCCATTTTGCCAGCAAAACCTGTTTTAACTTCAATATGGAACTGAAGCACATCAACGTTTTTTCCTGTATAGATATAATTGTATTCTTTGACTACTTGTTTCTTTAGTTCTTCGAAGCCTGGTGCTTTGGTGTTGGGAGCAGTGAGTTTGCTAGTGTGTACTCCGTAAGGCACTATGCGATAAACAATCACACGGGGCACATCTCCTGTTTTTTTCAAGTTGGCTTTATCTGTTATATTAAAAACCTGTGTGTCAATGCGCCACCATTTGCGTTGGCCTTTGTCGTCCACACTTTGTTCTTGCAACGATGATGTTGCATAGTCGCTGTTTAACAACACTGTGTCAATTGCAGCAGTGATATCAGTATCCTGGGCAAATCTTAAATCACTTGTTTGTGGATCCACTGTGTTGTTACCACGTATCACATTGCCTTTCACCACAACTTTATTGTCCTTGCCCACCGGTGCGTCACCTTTTCTAGTGTCGCTGAATCCCATTTTGGCCTTGCCTATGTCATTTACATTGGCTGGATCTTGCACCAAGGTGGTGTTTGCAGGAATAGTACTTTTGCTTAATCCTAATTTTTTTGCAACATCTGCAACAGACGTCACATCTGTTTGTGTAGTGGCGCTGGAGTTTTCTTCAGTATCTCCGCTGTTGCCGCCTGCTCCTTTGGAGCTCACATCAGTGGGAAATAAAATTACAATTTGATCTGGCGTTCTAACTTCACCGTCAGTTTTGAGTTGTTGCAGTCGTTTGTTCATTACCACTTGCAAACTCTTTTCTCCAGTTTGTAACACTTCCTGCACAGTGGTACCCTTTACACTGGCATCGTTTTTGATACCCGATACGTGTGCGCTGAGAGCTGCACTGCTCCACGGATATCCTTCGCATTGGTAAACCGCACCAGCTTCAGTAACTGTCATTGACACTTCTTTAAATCTAAAAGGTATTCGTCTGGATGTGTTTGGTATGTTGGACATAACACCGTTTTCTTTTGAGCCTCGAAACTCTATTGTGAGTAGGTACGGAGCCTGTGTGTAATTGTCATGTCCGGCATTCCAAGCAGCTTGTTGCAAACTCATCATGAAAGTTCCCATGCTATAAGGTTCTGTGACTGAGAAAGTCATCTTATGCATGTTTGTGTTGGCTCCTTTTTCCAAACCAATTGTGCTTTCAATTTCTAATTTGTCTAAGAAATAATCAAACGATCCGTATGCTATTTTTACTCGGTTGGCAGGGTCTGCATTTGCATCCTTGGCAATAATTTGATAAGGTATTGCACCTGACATGTAACCAGTGTCTGGAGAATTTAATTGATCGTTAGTTAGACAAGCAAGTCCCAATATGTAATCGTAGCTGGCATATTCAAATAATGGATTCTTTAAAGGTAATGCCAAATCTGGTAACGGTTGAAATGCAGTGCCAAATGCACTAAGCAGTCCGTTGCCAGACAATGCACTACCAACGTCAGATATTACGCCGGCTATACCTGATATTGCTCCACCGATACCAGATAATGCACCGCCAACACCAGTGATTCCGCTGAGGCCAGCTGATAACGAACTGGCAGCTCCGGATACTATGGAAGAAACACCTGTCAACCGTTTTGACAAACCAGTAGTGGCAGAATCAATTGTTCTTGATAGATTATCAAGGCTAGGAAATGACATATTATAATCCTAATGCAGTTTTAAGACCACTATTTTTACAAATATAAATTTTTGTACCGGGAACAAAATCAAGAATAGGATCTTGTATCACATCAAGATTGCGTTGTGTAAACACCCACCACAACTCTGCGGTACCATACAAGTCATATGCTAACAGATCTGGACGATATGCATACTGTGGTTCTATGGTGTAATAAAAATCATCCACCGCAGCACTGACTGGTCTAATAGTCAACACATCAAGATAGTTATTTTTAAGTGTGGTGGCATACCATGGACTGGTATTGGAGTAGGTAGTTGCCATAATTAAATGTATCCAAATGAGTTGTTCAAGTATCCGCCGCCCACAAACCTATCAAGACTAAAGTTCTTGGCACTCTCTCTACTGTAGATTGGTTGTAGATTAACTGTGAATGTGCTTTTGGTTGGAACATGACTTACACCGCCACTTGTGGTACCAGTTAGACCCAAACTTCCAGCCAGGGCAGACACAGAACCAACGGCTCCTGCTATGTTACTTACCGCTCCGGTGATTGAACCAATGCCAGGAATGGCTGAGCCCAATGCTCCGCCCAACGTGCTAGCAAGACCGCCAATGGATCCTGCTACTCCTTCAATTTCGCCAGCCAAGCTGCCAACCACATTAACACCTATGTAATCACAACTGGCATCCAATGATGTCGAAAAACCTGTTACCACCACAGGTACATTTTTAAAAACATAGTTGCCGTAACCGTTTAGAAAAACAATGGGAGGAGGATTACCGGCCTTAGGATCAGTTCCTGCAAACATTTTAGTTAAACTTCGTAAATAATGCACCGCTGCAATCCAATACAAACCTTGAGTGGTATCTTCCACATTCATCGGAGCTGAAATTGTTATGGCGCCTGGCTCAGTATTTTTAAATGCTTGAAAGGTGTAGTTGGTGTGTGTTGTTTCAATTTTGTTATAGGTTGCTGCGCTGGCCATGGATATAGTTGGAGTATACGGAAATATGAGACCACCTGCATCTTTCAAAGGTTGCAATACTGGACTACCTTTAAAGCTGGTCCAATTAGCAAGACTCAATCGCACACGCCAATCTGCTGGATTTGTATCTCCGCCAAAACTAGCAACTGCGCTGAAAAGATCGCCAATAGCTTCGCCAGCTTCTGGTAAATTTGCTGATCGAATTGCGCTCAATACACCACCAGGATTACTATTATACCCAGTACTCAACGCACTAGCTAATTTGCTAACTCCAGAAACTGCTCTGCCGCCTGCACCGATTAAGTTTTGTGCAGACGATACTGTTTGTAATAAACCCATAATATTTTATCCTTTTGGTATATTATTTATTTGACTTTATTATGTGCGTAGTTTATAATGTTACATAGAGGACTCTTAAAATGACAGTAAAAGTTAATTATTTGAACAACAAAGACATGTTGTTAGAAATACACAGAAGTAAGACATCGTATTGCAGCTTTACCAAACCCGAATATCATCAATACGATCTTATTCTTTCAGACACAAGCAAAATAAACATACGCACCATTGCAGAAGCCAAACGAGCCAGAGCAAAACGCATGGGTCAGCAAGAGTTTGAACGCAGAAAGGCAGGCGGCGAAAAGATAAAAATAGCAGATTGTGAAGTTGATTACAAAAAGATTGCCAAGACAGATGTTGTTTTTCGCATCATGAGTTTTGATCACATCCCGCTGAATGGCACACGCAAAAAGAATCCCAAAAGTCTTGCGGATCACAGAGACAAGGTAAATTTTCCTCCGTTCCAACATTGGAAGTTTGATGTAGAAGCACCAGACACACTGGTTTGCGTGGGCAAAAGTCACTGGAAAGGTGACTTGACAACTGGTCACTTTGACAAAGATGCTGGGCAAATCAGTAACACACTTGCCCGCATGATGATTAAGCTGTGTGAACGATATGCTACCCGTGGTAATGTTCGTGGATACACTTACAATGATGAGATGAAGGGCATGGCTATTTTACAGTTGACACAAATTGGCCTACAGTTTGACGAATCAAAAAGCGACAATCCGTTTGCTTACTTCACAGCAGCTGTGACCAATAGTTTTGTACGTGTTATTAATACTGAAAAGCGCAATCAAAACATTCGTGATGATGTGTTGGAAATGAATGGGATGAATCCCAGTTACAGCAGAACCGGTGCAGGCGAACATGCAGCTGCTTTGAAACGACACAATGAGGATACTGCCAGTGAGTAATTTATTTAAAAAAGTGGCTTGTTTTACCGACATTCATTTCGGTCTCAAGAGCAACAGTAGCACCCACAATCAAGATTGTGAGGAATTTGTGGAGTGGTACATTGCCAAAGCCAAAGAGCAAGGTTGTGATACTGGAATTTTTATGGGCGATTGGCATCACAATCGCAACAGTCTCAATATCACCACTATGGACTATAGTCTTAGGGCTTTGGAAAAGTTGGGTCAGGCGTTCGATAACTTTTATTTCTTTCCTGGCAATCATGATCTTTACTACAAAGACAAGCGTGATATTCATTCTGTAGAGTTTGGCAAGTATATTCCTGGAATTACTGTGGTTCATGAACCCACTACCATTGGCGATGTTACCCTTTGCCCGTGGCTTGTAGGAGACGAATGGCGAAGCGTGGGCAAGAAAGGCGGCAAGTACATATTTGGCCACTTTGAGTTGCCCAGCTTCTTTATGAATGCCATGATTCAAATGCCGGATCACGGTGAGATTCAGTTGGATAGTTTTAAAAATTATGAACTTGGCTTTAGTGGACACTTTCACAAGCGCCAGCAACAGAAGAACATGGTGTACATTGGCAATGCATTCCCGCACAACTATGCAGATGCATGGGACGATGACCGTGGCATGATGATATTAGAATGGGGTGGAACTCCAGAATATCACAGTTGGCCCAACCAACCCACATTTAGAACTGTCAAACTAAGTCAATTGATTGACGATGCTGAGACAATTATCAGACCCAAACAGCACTTGCGTGTTACACTTGACATAGATATCACATTTGAAGAAGCAAGTTTTATCAAAGAAAAATTCATTGCGGACTATGATATCCGAGAACTGACTTTGATTGCAGAAAAGAAAGACATAGAAATCAACACTAACATTGATATACAAGCATTTGAGAGTGTGGACCAGATTGTCAGTAGCCAAATTGTTAACATTGACAGTGATCAATTTGACAAAAACGTATTATTATCAATTTATAATAGCCTATGAGTTTAAAATTAAAAGAACTGACAGTTAAAAACTTTATGAGCGTAGGTAATCAAACCCAAGCTGTAAATTTTGCACAAGAAAATCTAACACTGGTACTGGGTGAAAACTTGGATCAAGGTGGCGATGACAATGGCAGTCGCAACGGCACAGGTAAAACTACCATTGTGAATGCTTTGAGTTACGCATTGTTTGGCAATGCATTAACCAATATTAAAAAAGATAATCTAATTAACAAGATTAACAATAAAAACATGTTGGTTACACTGGCGTTTGAAAAAGACGGCATGGACTATCGCATTGAACGTGGGCGCAAACCCAATGTTCTACAGTTTTTTGTCAACGATCAAGCACAAGAAACTGAAGAAACAGACGACTCGCAAGGAGACATGCGAGAAACGCAACGAGATCTTGATGAATTGTTGGGCATGAGCCACGACATGTTCAAGCATATTGTTGCCCTTAACACTTACACAGAGCCATTTCTCAGCATGCGGGCAAATGATCAGCGAGTTATCATTGAACAATTGCTGGGAATTACTTTGCTAAGTGAAAAGGCTGAAGCATTAAAAGAACTTATTAGACAAACTAAAGAAAATATCACTCAAGAGTCTGCCAATATTGAAGCTACCAAGAAAGCCAATGAAGGTATTCAAAAGAGTATTGATGCATTATTAACTAGACAAAGTGCTTGGCGCACACAACATGCTAACGAAATAGAAAAAATTGGTCGTGCAATTGTGGAACTTGAAAGTGTTGACATTGATTCTGAAGTAGCAAAGCATGCAGAACTAAAAGTTTACGATGAAAGTGCTGCCAAACTAAAAAGTTTGAACAAAGAACGTGCTACTCTGGAAAGTGCGCTGGCGCAAGCAGAAAAAAGTTTAACAAAGTACACAAAAGAACTAGAAAGTCTAGCAAACAAAACATGCCATGCTTGCGAACAACAGTTGCATGATCACAAACATGAAGAAATGAATGCACTGGCAGTAAAGCATTTGGAAGAAGCCAACACTTATTTTAACAAAGTTACAAAAGATCTAGGCAAAATTGTTAAAGAATTAGAAACAATTGGAGATATTAACGGCAGGCCCAACACTTATTACGATAGTTTGGAGCAGGCTCTCAAGCATCAGAACAATTTAAAAACATTGGAAACACAATTAATTACCAAAGCAGACGAAACTGATCCGTATCAAGAGCAAATAGACGAGCTTACTGACACAGCCATGCAAGAAATTTCCTGGGATGGTGTTAATAATCTCAATAGTCTCAAAGATCATCAGGAGTTTTTACTTAAATTGCTGACCAGCAAAGACAGTTTTATACGAAAAAAGATTATAGATCAGAACTTGGCCTATCTAAACAACAGACTGACGCACTATCTTGACAAGATGGGATTGCCACACACGGTGATATTCCAGAACGACCTCACTGTTATCATCACACAACTGGGGCAGGACTTGGACTTTGATAACTTGAGTCGAGGTGAACGCAACAGATTGATACTGAGTTTGTCTTGGGCATTCCGTGATGTGTGGGAAAGTTTGTATCAACAAATCAATTTGTTGTTTGTTGACGAACTTATTGACAACGGATTAGACTCAGCTGGTGTAGAAGGTGCCTTAGCAGTGCTTAAAAAGATGAGCCGAGAACGTAAAAAGAACATTTTCTTGATCAGTCACAAGGATGAATTGATTGGGCGTGTTAACAATGTTCTAAAGGTTATCAAAGAAAATGGGTATACCAGCTATGCAAACGACTTAGAGGTCACAGAATAATGCTAAAAGCCTGGACTGTTGAACAAGTTTATGAACTTTGTCGACGCATTAGAGACGCCACAAATGAGCGTGGACGTAATAATGCGTGGCATTGGGAATGTAAAAAGGACTTGTACAGAATCAAGTGGTCAGCAGAACAGGCAATAGCCCAGTGTGAGCACTTTGCTGAAGAAGAACAATTTATTCGAAGCTACGGACACAAACAATTATTAGGCATAATAAAAGGCAATGAGTAAACACGTTGAGCCATCATCAACACAAAACGAAGAGTCGCATGAACAACTCATGGCGGCTTTTAGACAATACTTCAAAGCAAATCAAGATTGGCAGGCAAAAGGCACACGCATCGCAGGCGAAAATATGCGCTACTGGTTAGCACAAATTAGAATCATAGCAAAGCAACGTAGAGAACATGTTCAAAAATATCGTGTGTATCTGGACACAGCTAAACGTGAACGCAAGGCAAATCAAAAAGGCACAAGTGGAGATCAAGATAGCACTAACTAGTGTATGTCTTGGTATTACGAAAATCAATTAATAGAAGAATTGCCCGAGGATTGTGTTGGGTTTGTGTATCTCATAACAAACACAGTCACTGGGCGTATGTACATAGGCAAAAAATTAGCCAAATTTGCAAAAACCACTTACAAAGTGGTCAAGTTAAAGAACGGCACCAAGAAGAAAAAGAAAATCCGCAGCAAAATTGACAGCGATTGGCAGGACTATTATGGTTCCAGTGATGAGTTAGGCAAAGATGTTGTGCAGTTAGGTCAAGAAAACTTTCGCAGGGAAATACTATTTTATTGTAAGTCCAAGGCAGAAACGTCATACGTAGAGGCACGAGAACAATTTACACGCAGGGTATTGGAATCTGACGAATATTATAACGGTCAGATATCTGTTCGTGTCCACGGCTCCCACATCAAAGGCAAAAAGTTAAACGGTTAAAGCAAGCACAAGCCAATTTCATGTGCCCGTACACCTGGATCTCGGATCGCAGGGAGGGAAATTCTCCAGCCGTTAGGAGTACTCAGCAACTATCCTTTACAGGACGACGATCAGATATGCCTTGACACAACTGATTTTGCTGTTTGAAAAGATTTTAAAAGGCTAAAAGAGGGGAAATACGCCCCACGTACACACGCATGTTAGCGTATGAGTGTGTGCCGCCGTTGTGATAAGACAGCATGATTAGGTACCGGATAACCGCCTAAGCTAGTAGAAATACTTGTAGTGCAAACGCTAAGTGAACTGCTCAACTCAGATAATGTTCAAATAACTTTGCCCGCCAGGGCGAAGTGTGACTACACAATCTAGATAATATTTAAACTGCTTCGCAGTTGATAGTTCTTAAAAACAACAACAGTTCGAGCGAAAGCGAAGAACAGAAGAACGCAAGTTCTTCTTTACAGTAAAGGCATTCGTGTTTCTTTAGTGGTTTCGATATTTTCGTTAATCACATTATAGATCATGTCACGATCTTCAAAACTATACAGTTGTAGAAGTTCGTCCACTGTGACACCACCACGCATGTACCACGAGATTCTAAAAAGTTCTTGTTTGAACTCTTTGATTTGGCCGTCGAGCCTAATTAATTTCTGTTCAATTTCTTGAGGAGAGAGGTTAATTAGGCTTTTACGAAAAAATTTGATTGATCAAGTTCCACTGTGAGTTTGGTTTCGGTAGCACATGCTTCACATTTTACAGGAAACTTTGGCATGGCCCATGTGTCATTGTTTTTGTAATTCTGTTGCTTGATGGCTTCAAACACTGTGCGGTCAGCATTTTCCAACCACTCCATGATCCAAGAGCGTTCAGTCACTACTTGATCCACAGTGCTGACACTTTCAATGGTGTATTTGTATATGTCGTTTTGGACTTTTGCCAATTCTTTAAACAATTCTGTTACCAGTTTTTGTTTTTGTTCATCATCTGTCATGATTTCAGTCTGTGCAATTTTTTGTTGCAATTGAAAGTTGATTAAATTGAATTCTGTGCTTTGTTTGTAAGTCAACGGAGTCAACTGAATAGTGAGATTGTCCAGCACAATTTTATTATCATAAACACAGTTCATGTAGTGCTCGATAACACGACTTAGATCCAAATCATAATCATTTTCAGTGGCACAATTTCCACAGGTATGACTAACTGCCATTTCGTTGCCATAAGTGGCAATTCTAAT
>Ga0209617_10000601_pt1 | contig 16067 bp, 15 predicted proteins | sample LakEriepJuly2011_2_FD_187459 | JGI IMG/M metagenome (GOLD analysis project Ga0209617, IMG submission 187459) | Freshwater microbial communities from dead zone in Lake Erie, Canada - CCB epilimnion July 2011 (SPAdes) (version 2) | ecosystem: Environmental > Aquatic > Freshwater > Lentic >... | reverse complement strand
CCGCCGCCCGCGCCGCCCGCGACGGACCCCGTGCTGCAACGCGCCGTGCACCTGCACCGATCCCTGCTTGCCCTCAAACGCCTTTAAACCGCCTCACGCCCCGGATTGCCTTTCGCCGGAAACCCCTTCCCCTCCCATTCCGGACCACACCACGATGCCCGCTCCCGGATACATCCTTGTCGTTTGCACGGCCAACACCTGCCGCAGCCCTATGGCCGCCGCGCTGCTCAAGCACGCCTTGGCCGCCCAGCCTGAGCCTCTGCGTTCTCTCGAGGTCCTTTCGGCGGGCGTCGGTGGCCGCGATGGCGACTCGGTGAGCGCCAACTCCGTCACGGCCATGAAGAAAGTCGGCCTCGACGTCTCCGCGCACCGCAGCCGCGCCGTCACCGAGGAACTCGTGCGCGGAGCCGTCGCCGTCTTCAGCATGACTGAGTCCCACCGCGCGATGCTTCAATTCGCGATGACCCCGGTCCCGCGCAATCTCTACCTGTTTCGTGAGTTCATGCCCCAGCGCGGGCCCAAAGAAATCGGCGATCCCTACGGCGGCGCCCTCAAACTCTACGAAAGCACGCGCGACGAAATGGTCGAAGCCATCCCCAGTCTGATTGAATTTCTCAAGACGCAGATCAGCGCCAAACCGGCCCGTTAAACCGAGATTTCGGGTTGCGGATTGCTGATTAAGAAACTGCTTTCACTACCGTCTTTTCCAACCCGCAATCCGCCAGCCGAACTCTGCAATGTTGAACGCCACTCCCCTCGCCCAGCTCGATCCCGCCGTCTACGCGGCCCTCTCCGCCGAATTTGCCCGGCAACAAAGTCACATCGAGCTCATCGCTTCGGAAAATTTCACTTACCCCGCCGTCATGCAGGCGCAGGGCAGCGTGCTCACCAACAAATACGCCGAGGGCTACCCCGGCAAACGCTGGTATGGCGGCTGCGAATTCGTCGACCAGATCGAGCAACTCGCCATCGATCGCGCCAAGCTGCTCTTCGGCGCCGACCACGCCAACGTCCAGCCCCACTCCGGCGCTCAGGCTAACACCGCGGTCTATGCCGCGGTCCTCCAACCCGGCGACAAACTGCTCGGCATGAACCTCAGCCACGGCGGCCACCTCACCCACGGCAATCCCGCCAACTTCTCCGGCAAACTCTACAACTTCTGCCAGTACGGCGTCCGCGAGGATACCGGTCTGATCGACTACGAGGAACTCGCCACCGTCGCCTTCCGAGAGAAGCCCAAGATGATCACCGTCGGCGCCAGCGCCTACTCGCGCGTCATCGACTTCGCCAAAATGGGCGAGATCGCCCGCAGCGTGGGGGCCTACCTTTTTGCCGACATCGCGCACATCTCCGGCCTCGTCGCCGCCGGCGTCCATCCCTCGCCCGTGCCGCACGCCGATTTCGTCACGACCACCACGCACAAAACCCTGCGCGGGCCCCGCGGTGGCCTCATCCTCTGCCGCGCCGCCCACGCCAAGGCCATCGACTCCGCCGTGTTCCCCGGGACTCAAGGCGGCCCGTTGATGCATGTGATCGCAGCCAAAGCCGTATGCTTCGGCGAGTGCCTCAAACCCGAGTGGAAGGCCTACTCCGAGCAGGTCGTCAAAAACTCCCGCGCCCTTGCCGCCGCCATGGTCCAGCGCGGTTATAAAATCCTGACCGGCGGCACCGACAATCACCTCTTCCTCGTCGATCTTCGCGGCAACCTCCCGGATCTCACCGCCAAAAAAGCCCAAGAGACCCTCGATCTCGCGCACATCACGCTCAACAAAAACACCGTTCCCTACGAGACGCGTTCCCCGTTCCAAGCCTCCGGCATCCGCCTCGGCACTCCCGCCGTCACCACGCGTGGCCTGCTCGAAGCCGACATGGACGAAATCGCCGCCGCGATCCACCTCGTGCTCCCCGCGATCGGCACGCCCGGCGAAGCCGACGCTCTCGTTGCGGCCAAGCTTCGCGCCGCGGCGCTGATGAGCCGCTTCCCTCTGCCCTACGTGCTCTAAGATTGCGCCGCCGCCCGCGCCTCGACCCCGCTCCTACTGGAGCGGTAGCCCTGAGCGGGCACGCGCGGCCCAAACGGCATCGTCGCACCGGGCACTTCGTCGATAAACGCCGCCAACGGCGCATGATCTTCCGGTTTTTTCCAAGGCATAGGCCCTAGGAAGTGTCACCTAGGTCTCGCCGCTAAAGTGTTACCTAGGTCTCGCCGCCATGCTTTTGGCCCGCGCCCCAGCCAGCCGCTTTCAGGGCGGGGTCGATGTGCTCGGCGCGTATCTCGTCTTCGTTCATGGCTGCTTGAGGGAATAGCGCCCAGTTTTTTTACCCCCGACTTTTTCCACTAATCCCGCTTCGAGCAAGGGGCGCAGCAGATCCATCGCTCCTTGGCGGGATACCGCGAGCGCCGCCCACAGCTCGGCGGGCGACGTGCCGCCATGGTCGCGTAGCAACTTCAACAGCAACTCCTGCTTGGGGCGCAGCACGAGCTTTTCCGGCGATTTGACGTTGTAGGCCTGCACGCGCAGCCACACCTGCTCCAAGGTCTGGCGCAGACCTTCTGCACTGTATTCCAACCAGCCCGTGAGATCTTCTCCCGCGAGGCGCACGGCGTCGAGCGCGGCATAGTAACCCGGGCGGTCCTGCCAGTAGTATTCGTCCACGGTGAAAATGTGGTAGCTGTCGAACCCGCGCCGGTAGAGTTCCCCCAGGGCCAGGGCGCGTCCCGTCCGCCCGTTACCATCGGCGAAGGGGTGGATGTCCTCGAAACGGTAGTGCAGGATGGCGGAACTCAGGACCGGGGAGAGCTCCGTGGATCGCTTGTTCCACCATTCCAGCAGTTCAAACATCAGCCCGGAAACATCCGTCGCGGGTGGTGGGATGTGTTTCCCCACCCGCACCGAAATCGTCCGATAGCTGCCCGCCGTTCCCTGGTCCATGACCGTGTCTGCCAAGATTCGGTGGAGTTCAAACAGGTCGTCATGGCGGATCGCCTTCTTTTTCGCGTTTTTCTCCACGTAGCGCAGGCCCGCGAAGTAGTTCAAAACCTCGCGCTGTGAACGCTGGTCGGACGCCGCCAACGGGCGCCCTTCTTCCAGCGCCCGCACCTGCTTTAACGTCAGTGGATTGCCCTCGATGGCGGTGGACGCGTGGCCGTTGCGTGTCCGGGTGTCCTTTTGCAGCGCGGGAATCCAGGAAAGCTCCACCGATGCGCCCAAAATACGTTCCCTCAGGGCCGCGATGCTCTCCACCAACGCCAGCAGGCGGGGGCGGATCGTGAATTGAGGTTCGTAGGCCACAAAATGAGTCAAGTATAAGTCAATCCATGAGTCAAGCGGGCTCGGAGCAGACCGGCGAAGGCTTGGTGCAGGAGCGACTGGGTCAATGCCTCCGGAACGGCGATGGTGCTGGTTTTGGCTTTGCTCATGACAGCGGAGGCAGGGTTGAGGTGGTGCCAATCCCGTCGAATTCGACGGGATAAGACGGCGAAGCCAGCGCCAGCATCACCCCGACCCTGCGCAACAGCCGTTTGCGAAATCGACCCAGAAAATCATCACCCGCGTCCTCTGCCCTCCGTCGCTCTTTGTCGCCCCGCCCAAACTCCGCTCCGCCCCTGCGTCATCCTCCCGATTTTTGTTTGCCCTCCCCCCGCCCGTTCCGTTTTTCCTTTTCGGCAACAGGGGACGTTCCGCCCGCGGGCCTGACTCGGTTGCACCGCAACCCATGTCCCTCCTCCCTTTTTCTAGCCAACTGATCGCCGACGTCGGTATCTCCCTCGGAGACGAAGGCAAAGGCCGCCTCATCCCCGAGGTCGCCAACGAACTTCGCGGCACGCCCCACGCCGTCTCCGTCGTCCTCAAGGTCAACGGCGGCGCCAACTCCGGCCACACCGCCGGCGGCATCAAACTCAATCTCCTCCCCGCCGGCGTCGTCGTCCGCGACGCGAAGCACCTCTGTATCGGCTCCGGCGTCGTCGCCGACCCGCGCAAAATCTGGTGGGAAACCAAACCCCTCGAGGCCAAGGGCCACGCCATCCTGTCCCGCCTCCTGATCGACGAGCGCACGATGGTCACCGATCTCACGCACCGCCTGCTCGACCTCGCGTGGGAAGACTACCGCGAAAACGTTCTCGCCGAGGAACCCCGCGGCTCCACCGGCCGCGGCATCACCCCCGCCTACGCCGACGAAATCAGCCAGTGGCAGATGACGTTCTCCGACTTCCACGCCGGCCCGAATTTCTTCGCCCGCAAACTCGCCCAACGCGCCGACCGCGCCCTGCGCGTCATCCAACACGTCTGCCGCGTCAGCCCCGAAACGTTCGCCGGCTTCTTCGACACACTCACCGTCGCCGAACAGCGCGCCAACGCCGAAGCCATCGAGCTCGGCATCTTTCCCAAAGAAGAATTCGACTTCACGCGCTTCCGCGGCATCGAGCCCTTCACGCTCAACCTCGACGCCCTCACCCAGGTCACCTGGGCCGCCGGCGTCGCCCTCGCGCCGAACATCGGCGAGGTCCGCGAGCTCATCCTCCGCGAGCTGCACGCCGGCCGCACCATCATCGGCGAATTCGGCCAAGCCTACTGGCTCGACAAGCGCCACGGCTTCTCGCCCAACGTCACCGCCTCGCATACCTACACGCCCGAGTTCTTCGAGAGCGCCGGCATCCCCGTGCAGCGCATTCACACCTTCGGCGTCGCCAAGGCCTACGACACCAAGGTCGGCACCCACACCTTCCTCACGCAGATGGACGACGCCCACCCGCTCGCCATCAAACTCAAGCGCATCGAATTCGGCACCAGCACCGGTCGCCAGCGCATGGTGGGCTGGTTCGACGCCGTGGAAAAAGGCGACGCCCTCCGCTATGGCGGTTTCCAAGACGTGATGATCAACAAATCCGACGCCCTCACGCACGACGGCGATTGGCAGGGCGATCTGCTCATCTGCACCTCCTACCAAGACGCCTCCGGGAAAATCTTCCACCACGTCCCACGCAACGAAGCCGTCCGCAAAACGCTCAAGCCCGTTTACACGCGCCACCCCGGCTGGACTGAAGACATTTCCAAAATCCGCCACTTCGCCGAGCTCCCGAGAAACGCCGAGCGCTACGTCGCCGCGATGATGAAGAGCATGCTCGACGTCGCCTACGCCGGCGAGCCTTGGCCCGCCGCCGATAAACTCCCGAACCTCCGCTACCTCGGCGTCGGCCCCGAGCCGTCCCAAATCATCAAAGACGTCCCCGCCACCGCCGACCTCGTTAAGTTGATCTGATCCCCGCAGGGTCTAACCTCGTGTGAGGCCATCCCCGCGCGGCCTCAAAAATCCTGCAAGCGCCCCTCGCCCGGACCGCGCTGCGGCGCGAGTCGCGCCATCACTTCGCCGAGCAGGTAAATCGATCCCGTCAGGACCACTGCATCATCGGGCCCGCCCGCCGTGCATTCATCGCGGCTGGGAAAAATTGTCTCCACCGTAGAGCGCACCACCCGCCCGCCGCGCGCCGCAAAACTCGCCGGCAACAACGCCTCCAGTTCTTCATAGCCGCAGGCCCGCCCTTGCTGCGGCACGACGAAGTGGATCTCCCGCGCGGAGTGGCAGATCGTCTCCAAGAGCGGCCGCGCCCGCACCGCGCCCAATACCCCGGTAACCACCACCGGCGCCCGTCCTGTCTCCGCCACCAGCCGCGCCAAGCTCGTCTCCAGCACCTGCGCGCCGTCCGGATTGTGCGACGCATCGAGCACCACGAGCCGTCCGCCGAGCCGCACCCGTTGCCAACGCCCTGGCCAATCGACCTGCATCAACCCACGCGCGATCAACTCGTCCGTCAAAACCGCGCCCACCTTTGCTTCCCGCGCCGCCAATTCCCGCGCCGCCAGCGTCGCCGTCGCCGCATTCCAACGTTGGTAATCCCCTTCCAAATTAGTCGCCGGATACTTCCCCAGATCCTCGCCAAACTCCGCCACCACACTCACGACCCGCGACCCGCACTCGGCCGCCCGCGCGCGGATCACCCGCTCCACCGCCGGCAGCACCCGCCCCATCACGACCGGCACGCCCGGCTTGATGATTCCGGCTTTCTCCGCCGCGATCAGCTCGACCGTATTGCCCAACATCTCGCAGTGATCGAGCCCGATGGATGCGATCACACTCACCGCCGGCGTCACGACATTCGTGGCGTCGAGCCGGCCGCCAAGGCCGACCTCGATCACGTTCACATCGCACTTTTTCCGGGCGAACTGCAAAAAAGCCATCGCCGTCATGAACTCGAAAAAACTCGGATGATCGTCCGCGCCGCCCTCGTCCGCCAGTCGCGCCGCCATCGGCCGCAGTTCCTGCGCGTAGGCCATGATCTCGCGCTCGCCCAGCAACACCCGATCCACCTGCACGCGTTCGCCCAACCTCACGAGGTGCGGCGAGGTGTAGAGCCCGCGCCTCAGTCCCGTCTCCTTCAAGATCGCATCGAGCATCGCTGCGACCGAGCCCTTGCCGTTGGTCCCCGCAATATGCACGCAGGGCACCGCACGCTCCGGCTGCCCCAACGCACCTGCCAGCAGTCGCATCCGGTCGATGCCAAACTTCAGGCCCTGCGCCTTCAGGCTGAAGAGATAATCTTGCACCGCCGCATAATCGGCGAGTTTCAGTTCGTCACCCATGGCTTGGAAAAACAACGCCGCACCCCGGCAGCCCGGGACGCACTCAGTTTTCGCCGGCGACCGCCCCCGGCCGTTTCCTCGTGTGCAACGCCGCGAGCAGGTCCCGCAGCCGTTCGCGCATTTCCAATCGCGGCACGATCTGGTCGATCAGGCCGTGCTTGAGCAAAAACTCCGCCGTCTGAAACCCCGGCGGCAGCGATTGCTTCGTGGTGTCCTTGATGACCCGCGCGCCGGCAAAACCGATCAACGCCGCCGGCTCCGCGATGATCACGTCGCCCAACGTCGCAAAACTCGCCGTCACTCCGCCCATCGTGGGCGACGTCAGCACCGAGATAAACGGCAACTTCGCCTCCGCCAGCCGACCGAGCGCCGCGCTCGTCTTGGCCATCTGCATCAGCGAGAAAATTCCTTCCTGCATGCGCGCACCGCCCGAAGCGCTGAAGATGATGCACGGCACTTTCTTCTCCAACGCTGCCTCGATCGCCCGCGTGATTTTTTCGCCCGCGGCCGCCCCCATCGCGCCGCCGCAGAAACGGAAGTCCATCACCGCCACCGAAACTTTGATCCCAAGGATCTTGCCCATCCCGCAGATCACCGCCTCGGGCAGGCCGCTCTCTTTCTCATAGCGTTTGATCCGGTCCGGATACGCCTGCGAATCCACAAACTTCAGCGGATCGGCCGAAGTCACCCCGGCGTCCGCCTCAACAAAGGTGCCGCCGTCGAACAGCGACTCGATCCGCGCCCGCGCCCCGATCGGAAAATGATGCCCGCTACGCGGCACCACCATCAGGTTGTCCTCGATCTCCTTGTTGAAAAGAATCTCCCCCGTCAGCGGGTCTTTCGTGTAGAGTCCCTCCGGGATTTCTTTCTTGGCGGTTTTGCGGACTTTGTAGGTCGGTTTGTCGAAATGCATGGCGAAAAGAGGAACGAGAATCAGCCGTGAGCGAAGGTGACGACGTCGAGTTTCAAAGCCCCGGCGCGACGCAGGACCCGCGCGCAACTGTTGAGCGTGGAACCGGTGGTGAAGACATCATCAACGAGCACATATTTTTGACCCGGAGTAAGCGTCACGCCCGGAGCCAGTGCAAAGGCATTTTTGAGGTTTGCCTGCCGCGTTTTCCGGTCGAACGCCGTCTGCGTCGGCGTGTCCACCTCCCGCCGCAACACCTCCTCAACCCGCCCGCCTCCGAGCCGTGCCAAACTCGCCGCCAGCAACGCGCTTTGGTTGAATCCCCGCTCCCGCGCCTTCCGCGGATGCAGCGGCACCGGCACCAGCACCGCACCCGTCACCACCGCCAGAATCTCGGGCGAACGCCGAAATATTTCCGCCATGTCCGCGACCACCTGCCGCCCGCGATGATACTTAAGCTCGATCACGAGGGCGCGCGCCGGTCCTTTAAACAGCACCGCCGTGCAGCCCGATCCAAACGCCGGGTTCAACCCTGCGCAATGCGGACACGACCGCTCGCCGTCGACGACGCCGTAGAACGGCGATCCGCACGTCGAGCAGTGCGGAGCCACCACAAAGTCGAGTTGCCCCGCGCACTTCACGCAGACGTGGTTGAACCCGCTCCTTTCGACGACGCCCCTGCACCCCACACACGACGGCGGAAACACCACGTCGCCCAACCCGCGCCACAGTTCGCCGAGCCCGCTCACCGGTAGAGCACCTTCTCCAAAAAAAGCCCCTGCGGCGGCGCCGTCCGCACGGCGTTCGTCCGCACTTTAGCCGCCAAGATCGCCCGCACCGCTTCCGCCGGCATCCGCCCTTCGCCCGCCGCCACCAGCGCGCCCGCGAGACTCCGCACCATCTTGTAGAGAAATCCGTTGGCCTCCGCCGTGATCCGAACCTTCGCCCCCCGCCGCGCGATCTCGAGCCGCCGCAAATCCCTCACGGTCTCTTCGCGCTCCGTGCCGTTGAACGCCGAAAACGCCTTAAAATCATGCGTGCCGCGCAACGCCGCCGCCGCCGCTTCCATCGCGACAAAATCGAGCTCGCGAAACACCGGCCAGCAATACGGCCGGGTAAACGGATCCGCATCCCCGAGGTGCAGGTGGTACATGTAGATCTTCCCCGTCGCCGAGAACCGCGCATGAAACTCCGGGGCCACCTGCCGCACCGAGATGATCTGAATCGCAGGCGACAACTCCGAGCGCATCGCCGCCAACAGCCGTTCCGCGCCATGCCGCCACTCCGCCTCAAAGTGAAACACCTGCGCCCGCGCGTGCACGCCCGCGTCTGTTCGCCCGCTGCCGTGAATCCGCCGCGGTGTGCCAAAAATCTGCGTCAGCCGCGCCTCGATCACATCCTGAATGCTGTTTCCCCCCGCTTGGCTCTGCCAACCGGCAAACGGCCCGCCGTCGTAAGCGCACACGCACTTCCAGCGCGTGCCTCCGTCACCAGCGTCATGCTCTTTGGTCTCTGTCATTGCCAAGAGTCCCGCTCCCGCGGGACGACGTGGCAATCCATCTCGCCGCCCGACGCGCGTCCCGCGCCACCCTCCATCTCCACCTTACCCTCAGCGCGATTCATCCGGCGGAATCTGCGGAAACTTTTGATCAAGGAAATCCTGTAGAATCAGCGTCGCCGCCCGCGAATCCACAATCCCGCTCGCCCGCACCTCGCGTCGTCGATGTTTCGAGATGGTGGACTCCGCCTCATGGCTCGTGAGCGTTTCGTCAACGAGGTGCACCGGTAGCCCGAGCTCCGCCTTCAACCGCGCGGCAAACGCATCCACTTCCTTTGCTTTAAATCCCGCCGTGCCATCCATGTTGAGCGGATAGCCGAGGACCAGATCCGTTGCCCGTCTCGCCTTCACCAGCACCACCAGTCCGGCCCAGCGCCTTTCAGCCTCGGCCTCCACTTGCGCCGGCAACGGCGTCGCCACGCCAATCTCGTCGCCGAAAGCGAGCCCCAGCCGGCGAGTACCATAGTCGATCCCGATGCAGCGCATATTCCGATTCCGCCCGCCCCTTCCACGCGGCGCAATTTCATTTGCGACTCGACCTGCGCCCGCTCTCTTTTCCCAACTATGGCCGCCGTTTCGCTTCCGACTCTCACTCCCGCCGAACTCGTGCGCTACAGCCGGCATATTCTCCTAGATGAGCTCGGCGTCGCCGGCCAACAAAAGCTCGCCGCCGCCCGTGTCCTCGTCATCGGCGCCGGCGGCCTCGGTAGTCCCGCCGCCCTTTACCTCGCGGCCGCCGGCGTTGGCACCCTCGGCATCGCCGACTTCGACCGCGTCGAAACCCACAACCTTCAGCGCCAACTTCTCCACCAGGACTCCTCCGTCGGCGAACTCAAGGTCACGTCCGCCGCGCACCGTCTCCGCGCCACCAATCCGTTCATCACCGTCATCGAACACCCCGAGGGCGTCACTGCCGCCAACGCTCTCGCGCTCTTCGCCGGCTACGATATCGTCGTCGACGGCACGGATAATTTCTCCAGCCGTTACCTCAACAACGACGCCGCCGCTCTCGCCCGCCGGCCTCTGGTCTATGGCAGCGTTTACCGCTTCGAGGGCCAGGTGAGCGTCTTCGACCCCGCCCAAGGCGGCCCTTGCTACCGCTGCCTTTTCCCCGAACCGCCCGCGGCCGGCACCGTCCCCAACTGCGGTGAGGCGGGCGTCCTCGGCGCGCTCTGCGGCGTCATCGGCAGTCTTCAAGCGCTCGAAGCGGTCAAGCTCATCACCGGCATCGGCGAACCGTTGCGTGGACGCTTCCTCACCTACGACGCCCTCGGCCAAAATTTCTCCACCCTTAAAATTCCCCGGGACCCCGCCTGTCACCTCTGCCGCGCCGAACCCGTCATCACCACACTCGATCCCGCCCGCTACGATTTCACCTGCGCTCCCGCTCCACTCCTCATGACACCCGACTCCGTCCCACTCGAACTCACCGTCGAAGCATCGCACCGCCTCCTGACCACCGCCGCATCCGACACGCACCTGATCGACGTGCGCGAGCCCTTCGAATTCGAGATCTGCGCGATCGCCGGCGCCGAGCCGATCCCGATGCGCCAGATCCCCGAGCGCCTCGGTGACCTGCCGCGAGAGAAACACCTCCTCATCCACTGCCATCACGGCGCCCGGAGCCTCCGCGTGACCGAGTATCTCCGCGCGCAAGGTTTCGCGCGCGTGAGCAATGTCGCCGGAGGTATCGAGGCCTGGGCCGACCGTATCGACCCAACCCTCCGCCGCTACTAAATCGCGACCGCCGTAGGGCAGGGTCTCCGACCCGCCCTCCCTCGCCGACGCGCGCCGCCTAAAGCAGCTCCCCCTGCACTCCCCCCGGCGGCTTCACGCCGATAAACTTCCCGTAGCGCTCGGTCCAATCGTCCAGTTTGTCCGTGTAATAGCCCGCGTCGTAGGGCGCCGTCGCCGGGTTGAACCGCTCCACCGGCTGCGCCCGCTGCCAATCGCTCGTCTGCCCTTTCTGTTTGGGCGCGATAAAATACGCGATCCGCTCTCCCATTCGCGGCCGCGGATTCATCTTCAGCGCCGCCTCGGCCGAGGCCCGCCGCGGCTTGCCGCCCTCGGCGATGAAGCGTTCGTAGGCATCGGGATTCATGCTCAGTGATTCGCTCTTCGCGACCTCCGTCACCGGCAACGCCCTCGCCTCCAGTTGCACCCGCAATTCCCCGAGCAGCGCCAACGGCGACTCCTCCGACGCTCCGACTAAATACCTCAAGAGCTGCCGCGACAGTTTCTTCAAGAACGGCTCAATGCCCCGCGAGCGCAGCGCGCTGCCGCGCAGCGTCATTTTTTTCCCGTCGTAGAGCGCGTAGTTCTTCGCCTTGTAGCAGAACATCGCCGTGTAGCTGCCGTCGTATTCGAGCTCGATGCCCGGCGGCAACGTCGGCGCCACGCGGGCCAATAGTTTCTCCGGCGCGGCGAAATCCTTCTCCGAAGCCAGATAGATTCCGTCTGTGTCCGCCTCTAGGATCGTGCAACCCTGCCGCGAAAACTCCTCGATCAACGCCTGCAACAATTCGCGTCCTCGCCGCGTCACTTCCGCCGCCAGCTCACCGTCGCCGAACCGCGCGCCGGAAAATCCCAGATAGCCGTAGAACGAATTGATCAAAATCTTGAACGACGCCTGCCGGGCCTGCGCCTCCGCGCGTTCGTCCGCCGTCGCCGCCGTGCGCGCGAGCAACTTGAATTTCAACCGGTACTCCCGCAGCGACTTCAGCAGCGGGATGAAAACGCCGAGCGAGTCGTGGCGCGGATTCCGGGCGATGCTCAGCAGCAGGCTTGGGTAAAGCGACGCCACGTCAAAGTGCAGCACGTGCTTAAATACGCCTTCCTGATAGCTCTTCGTGAATCCTCCATCGAACGGCGCGACCTCCAACGGCACCGGCACCGCCTGTCGGGCGTGGTAGTATTCCTCCAAAAACAGCAGGTCGATCTTCGCCGTCGTACCGCGCAGCGTCGCCTCTTGGAGCAGAATCGGAAACGTCCGGGTTTGCTCGAAATAGGTCGGCAATAGCAGATCCGAAAGCCCCTGCGTCTCGCGCAAATCATCCTCGAGATACGCGCAAAAACGCGCCCGATCGGCCCAAAAGGTCTCCGCGATCTTTCCGCCGTCAAGGTAGGTGCGCTCGTCCCTGTCCTCATCGGTGATGCCGAAATACACGGCCACATCTTTGAGCCCATACGCCGTCAGCTCCCGCGTCGTGATATCGTAGAGCTGTACGAGCAGATAGGTATCCACCACGGTGCGCCCCGGCAGATCGCAGCGCGGAAAATCGATCCAGCGCTCCGCGACTTTCAACCGGCTGGTACGGAACGATGCCTTTTGGCCAAATCGACCCCACGCGCACGGCACCTTGTGGCGCTTCGCCCGCTGCCGCAGGTAATCGAGATCGAACTTAAAGATATTGTGCCCTTCGATCACGTCCGGATCGATCTCGGCCAGCGCCGCGTTGAACTCGATCAGAAGTTTTTTCTCCGCCTCGTCCGTCGCCGCTTCGAGCAGGAGCAACCGGTTCTTCCCGCCGCAACGCAGACCCACCGCCAGCACTCGATCTTCGGGCCGGCCGGCGTCGCTAAAACTCCCGTCTGCCGAAGCCGTTTCGATGTCCAACTGACACCGCCGCACCTGGCCAAAACTCAGCTCCCGATAGAGCCGCGCGCGTTGCTGGATCAGATACTGGTTCTCCAACGGCCGCACCGCGTCGACGCCGCCCGTAAGCTTCGCCGTTTTCAAAAATGCATCGTAACCGGCCAACGTCTCCGCGTGCGCCAACCGCTCAAACATCGCCTCGCCTTTCAAGGTCTCGATCGTGATCCCCGCCGGCGCCTCCAACGGCGCTCCGCTCATCCACGCAAAGGGCCTCAACCCGTCCGTCTGCTCCCGCCGTCCGCCTTCAGGTGTGACCACCGCCAGGTGCACGCGACCGTCATCGTCCACCCAGACTCCGGCCAGTGTTTCAGTCGTCATACAGAAAAGAAAAGTGACACCCCGCCTGTGCCGTATGCCCAAAGGCTCAGGACCTTTTTAGGTTAAGGTGGGCGCCTCCTCCGCAGCGTCTGCTTTCCGATTTACGGCCTAGCATCTTCCGCGACGGTATTGGCTCCCGTAATAATTCTAAGGCAAAGAGCAGTTATTGAAAGCACCTCGAACACTGCAGGGCGTCGCAGAAAAACCTAGGTCGCACCCCACCGCCGTCAAACGCCAATCACGATTCGATACCGCTAGGATGGTTATCGCGACGCGGGCGCAGCTCGCCGGGGCGATCAATCTGCCGCTCCCTCGTGCCGCAGCCCGAGTCCCACCGCCATTTTCCCCACTTTCCGCCCCACCTCCTCACGACTCGATGATGCTCGAATCCAGATGCTGGATAATGAGCTCCTGCACTGTCGCCAAAAAGAGGTAGCACATAAAAGCTTTTCGCACCGCCTCACTCATCTGCTCCAACTCCACTTCGCCGCCTTCCAGCGCGTCGTCGTCGAGCCCTTTCAGATAAACTTCGCGCAACCGGAGCCGCACCGCCGCACACGCGCGCACGATCGGTTCCGCATTGTCCTCATCGAAAGCCACGATGCCTTCGGCGAAGAATTCGTCGTCGAACAAAGCCAACAGCGCCTTCACGTCTTTGCTCTGGCCATCCAGCAGGTCGCCCACCCACGCGTCGCGAAACTCCTGGTCGATGTCGCCCAAATCCTGCGGCGCCGCAAGTTTTTGACCCAGCCCGTCCGCCAGTTGCCGGATCACATCCAGCAACGGCGCCACCACCGGTAAGCTGAGTTTGACTTCAATGCGTTTCATCAAGCTCGACCACCGCGGTCAGGTGCCATTGTTGCAAGGTATAGACGTAGGCTTCGGCTTTCTCGCGCAGTCCGCTCCAGACCACCGAGCGGCCCTGCTCGTGGACTTCCAGCATGTGCCGACGCGCCACGGTTTCGCTGAAGCCGAAGATTTTTTTGAAAACCACCATCACGTAGGACATCAGATTCACCGGATCGTTCAGCACCACGACGCGCCACACTCCGCCGAGCTTCACTTCGGTGCGGCTGAGCGTCTCGGTGGACGAGGAGTCTTTGGTTCCCGCTTTCGTCATGCCGACTTCGCCTTCGCCTCGGCCACGGTCGCCGCGAGTTGGGCCTCGATTTCCGCCAAGGGCACCTTGGCGACATCTTTGGAGTTACGCGCTTTCAATTCAACGATCCCATCTTTGAGCCCCTTGCTGCCGATCGTGATCCGCAGCGGAATGCCAATAAGATCGGCGTCTTTGAATTTCACGCCCGGCCGCTCCGCGCGTTCATCGACGAGCACATCCGCGCCCGCCTGTTCCGCCACGGCCCCGAGTTTCTGCGCGAGTCCCATCGCTTCAGGCGAATCCGGATCGAGCACGCAGATCAGCACTTGAAAAGGCGCCACGTTCCACGGCCATACGATCCCATCGGAATCGTGGCTTTGCTCGATCACCGCCTGCATCGTGCGGCTGATGCCGATACCGTAGCAGCCCATCTCGAAAAAATGGGTCTGCTTCTGATCGTCGGTGTAAACGGCATTATATTTCTCAGAATATTTGGTGCCGAGCTTAAAGATGTGTCCGACCTCGATGCCGCGCCGCACTTGCAAGGGCTGGCCCGACTGCGGGCAGGGTTCGCCCGGACGCACTCGGCGGAAGTCGCCAAACTTCGTGATCGCGAGATCGCGGGTCACGTTGACGTTCCGCACATGGAATCCGTCTTTGTTCGCGCCGGTTGTGCCGTTGCCGATGAGCCGGATCGCGTGGTCCGCAAACACGCCCGCAAGCGCCTCGCCGTTCTTGAACGCGCCTTTGACCGCACCGAGACTGCCCGGTTTCGCGCCGAGCACTGGCTCGATTTCCTCCGGCGTCGCCGCGCGACACAGGGTGAATCCCAGCGAGCCGAGCTTGGCTTCTTCAAGTTCGTCGCTGCCGCGCAAAATCACGACGAACGGCTTCCCGTCGCCGACGTAAACGAGCGTCTTGAACTGCTGGTCGGCCGCGACATTGAACGGCGCCGCCGCCAACGCCGCGATCGTGACCACGCCCGGCGTGGCGAACTCTTCGACCGCGCCCACCGGGGCTGCGTCGGCGAATTCTTTCGGCACGAGCGCGCTGGTGGCCTTCTCGCGGTTGGCCGCATAACCGGCATCGCTGTAGATAACATCGTCGTCGCCGATCTCCGCGGGCACCATGAATTCATGGGAAAAACTTCCTCCCATCACACCGGTGTCGGCCTCGACCGCGATGGCCTGCACGCCCACACGTTTGAAGAATTTCTCATACGCGGACTTCATCGCGAAGTAGCTTTTGACCGCGCCGTCGTCCGTCGCGTCGAACGAATACGCGTCCATCATCACAAACTCGCGCGCCCGCATCAGGCCGAAGCGTGGCCGGATTTCGTTACGGAACTTGGTCGCGATCTGGAAAAAATTCTTCGGCAGGTCCCGGTAGCTCGTGATCTCCTGCTTGACCAGCGGGGTGATGACCTCCTCGTGCGTCGGCCCAAGCACGAATTCCGGTTCCTTGCTTCGCCCTTTGCCCGCCCCGGCGCTATCGGTGCGAAACATGATCTCACGCGCCGCCGCCCAACGCGGACCTTGCTCCCAGTTTTCCACCGGGTGCACGTGCGGCATCCATAGCTCGATGCCGCCGCCGGCCTCGATCTCCTCGCGGCAGAGCTGCGTGAGTTTCTGCATCACCCGCAGACCGAGCGGCATATAGGTGTAAAGCCCGCCGCCGAGCTTGCGCACCAGGCCGGCGCGCACGAGCAGCTTGTGCGATGCGATCTCGGCGTCGGCCGGACTTTCTTTGAGCGTAGGGACAAAATACTGGGACCAGAACTTCATGCAGCGGGGCAACGAAGCAGTGCCCCCGCCTCTGCGCAAATTTATTTGCGCGATTCACCGGCGCCGCGATTATTCTCTGACTCATCCATGCGCGGCACTCTT
>Ga0209617_10000600_pt1 | contig 16077 bp, 14 predicted proteins | sample LakEriepJuly2011_2_FD_187459 | JGI IMG/M metagenome (GOLD analysis project Ga0209617, IMG submission 187459) | Freshwater microbial communities from dead zone in Lake Erie, Canada - CCB epilimnion July 2011 (SPAdes) (version 2) | ecosystem: Environmental > Aquatic > Freshwater > Lentic >... | reverse complement strand
CTTGGCGGTTTGTGGAAAGCCCCCTGACGTGCTGAGCTGGTTCGAACGACGCATTGACCCCTACCCGCAAGACACCCCTTCGGCACCGCCCAAGGGGTTTTTTGCCTTTGTGTGGGCCAACACGCAGGGCATGCGGCCCTTTCTGCTGGGCATGACCCTGCTGACGGCCAGCATCGGTGCTTTCGAGGCCCTGCTGTTCAGCATGATGGGCAACATCGTCGATTGGCTGAGCCGCACGCCGCCGGCGCAACTCTGGGCTGAGCAACGCAGCCACCTGCTGCTGCTCATGGGCGTGCTGCTGGCCAGCCCGCTGCTGGTGTGGCTGCAGACCCTGCTCAAGCACCAGACCTTGGCCGGCAACTTCCCCATGCGCCTGCGCTGGAAATTCCACCGCCTGATGCTCAGCCAGAGCATGGGCTTCTACCAGGACGAGTTCGCCGGCCGCGTGGCCACCAAGGTGATGCAGACAGCCCTGGCGGTGCGCGACACCTGCTTCATCGTTGGCGACATCCTGGTCTTCGTCACCATCTACTTCGTCACCATGACCGCGGTGGTCGGCAATTTCGACGCGTGGCTCCTGCTGCCTTTCCTGGGCTGGCTGACGTCATACGCGCTGGCCGTGTGGTGGTTTGTGCCCAGGCTCAGCGCCAGCGCCCGTGCGCAGGCCGATGCGCGCTCGCTCATGACCGGGCGCATCACCGACGCCTACACCAACATCGCCACGGTCAAGCTGTTCTCGCATGCCAACCGCGAGGCCGGCTACGCCCGCTCGGCCATGCAGGAGTTCATGAAGACCGTGCATGGCCAGATGCGCCTGGTGAGTGGTTTCGAGGTGGTCAATCACACGCTCAGCATGCTGCTGATCCTGTCCACCACGGGCGTGTCGTTGTGGCTGTGGACACAAGGCCAGGTCGGCATTGGCGCGGTGGCCGCGGCCACGGCCATGGCGCTGCGCCTGAACGGCATCTCGCACTGGATGATGTGGGAGATGGCCGCGCTCTTCGAGCACATCGGCACCGTGCAAGACGGCATCAACACGCTGTCCAAGCCGCACACCGTCATCGACAGGCCCAGCGCGCCCACACTGAAGGTCAAGCAAGGCGAAGTGCATTTCGAGAATGTGGGGTTCGCCTACGGCGGCCAGCGCACCGTCATCGACGGCCTGAACCTGCACATCCGGCCTGGCGAGAAAATCGGCCTGGTGGGCCGCTCGGGCGCGGGCAAGACCACCATCCTCAACCTGCTGCTGCGCTTCTACGACGTCGAGTCAGGCCGCGTCCTCATCGATGGCCAAGACATCGCCGAGGTGCAGCAAGACAGCGTGCGTGCGCAGGTCGGCATGGTCACCCAGGACACCTCGCTGCTGCACCGATCGGTGCGCGACAACATCCTCTACGGTCGGCCCGATGCGTCCGATGCCGACATGCACCGTGCTGCCGAGCGCGCCGAGGCTGCCGATTTCATCCAGACACTGTCCGATGCGCACGGCCGCAAGGCCTTCGAGGCCCACGTGGGCGAGCGTGGCGTCAAGCTCTCGGGCGGGCAGCGCCAGCGCATCGCCATCGCACGCGTGATGCTGAAAGACGCGCCCATCCTGCTGCTCGATGAAGCCACCAGCGCGCTCGACTCCGAAGTCGAAGCGGCCATCCAGGCCAGCCTCTACAAGCTGATGGAGGGCAAGACGGTGGTGGCCGTGGCGCACCGCCTGTCCACCATCGCCGCCATGGACCGCCTCATCGTGATGGACAAAGGCCGCATCGTCGAAGAAGGCAGCCATGCCGAGTTGCTGGCGCAGGGCGGGCTGTACGCGCGGCTGTGGTCGCACCAGAGCGGCGGCTTCCTGGTGGAGGACGACGCTGCCTGACAGCGGCCCGCCGGGGAACTCAAGCCCGCGGCGCTTGCCCCGTTGCGGGAGGGGGCAGATGCAGCGACAGCAAGCTCGCCACCAGGTCCCAGGTCTGCGTCACCCAGTCCTGGCCGCGGAAAAGGTTGGCCTGGACGATCAGGCCGTCCAGCACGATCAGCAGGTGGCTGGCCAGTGCCTCATGGCGCACCACCCCAGCCTGGCGCAACAAGCCATCCAGCAGTTCGCGCAACCAGTCCTTGTGTGCACGGGACGCCTCCCGGATGCCTGAGCCATCGTCGAGGAACTCCTCCGAGGCCTTGATGAACATGCAACCATGGAACCCGGGCTGGGCGAACCAGCGGGCATGCCACTCGAACACCGCGCGCAGCTGCGCCACAGCCCCCTGTGCCAGCACGTCGGGCTCGGTGATGGCCATCCACAGGCCCTTGCGCATGTGCTCATCGCGGCGCAGCAAGACCTTCTCGATGAGGATGTCCTTCGTCGCAAAGTGCTTGTAGAGCGTCATCTTGGCCACGCCCGACGCATCCTTGATGCGGTCCACGCCGACAGCGTGGTAGCCGTGCGTGGCAAACAGGGCCAGAGCGGTCTCCAGCACCAGATCTTCCTTGGTGGCTCGGGGCATGGTGTGTCCTGCAATGGATGGCGCCTGCGCCCGGATGGGCGCGGATGGCGATGACCCACACCCCGATTGTGGCACGCATCATAGACAGACCGGTCTGTATTCAATAGACTGCATCCAGTTCCTGCCCATCCACTCCTTTTGAAAGAGTCCTTGCCATGTTGCTCTCCAAACTCGCTGGCGACCGCGCCCCCCTGCCCCCCCGGCATCCACTGAAAGCCGTGCTGGTGGCTGCGCTCGGCGGCTTCCTCGCCATCGCCACGGTCGCGGGCCTCAGCGACTGGCTGCTCACAGCCCTCACATTGGGCTCCTTCGGCGCGTCCTGCGTGCTGGTGTTCGGCTACCCGGATGCGCCCTTCTCGCAACCGCGCAATGTCATCGTCGGTCACGCAGCGAGCTCGCTGATCGGGCTGCTGTGCCTGCATGCCCTCGGGCCGCATTGGTGGTCGGCTGGCATCGCCACAGGCTGTGCCATTGCCTTCATGATGGCCACCCGCACCGTGCACCCTCCCGCGGGCTCCAACCCCGTCATCGTGTTCCTGACCCAACCAGGGTGGCAGTTCCTGCTGCTGCCGACTTTGCTGGGCGCGGTGTGCATCGTTGTCGTCGCCCTGATCTTCAACAACCTGACCCGGGAAGCGCGCTATCCGAAGTACTGGTGAGAGCGGAGCCGCCAGCCACGGCGCCATCGCTGTTCCCCAAATTGGAACAATGAATTGCGCAAGAGGGGCATTCCTCTGCCGAATGGCTTGGCATAAGGTCCCGACAACGATCTTCGAAAGGCCATCCCATGCCCCGCGCATTCGCCAGCATCGCTTTCACCCCCGGCGTGAAAGCGGCACAAACCCAGTACGGCAGCCGTGAGGTCAACATCGGCTTCGACTTTGAGCCAGACCCGCGCAACACCCTGACCGAACACGAAACCCGGTTCATCGCTGAACGCGACAGCTTCTACCAAGCCACGGTGTCGGAGACCGGTTGGCCGTATGTGCAGCACCGTGGGGGCCCGGTCGGCTTCCTCAAGGTGCTCGATGCGCGCACCATCGGTTATGCCGACCTCAGCGGCAACGCCCAGTACGTGAGCGTGGGCAACCTCCATGCCGACGACCGCATCTCGCTCATCCTCATGGACTATGTGAACAAGCGCAGGCTCAAACTCCTGGGCCGCGCGCGCATCGTCCACGACAAAGACGATCCCGCCTTGTTGGCACGCCTGGAGGTACCCACCTACAGGGCCAGGGTGGAACGCGGCGTGCTCATCCACATCGAGGCATGCGAATGGAATTGCCCGCAGCACATCACGCCGCGCTGGACCCAAGCCCAAGTGGAAGACATCGTGGCGCCTTTGCGCGAAGAACTGCATCGCCTTCGAGCCCTGCCACGCGACGTCACCCGCCCACCCGCGCCGCTGGGCGACGGTCCGCTGCCGTTGCGCATCTCGGGCATGCGCCAGTTGACGCCCAGGGTGCGTGCCTATGAGCTTCGCCATGCCGAGGGGCTGACCTTGCCCGCCGTGGCGGCGGGGGCGCACCTGCCTGTGCCTGTGACGCTGGCCGATGGCAGCCTCGCATGGCGCCATTACTCGGTGGTGAGTCTGCCCGCCGGAGGACAGGCTTATGAAATCGCCGTGCTGCGTGACGACGCAGGCCGCGGCGGCTCGGTGGCAGCCCATGCGCAATACCAACTGGGCCGCGTGTTGAACGCCCAAGCGCCCCGCAATGCCTTTGCCTTGCACGACGGTGCCCCAGCGGCGGTGCTGCTGGCCGGGGGCATTGGCATCACCCCGATCCGTGCCATGGCGCACGCCCTGCGGGCGCGTGGCACCCCTTTCACCTTGCACCATGCCGCTCGCAGCACGGCAGAGGCGGCCTACGCCGAGGAACTCCGAGCCGAGTTGGGCGCGGCTTACACGCTCTACACCGACGACCAGGGGCAGCGACTGCCCCTTGCCAGCTTGCTGCGCGACGCCCCCGCCCAAGCACTGTTCTACGCCTGCGGCCCAGCAGGCTTGCTGGACGCGCTGAGCCAGACGGCGCAGACACTCGGCATCGCGCCACAGCGCCTGCGCTTCGAACGGTTCCAGGCCGAGGCACCACAGGTTCGTCCCCATGACCAGGCCATCGAGGTCGTCCTGCACCGGTCCGGCCAGACCCTGCATGTTGCCGCCGACCAGACGGTGCTGGCCGCCGTCCAGTCAGCAGGCGTGGTGGTGCGGTCAAGTTGCCTGACGGGCAACTGTGGCATCTGCGCAGTGCGCGTGCTCGAGGGCGAACCCGAGCACCGCGACCATGTCCTCACCGACACGGAGAGAGGCCCGGAGCACCAGCTCTGCATCTGCGTCTCACGCGCCCACAGCCCACGCCTCGTCCTCGACCTCTGACACCACAACACACCCCCACCCAGGAGCCACCCATGATCACGCTGTACGAGTTCCCCCTGTCAGGCCACAGCCACAAAGCCAGGCTGATGCTGTCATTGCTCAAAGTGCCCCATGAGCGCGTCACGGTGAGCGGAGCCGAGCGCGCGCACAAGGCGCCAGAGTTCCTGGCCATGAACCCATTCGGCCAGGTGCCCGTTTTGCGCGATGGCGATCTGGTGCTGCGCGACAGCCAAGCCATCTTGACCTACCTGGCCCGCCGCCACGGCGGCGACAGTTGGCTGCCCTCAGACTCCGCACAGCACGCACAGGTGGCCGCCTGGATGGCCACCGCGGCCAACGAGATGACACGTGGCCCCAACGCGCTGCGCCTGCACCACAAGTTCGGCCGAGACATCCAGGTCGGCGAGGCACAGCAGATCACCGCGCAACTCCTGGCGGTGCTGGAAGCCCGCCTGAGCCAGTGCGACTGGGTGGCGCTGGACCACATCACCATCGCCGACATTGCGCTCTTCCCCTACCTGGCGCTCGCACCGGAAGCGCAGATCGACCTGACCCCCTGCCCGCACGTTGTGGCCTGGCTGGGGCGCATCCAGGCGCTCGATGGCTACGTGGGCATGCCCGGCATCCCCGACCACCGCCACCCGCCCGGGCCCTGAGCCCCCGATGGACACGCCCGGCAAGCGGCGCCCTGCAGAGGCGCTGCTTGCCGGGCGTGTCGCATCGGTGACCGCACACCGGCCCGCGTGAGCCGTCCGGCGCCAGCACATACCCTGTGACTGAACGATTGTTTCCCATTTCAAAACTGAGCATTCGGTCGCGCCTTGTAGGCAGGCCGCCAGGCTCTGGGCATAGTTGACCGGCGCTCACCCAACGCGCTCAACACACCCAAATCAAGGAATGGACATGAACCAACTCAATCAACTGGCCATCGCTGCGTGCATGGCTTGCACCGTCTTCAGCGCGCAAGCGCAACTCGACGCCACCGTCGCCCGCGACGCGATGAGCGACAACGTCGTGCGCGCCAAGCTCGCCGAACTGCGCAACAAGGCCCACGACTACCTGCCCTTGAGCATCAAGGGCGATGAGATCCCCTACCGGTTCGCGGTGCTGGACAACACCAGCTTTCAGCCCAATGTCTTCACGACCCAAATCCCGGGCGTGAACGACAAGGCCACGCCGACCGCCGGAGGCCCCGGCACCACAGGACTGGTGCGCATGGCCATCCAGCGCAAAGCCGGCCTGCCCACCGACCCCAACGATCCCCGCACCCAAGTCAGCGTCTACCTTGACGTCGCCGGCCTGAAATCCATCAAGGCCGAAGGCGGCAACTACGAGCTGCAGCTCTGGTACGACTCGCACGTGCCACCCGTTGGTCCTGCGCGCGCCGATGGCACCGCCTCTTTCGGCACCATCACCGCCGAAGATGCGGCCATCCTGGCCCGCATGGGCACCGGCAACAACGTGCCCGGCAACGTCTTCACGCTGGACGGCAAGGCACCACGCTACCCCTCTCCCACCGATGTCTGGCCCAGCAAGATCAGCAACGTCGTGCCCTTCCCCTTGAACGCTGGCGCCTTCAACACGCTGCGCCAGGACGACGGCCACCACTACTGGGAATTCAAGCCCGCCACCAACATGGTGTTTCCGCACTTCGAGTTCCCGCACGTGGGCGGTCAAATCGCCTTCTACCCGCCTGCAGGGGCGTTTGCCGCAGGCGTTCTGGGTCAGTTCCTGTCGTCCATCCCTGGCTCTGGCCCTGCTGGCATCCAGAACGATGGCCGCATTTACGGCGACAACCCGGACATCCCCCGCGACCCGGACCGCTCTGAAGCCAAGGTGCCGGAACAGCTCGAATTCCGCCTGCGTTCATCGCCATCCGGCATGAACGAAGAGATCCATGCCGACGTGTTCCTGCGACGCGCGTCCTTCATGCCTGGAGTGACCGATCCCCAGACGCGCCTCTACGCCTCGGTGGCGCGTCAGGTCGCGCTGATCGACCGCAACAACGATGGCGTCTTGTCGTTCACCGAGATCGACATGAATGGCACGTCCGACGGTGGCCTGCCCAACAGCCGCTTGTACTTCCCCATCAGCAAGTACTCGCGCTTCACCATCACGCGTGAAGCCAATGACGGGCTGGTCGCACCGCGCTTCGCCAACACGCAGCGCGCCGTGGTGCTGCAGGGCTACATCAAGGACTTCGTCAAAAACGCTGACACGCGCCAGTGATGCCTGAACGGGTCGCCACGCGGCATGCCAATCCCTGACCGTGGCGACCCAGAACCGGACCAAGCCCGCCCTTTCCAAGCGCCGACCATGGACCCATGTCCGGGTCGGCGCTTCGTGACTTTCCCTCATCACCCACTCAGGAGATCCACATGCCCTTCATTCACCTCTCCATCCGCGGCGCACAGCCCAATGTCTCGGACGTCGCGCACCTCCAGGTGGCCATCACCCGGCTGATGGCTGACATCCTGCGCAAGAAGGCTGAACTCACTGTCGTCCACGTCGATGCCCAGGCCGACGCAGCCTGGTCGGTGAACGGCCTCCCGCTGGCGGATGGCCAGTTGGCCTGGCAGATGACCGCTTTCATCACGGCAGGCACGAACACGGTCGAGGAAAAGGCCAGCTTCATTGCGCATGCCCATGAAACGCTGCAAGGGATGCTGGGCCCATCGCTGGCACCCACCTACATCGTGGTGCAAGAGCTGGCCAACACCGACTGGGGCTACGACGGCAAGACGCAGGCTGCGCGAGCACAGGCAACCGCGGCCCCCTGACACCCCGGGGCCCAGGCATCGGCGCACAACACCTGCAGCACACAAACACAAAAAGCCCTGCCGGCGTCACACCGGCAGGGCTTTTGACTGGGGGCGTCAGAGCTGGGGCCTTCAGAGGCCCGACACCTCCCGCACGCCTTCCGTCCGGCCGACCCGGCGCTGGCGTGTCAAGACTGCCGGCACACGCTGACGCTGCTGTCGCTGGTTGAAGGCCAAGGCACAGGCGCGCGCATGGCGGGCATTGATGTCCAGGGCGCTGGTGAAGAAGAAAGTGCCGTTGGTCAGCTCGCCCAAGGCACGCATGGACGGATTGCGACGACCGGCCGCATCGATCACCTCGTAGCTGACAGGATCGACCTGCAAGCCGCCCATCGAGTGGGGCGTGACTTCACCACGGCGCATCAGCTGCGCCATCAGGTCAGACTCCACGGACGCCAGCGCACGAGGACTGCCCGTGGCCTTGATGACTTTGTCGTAGCGGCGCGGCGACAAGTTGCCATTGGACGGTGTCATCACCGGGCGGCCCTGCGCATCCAGCCCCAGGGAGAACTCGCCAGGGTGGAAACTGAGTTGTCCGCTCTCCAGGTAACCCAGGATCTTCTGGGCGTTCTCGACCGGGATGGAGACGCGAAAGGCCATGAAAGCGCTCATGTACTCGGCCATGAACAAGCGGCGCTCGCTGTCCTCCAGCGCTTGCCACAGCCTGTCCACGATGGCATTGGTCGCGTACAGCACGGCCTGCCAGGGTCGGTCATGGCGGGACGCTGCGATCTCCGCCTTGAGGTGCTCCATCAGGTTCTCGGGCGGCGCAGGTGGTGCATCCAGCGTGGGCACAGCGTCCAGCGGGATCTGGCTGACTTCGGCGATTTCCTGGCGCACCAGACCCATCAGGTCCGTGACCTTCAAGCCCCCGCCCTTGCGGCACGCCAGCGCCTCGACCTTCTCGGCCGTCAGGTGTTGCGTGACGATGCGCCCCTGCGTGCCGCGCACCGAGGGGAAATGCCCGCTGCGCGAATAGATCGCGATGTGCCCCGTGTGTCCGCCTTCGACCAGGCCGATGACCGCATCGATGCAGCTCAGGCGCGCGCCCACGACGGCCACGCGGGCCGCGCTCGGGATCTTGCTTGGCAATGCGGCCACGGGATAGGGGCTGGCCAGCACGCGGGGCGACAGCGCGATCTCCCCCTGCTTGCGTTCCGGCAACGTGCCACAGGTCAGAAAAACATGGTCGGCCTTGAGGGTCAGGCTGCAGTCCGTCTTGACCACATGGCTGCGACCCATCTGCACCACGTCCTTCACCTCGGCATGGATTTGCACGATGCGGATGCCCTTGGCCAGCGCTTCGCGGATCAGCCAGGACATGCGGTCCTGGAGGTACATGCCAAACAGCGGGCGAGGCGCATAGCTGTTTGGATCGGGTTCGAAGTGCGGGAAGTGGGGCCGCCACAGGTCTTCCTTGCTGCCGAGCCAGGCGTGGAAATCGCCCGGCCGGTCGTGGAACGGCGTGATGAAACCTGTCTTGGTGTTGAGCAGGTTGGAGGCTGTGTCCGGCCCATATGCGGCACCGGGCCCAAAGCAGGCCCGTTTCTCGAACAGATAGATCGTACCGGGCAACTGGGCGTCAGCCTCGTACTCTTGGATGTAGGTGTGGGTGAAGGCCAGGGCGGTGGCACCCCCGCCCACCAGGGCAATGACTTGGTCCATGGGAATTTCTCACTGATTGAATGATGGTTGGAGACCGGCAGGCTCTCGCCAGGGACCGGCCATTTCGCGAAGTGACGGAGATACTGCAAGGTCAAAGGGAACTTGTTGTTGCAACTGCTTGGGTGACACACCGGGCGCCACCTCGGTCAGGACCAGGCCCTGTGGGCCCAGCACAAACACCGCACGCTCGGTGATGAACATCACCTCACGGTGCTCTGCCACAGCCCGGGGGCCGTTGAAGGTCAGGTGAGAGACCGCGTCCTGGAACTTCACGACGGTCCCTTCGTTGAGGACCAACAGCCCCTCGCGGCCCAAGGCCACTCGCAAGCCATCGGCGCTGAAAGTGCCGCAGAAAACAATCTTTCTGGCGGCCTGGGAAATGTTGATGAAGCCGCCCGAGCCGGTGAGCTTGTCCGCGAAGCGGCTGACGTTGACGTTGCCCAGAGCATCGGCTTGCGCAAAGCCCAGAAAGGCCACATCGATGCCTCCGCCGTCGTAGAGATTGAAGAGCGCCGCCTGCTCGATGAGGGCCACCGGATTGCGCACCGCTCCGAACGACAGCCCCTCGTCGGGCACACCGCCGATCAGGCCGGACTCCACGGTCAGCGTGTAGTCGTGCACCCCCAGGCTGGCCGCGATCGGACCGATCAGCGCCGGCACACCGATGCCCAGGTTCACCGTCGCCCCCGGGTGGCGCGCCAGCTCCAGGGCGGCACGGTGGGCGATGATCGTTTTCTCCAGCGGCACCGGGCGGCGCGCCGCTGCCGTCACGCCCTGACCCTCGTTGCTTGTGTAGCGCGGATCGTGAGCGCAGCCGTAGGTTTGTGGGTGCATGTCCGCACGGGCCACGACGACCCTGTCCACCAAGAACCCTGGCACCTTCACGCTGTGCGGCTGCAGGCGCTCGCACACGCGCTTGACCTGAACGATCACCAAGCCTTTGCTGCGCTTGGCCGCCTGTGCCTGTGCGAGCGCATCCATGTAGGAGGTCTCGTCTTCGAAACTGATGTTGCCTGCGGCATCGGCCGTTGTGCCTCTGAGCAAGGCGCATTGCACAGGCTGCGCCGGATAAAACAGCATCTCATGCCCAAAGACCTCGGTCTTGCGCACCATCGTGGCCGACCCGCGGCCATCGATGACACCCCCTTCCACATCGGGGTCGACGAACGTGCCCAACCCGACCCGGCTCAACAGGCCAGGCTCTCCGCTGGCGATGGCCGAAAACATCTTGCTGACCACGCCCTGTGGCCAGTTGTGGGCTTCGATGGTGCCCGCCCTTGCCATCGACGTCAGTGTGGGACACAGGCCCCAGAAGCCACCGATGGCGCGTTCAACCAGGCCCTCCAGCGCGATGGCATCCAGGCCGCGCCCGGCCTTGTCACCGGGCCCAGCTGCGAACAGGTAGGTCAGCCCCCGGGGACGTCCTGTCTGCTGGAATCGCTCCCGCAGCGCCTGCGTGAGTTCATCTGGGTGTCCACAGCTGCCGAAGCCTCCGGGTACGATGGTCCAGTGGTCCTCGATGGCACTGACGGCTTCGTGTGCGGTGACAATCTTCATGCTGCTCGCTCCCCTCGCGTGGTGCGTTGTGATGTGCTTGGGCGCCAGTCGCGCTCAGGTCAATTGCTTGACCGGGATGTCGCGCATGGCCAAGATCGTGCAACCGGGGTTCGAGCGCATCTCGTGCGTTGTGCCAGGGGCGCGCACGATCAGCGAGCCAGGCAGGTAGGTGATGTCGTTTTCGACGTACTCACCTTGCAGCACAAACACCATTTCGTAGCCCATGTGCAGGTGGCGCGGCGTGAAAGCACCGGGCTCATAGCGGATCAGGGCAGCGTCAGAGCCTTTCGGATCACCTGGTTTGTTGTCGAACAGCACATGAATCTGAACCCCTCGGCGCAAATCCGGCTGGTATGGCTGAAATTCAATGTCGGGCAGATCCACTGCACCCACGCCGAGTTTGAGAACCTTGTCAAAAGGTGACTGATTACCTGTATTTCCAGCAACGGTCATTCCTGGCTCCTTTGTGGCCAATCATCGATTGAGATAATGAAAAAATGCGCATTGAAAATTCGAATTGTCGGATTTCCAATGCACGATCCCTTGCGTTGCCAGGATGACGCCAATGTGACTGCAGGCTGCACCCAGGCAGTGAACTGCTCAGACGATGACCCGAGGGTCGTCGCCCCGAGAATCGCTCCATCCAACCCATCGGCTTTGAGGGCCCAAACTGTTGTCGTGAGCGGGCGGATTTCGGACGTCCGCCATTTCGTTATTATTGTGTGTGCCTCAGTGTACCCAAACCCCAACGAGGGTGTCCGGATCATTTACCTCGCGACACAAATACCTTTGGAATTCAAATGTTTTGAATTCCAAAGAGGTACTCAGGCAGCCAATGCAATCTTGGGGAAGTCAATTTCGACACGCGAGGCCTTGCCCAAGATATTGGTCAACACGTTCAAGCCGACGTGGGTGATGATCTCCACGATCTCGGCATCGCTGTAGCCAGCATCACGGGCTTCGCTGAGTTCTGCCGTGGTGATGTCGCCCTTGTGCTCGACCAGGCTGCGCGCCAGCTTGACCGCGACGGCAGCCTTCGCATCCTGGCTGGAGCCGGCGCGGTTGGCGGCCATTTCATCGCCCGTCAGGCCCGCATTGGCACCGAGCGCGGTGTGCGCAGACAGGCAATACTGGCAGCTGTTTTGCTGCGCCAGGGCCAAGGCAATGCGCTCGCGGGTCTGGGGCTCCAGAGCGCCCTCATTGGCCACACCGAACAGCCCCAGGAAAGCCTTGAGCGCGGCGGGCGAATTGGCGAACACTTTCAGGAAATTGGGCACCATGCCCAGCTGGTTGTGGATGGCGTCAAGCAGGGCCTTTTGCTCGGCATTGGCGTTGTTAAAGTCGATGACGGTGAGACGGCTCATGGAAAGCTCCTTGGATGGTGGATGTGCGGGGCCTTGCGCCGGGGTTTGAAAACGTTCACAGCGCAACGCAACTTTGATTCCTCTCACCAAAGAAGTGAATGCCTCAATCCATCAATGCACCATTCCCTGATTTGAAACTGTATGGACCAGCTCTACGCCATGACGGTGTTCGTCACCGTCGTCGATGAAGGCGGATTCGCCAGCGCGGCCAGGCGGCTGAACGTGTCGCCCCCGGTGGTCACGCGCGCGATCGCGGATCTGGAAGACCACCTGCAGGTGCGACTGCTCACCCGCACCACCCGCGTTGTGCGCGTGACCGAGGCCGGGGCCCGCTATGCCCAGGACTGTCGCCGCCTGCTGTCGGACATCAAGGAGGCCGACGAAGCCGCGCAAGGCGTCCACGGCGCACCGCGGGGAGAGTTGACGCTGACCGCGTCTGTCCTCTTCGGCAACATGTTCGTGATGCCCATCGTGACGGACTACCTGCGAACCTATCCCGATGTCAATGCTTCATGCTGGTTCGTCGATCGGGTGATGAACATGGTCGAGGAAGGCGTGGACGTGGCCGTGCGCATCGGCGATCTGCCTGACTCCTCGCTGCACGCGGTGCGCGTGGGCGCGGTACGGCGCATCGTGTGCGGGGCGCCTCAGTACATCGAAGCCCACGGGATGCCCTTGCACCCGCACGACCTGTCTCGCCACACCATCATCTCGGCCACCGGCATCACCGCATCGGCGCATTGGCGCTTCGTCGTGGACGGACAGACACGCAGCTACGACCTGCAACCGCGCATCGCGACCAACGCCAACGAATCGGCCATCACGGCGGCCCTGGGCGGCTTCGGGCTGACGCGGTTGATGTCCTACCAAGTGGCAGACCACCTGCGCAGTGGCCGCCTGAAAACCTTGCTGAGCACCTTCGAGCACGCACCCCTGCCCGTGCACGTGGTTTACCAGGAGGGGCGCCAGACTTCGCAAAAAGTCCGCACCTTCCTGGACTTCATGGTGGAGCGTCTGCGCGCCAACACCGCCCTGAACTGAAGCGTCACCTCACCAGGGCAATGTCTGCCCCAGAGGGTCGATCAGGGTCCCCGTTCGGCGGGCGTCCAGGCTCGCCAGCACAGCCAGCAACAAGGCAGCGGCCTGTGCGGGCGCACGCACGGTCAAACCTGACCGCGCGAATGGAGCCGACAACCCCGTGTCCACTGTGCCCGGGTGCAGGGCCACGCACACCGCCTGCGGGTGGCTGCGGGCCAGCTCGATGGCCGAGGTGCGCACCAATTGGTTGAGCGCCGCCTTGGCCGCGCGGTAGCTGTACCAGCCGCCCAGCTGGTTGTCGCCGATGCTGCCGACCTTGGCAGACAGCGTGGCGAACACAGCCCGCTGCTGGCGGGGCATCAAGGGCAGGAAGTGCTTCATCAGCAAGGCCGGGCCAATGGCGTTGACCGCGAAGGCGTGCGCCATGTGGGCCGCATCGAGCTGTCGCCAGGTCTTCTCGGGCGACCAGCCCTGCCCATGCAACCAGCCGGTGGCGTCGATCACCAGGCGCACAGGGCGCCCTGAGGCCTCGGATTGCCCACGCACCCATTGCGCGGCATGGGCGATGCTGGCTTCGTCGAGCAGGTCCAGCGCCGGGTCGCTGCGCCGGCCCAGACACAGCACCTGGTCACGCCCCTGTGGCGCCAGTGCCGCCAGGGCGTCGCTCAGCCCTGTGCCCAGGCCACCCGACGCCCCGACCACCACGGCCAGGCCATCGGCCCACCAGGCGGGGTCACCCAGGACGCCGGACGACGCGGCACTCACGCGGCCACCTTGCGCCCAGGCACCGCCACGCCCTCGACCTGGGCCACCGTGGCCAGCCCCTCCTCCATCAGCGCTCGGGCATGGCCGGCGACGCGGTACAGGTAAGCGTGCAGGGCCACATCGGCAGGCTGGCGGCTTTCGCAGTCGGCGCTGTAGGCCTCGAACTGCCCCAGCATCGTGATCAACTCCGCCATGTGCTTGGGGCACTCGCACGCCACCTTGGGCATGGCGGCGGTCAAGGCCACCAGGTCGGCGGTGTCGAAGCGCGCAGCTGGCGCCGGGTCGGGCAGGCTGAGCAGCGCTTGGCTGACACTGCGCCAGCCGCGCACGGTTTCCAGCACGGTCTGGCGGAATTCATCGGGTGCCAGTGGCGAGCGACGCAGCACGGCAGCACGGGCACGCAGGGCCTCTTGCACCTGGGTGTTGGCAAAGCCGTAGATGACGATCATCTGGCGCGCCCCCACAGTGCGCACCATGCGGCTGAGCCAGTCCACCGACTCCATGTGCACAGCGCCCAGGTCCGCCAAGACCATGTCGGCCTGCACCTGCTGCAGCGCCAACTCCGAGGCAGCGCTGTCGTCCACGCTGCCCACCACCTGCAGGCCCTCGATGCCCCTCAGCGCGTCGCCCCACCGGGCCGAGGCCCCCGAACCCACCAGCAGCAAGCGCACCGAAGGCACGCCCGAGGCGCCGGTGACCCTGGCTGGCGCACCCGCCGGCAGGGGAGTGCCGCGCGACAGCGTCGACTCCGTCAACTCGGCTTCGTTGACCAGGTCCTGCAAGCGAGCGGTCTCGACACGCGCCAGCATGCCAATGGCGTGCCCCTTGTTCACCAGTTGCTTGATCAGCACCAAGCGGCGCACGTCCTGACTGGAATAGAGTCGGTGGCCAGAGGGAGCTTGCGTGGGGCCCACCACGTTGTAGCGACGCTCCCACACACGCAAAGTGGCCACAGGAATGTTTACCATGCGGGCAGCCGCACTGCTTCGGTAGCGCGGCATACCGGCATCGACCGGATCGGTTGAATCAATCATGACGCTGGTCTTTCACTTCAATGAACCCGAATTGAGTTCAATGAAGCGATTCTGAAGCCTGGCGTTTTGTTTTGAATCATCTGAAAATGCGTCAACTCTAGGTCAACCCCTCTGCAACCCCCACTCACCGGAGCTCTCCATGACCAGCCGTCGCCAATTCATCATGACCATCGTCCCCGCTGCCGCTGCCCTCGGCGCCGCCACTTCGGTGCGCGCCGCCGACGCAGCCAAGGTGGATGAAAAAGACCCGGCCGCCACCGGCCTGGGCTACAAGCACGACGCCACCAAGGTCGATGCCAAGAAGTACCCCACCTACAAAGCCGGCAACGTCTGCGGTAACTGCCAGTTCTACCAAGGCAAGGACGCCTGGGGGGTGTGCCCCTTGCTGGGCGGCAAGCAAGTGAACGGCAAGGGCTGGTGCTCGGCCTGGGCCAAGAAGGCCTGATGCACGCCTGACCACACACTGACGCAGCGCCCTCACAGCCCTGCGTCAGGTGTCAAAAAAGCCCGTCCGGCGCAAACCGTGACGGGCTTTTTCGTGGGCAGGACGGCGGCGACGGTGAAGCGACCGCAGCCCCTCGCCCTGCTCAGACCGGCTCAGCGGGTCAGGACTGCGCGGGCGTGATGCCGGCGATGGCCCAGTCGCGGCTGTCGTCCAGCGGCTTGACCAGGTGCCAGAGTTCGTCGAAGGGCTCCGCACCCTGGTCGATGGCTTCGCGGATCAGGCCGTGGAAGCGCACGGAGACGACCCACTGGCCCTGCTCCTGAGCGGTGTCCACCACCTCGGCGTCCAGTTGCATCACGTCGGTCTGCTGCTTGGCAGTGCCTCGCTCCTGCAGGTCAAGCCGCAGGGACGCAAACAACTCTGGCGTGGTGAACTTGCGCAGGTCGTCGAGATTGGCCTCATCGTTGGCCGTCTGCATGCGGATGAAGATCATCTTGGCGATGCGGGTGAAGCCGGCGGCGTCG
>Ga0209617_10000599_pt1 | contig 16084 bp, 18 predicted proteins | sample LakEriepJuly2011_2_FD_187459 | JGI IMG/M metagenome (GOLD analysis project Ga0209617, IMG submission 187459) | Freshwater microbial communities from dead zone in Lake Erie, Canada - CCB epilimnion July 2011 (SPAdes) (version 2) | ecosystem: Environmental > Aquatic > Freshwater > Lentic >... | reverse complement strand
GCCAGCCGCGCCAGCTCTTCGCGCATTGGGGATATTTAAGGAAACTGTGGGGTCGGCTGGATTGAAAGCCTTGGCGGCACCGAGGTTATTGCGAGGATCAAGCGAATTGTTAGTAGTTATCCTGGCTGTTGTCGCGCCCGAGCCGGATCCATAAGGCATTGATACATTTTTATCTTGAAGCGTTATATTGATATTAAATACAGGTTCGCTATTTTTCATAATATCAGCGATGTTTTTTTGAGCGTTTAAGTTAGTATCAGCGCTATTTGAGGATTCCGCGCTATTCTTAGCAGCATCCGTAGTAAGAGCTACGGGTGTAGATAATGCCTCGCGTTTTAACATCTCTCTTCGCTTAAGTTCATTAGCAATTAAACGCAATTCGTATAATACAAAGTTATTATCAAATATTTCTAATAGTTTTTCGTCATTTATTATATACTCTCTTAAAATGTCCCTTTCAAAGCTCGGGTAATTATCGTGCATCAACATTGCTTTAAATAAATAGTCGTTAAACTGGAGATGTATATAGCATTGTTTGAGAGGGATTGTCATCTTATTGTGGGGCATTTTATTGAAATGATTTTTATAGACATTTTTCAGCATATCAATTATGTTCTTTTCGGATATTTTGGAAACCAGCGTAGGATCTATGTCATTTGACTGCATTTTTACAATCATCTTGTATTCCGTGGAATTGTATAGTTTTAATTTAAGTTTTTCTTCGTCGCTATTCTTTTCGTAAAACTCTTGAAGATTTACTATAATTTCTTTGGGCTTCGGTTGTCGCCCTAATATATTCTTGTAAATATCAATAATTACATACTGATTAATAGTTTTCTCTGACATATATTTTGGGTCATTATTAAAATTATTTGTTTGGGAAACAGAAGGCAGATAATTATCATCTATGGGATCCAATATAGATTTATAGCTGTTATCGTTGCTCTGTCGGTAATTAAAAGACTCTGTATTAAAATGTAGCTCGTTATTTGATACGCCCTTATTATTATATATTTCCGTATTAAAATAGTCGTCGTTTTTCATATTATGCGTCTTTATTGCCGTCGATTTTAAAAAAGAATTGTCGAAGCCCCTCGTAAGTATCTTGTCTATATTTATATCCGAAAATATCTCGTCAGTCTTAACAATCTTATGCTTATAATAAGGCTGATATATTCTTTTTTCTCCCGTCGTGCCTTTGTCAACTCCGTCAACTCCGTCAACTCCGTCAACTCCGTCAACTCCATAGTCATTGCTGATTAATATGTAAGAATCGTAGGTAAGTGGAGAGGCATTTTTGATATCATCATATTCTTTCTGTGTAAATACGATAATCTTTTCGCCATCTATTGTTTCGTGTAAGTTGTTTTTGGCTTTCACTTCAATCGCATTTTTAATCTTGTCATTCCTTATCTCTTTATAAGAGCCTTTTACATATTTTTCTGTGTTTATTCCTAAATCTCTCCACATCAGCCCGATATCTATATTGTCCGTTGCAACATTGTAAGGCTTAAAATATCTATCATCTACATTGATATAGCTGTCATATGTAAGGTTCTTGATACCCAGCGAATCCAACTCATCTATATTAATTATTATAGGAGATACCCATTTATAATTTAATAATATATAGAGCTTTTCGTTAGTTATTTTGTCCCCATTAGGTTCAGAATTACCAAGGTATAACCATTTTAACCCTATTTTCTCTTCTGTTCCAGGAGCAACTGCAAAAGGCTCCATATAATAATCAAAAAACGCGGATTTTATCTTATCATTAAAATATACTATTAGAATTATTAAAGAAATTATTAATATTACTATTAAATATTGAAATAATTCCATTGCTATATCTATAATAAATAGAAATAAAAAACCTCCTTATATATCTTAAATATATTTATATCCGCGTATAGCAAAAAGGATGAAAATACATATCCATAACAACCTTATACTGATATCTATGATTGTCTTTTTGTTTCTTAATATGATTGAGAATATTATTCATTTCAGTATAGGAAGAAATATAGATACCAAGAATACGCCTTCTATAAACATAGAGATACCAGATACCTATGATATGATAAAAATAATATTTATTATGGGCATCTTTTCGGTCTTACAGGCCTTGCTGACATACTATGGTCTCAAATATTTATGAAAAGCACACAGCGATATCATATAAGATTTAGATGCATATAATATATAATATCGCATTTCATAAATAACCACATAATCAAATAATGGATTTTTTCAAGAAACCAAACGCCAAGAAGAGGAAGCTCGGGGCATTCGCTCGCGCGCATAACAATAACGATGATTCTGATGATGAAGGCGGGAATGGGAGTGGCGCCAACGGAGGAGATAACAATATATATGTTAATTATAATCACATCTATTTTACGGGAGATATTACAAAGAAATCGGCTTTCAACCTATGTAAAAACATTAGGTTGCTTGAAAGCGAGCTAAAAATGGAAGAAGTAGAGAAGAATGTTAAGAACGAGATGTTCTTGCATATTACCACGGACGGCGGATGTATTTCTTCGGCGTTTTCTATTATTGATTGTATGGAATCTTCGCGTATCCCTGTAAATACTGTAATTGATGGTAGCGTTTCTTCGGCAGGCACGCTAATTAGTATCCACGGTAAAAAGAGATTCGTTTGCAAAAACTCTTATGTATTGATTCACGAATTGCGCTCAGGATGCTGGGGTAAATTAGCGTATATTGATGATACTTATAAGAACTGCATCAAGATCCAGGAACATATTAATAGGTTTTATCTTACAAAAACCAACATTAATAAGAAAATGCTGAAAGATCTTCTCATTAAAGACAGATCTTCTCATTAAAGACCTGCAATTTAATGCGGAAGAATGCATTAATATGGGAGTCGCCGATAGTATCTATATGATCTAATGAGCTAATGAGCTAATGAGCTAATCGAATACAAGGAATGGCGAAGACTAACGAACTGATAGATAATAATAATATTCTTTTTATATAATAGATTTCTAACAAATATGAATAATCTGTTTAAGACCGAAATATATATACACATGGCTATTATTTTTACATTAATGCTTTACGCATTAACGACGAGTATATATATACTATTTAACGATGATTACAATATATTTATTCGCATAATATCAATAATAATAATATCAATAATTATATTTTTATCATTGAAGAAAGAGACATTTTTGCCGTTTTTAGGATTAACCTATTTACCCAATACGCTCCTATGCGAACCTAAATATCCTTCTGGGGCAAATCTAAATTACACCATAGATATGAGTGAATATGAAGACGGGACAAAAATAATCTATTGGGCTGCAAATAGCACAGATACTTCAAAAATAATAGATGACCCCTTTGAAGCTTACAAAAGCTTTAATAATGTCGGCATATCCGTGGTAAAGCACGGGAAGGCAGATGTTCGCATATATTGTCCGGATAAATATAAGGTTAAAAAAGTATTTAATAAGATATTAGAAAGACATTTCCATTACAGAATAATATTCAAAGACAGCGGATTCCTCAGTCCCGTAATGACTGTAAATATTAAATGTTAGTATCCGCCAGTATCCGCGAGCCATTATGTCAATATAATGTTGTAATTATAATATTTGCTAAGTATATTTGCATATTCGTCTGCTATATACTTTTCAATATTTTCAATATCTCCTATCTCTTTTATATTAGGAGTCGCTATGGTCTCGGCATTCGCTGCATTCGCGGCAATAGCCGTTGTATTGTAATTGTGGAATATTGATATAATAATGCTAAGCTGTTTATAGTTTTCTATAAACTTTTCCATAATTTTATCCCTGATATCATCATCTTTTATTATGATTTTCATTATATTTATTATAACATTGTCATAGGCCTGTAATAATACTTTGTCATACGCACTATATAGCAAAAAAATATGCTTGTTATTTATAGCGTTGTACAATTGCATATCATAAAATTCTATCTTTCTTTTCTTTATATCCCCTATGATGTTTTTGTGCCAACTTTTACAAACTAACAGACACTTGTAATTACTTGGTATTTTTATAAATGTAAAGTATAAATCGCTCGTAATCATATTTTCTTTTTTATAGTATATCCGTTATATATTTATGTATAATATTTTTATCAGCCGTAATAACCTTTTTATTGTCATAATAACTAAGGTAAGAAGCCCACATACTATCCATATCAGAGGCATTATTTGAAACTATGAGATTTTTAAACATTGACATTAGGATAAAGCGAGTTTCGTAATTATTTTTTTCGGCATTACTAACATAATAAAGCGCATATGTAGAAGTATCGTTGATATCGTTAATATCATTTAGAATTGTTTTGGCCCACTCTATATCGTCGGTTATAACAGCAATATTTTTAATCTTTAAATCATTCATAATAGAAAGCGCATTATAATAATAATCATAGTCCTTGCTATCGGCTTTCAAGATATGTAGAGCGGCTATGTCATCGTCGCTCGTATTCTCTCCGAAAAACGCAAGAATACCACGATACATATAATAAGCCGAATACATTAAATCTTCATTAGAATAAACGAGATCTAATAATCTTCTTTTAATAGGTTCGTCAATATATTTGAATGTCACTGCTGGATTAAAGGCGAACGCTGATGTATCGCATATCTCAATATTTTTAGTAGAACTGCACAAACTTTCAATATCAATACCTATATCATTTATTGACATTTTCTCAAATCCTATCTTATCATATGTATGATCATCCAATACAGTGAAAAGCCCTTTGAATATAGAATCGCTATAGATATGATTGCCTTCTCTAAAAACAATCTTCCTTTTAATATGATTGCTTGCGGATTTATTTAAAATATTAATCAGATATGCTATGTTAAATAGCTGATATCCAATATTCTCATTATTTTCAATAGATATATAACAAGTTTGCCGTAAGGCTCTCTTCATATTTATTATATTAATATCAGATAATCTTTAAGCCCATATCCATATCCCGATGTCTCAAGTTCTTCTCTGTTATTTTACACATGAACTATGGTTTCTATGCAATATAAGTTAAGTTAAGTTTTTTCATATATATTTTTATATAATTGTTCTATGTCCTTAGACTCTATAACTATATAAGAGCCTTTTTCAATAATTATAGGATGATTGTGTCCTTTACAGTCATAAAAATAATTATATATAAGTATTATATAATAATAATTAAAATATATGAAAGGGTATTTCATTGCTATCTATTTGGCCTTTGTAAATATCTTAAACACATCATTAATCTATTCCTATCCTATAAATATTGGTCCTCATAGTATATCTAAATTCGGCAATTATAATAATGGCAATGTTTGCATATTAAACTATAATAATGTATATAGTACATTCTATAAATGGTCAAAGGATAACAAGGAATATCAGGAAAAAATAATTAGTGATACCATATGGCTAAATAAGAATAGATTCTCGGCTCCTAATATAGTCGTAGGAGTATATAATAGCAAGGATTCTGATGTAAATTATATTTGTTTATTGAGAAAGGTCGCAAATGGTCGCTTCAAAATGTTAAACATTTTCGCCAATCCCAACAATAATCTCGAAGATGACACGCTATTGTTTGAAAATATATTAGGCTTTTGTAATGCAAATAAATACTCTCTAAATATAGAAAAATTAAAGGAAATAGATAATAGCAAGTATTACCTCACATACCTTTATTCATATAATTGTTCATGATATTGCTCGTATGATGTTTTTCATATTAATAACATCACAATGCCTATTATTCTCGCTTCTATTGCGATATACTAAATAATTGTGACTGACTAATTTTTCATATTCCAAATTATTATTTATCATAGGAACAAACACAAAGCCGTTTTCCCCGGCTTTATCTATTTTTGTAATTTTTATATTTAATCTATGAAAAAATACTGCAATACTGATATCATCGATTAAAGATTTATCCAACAAATTAATATTATCAACCAATGTAATATATCCCTTCTTAGACATTATGATATTAGTACCAGATGCAAAGGGTATATTAGTATTATCTAAAGTTATATAGCCTATGTTAGTACTTCCGTAATATTCTACGGGATTCAATTCTAACTGTTCTGACAATAATGAGAAATTAACAATAGAACTTATATTGCTTCTGATAATATAATCGTACTTTTCATATTCGCCATTATTTTTGAATAGTAGCAAGGTGTCAATCGTCTTATTTAATATGCCCGGTATATAGCTCTCTCTCCCCTTAATATTTATTATATCACCTGTTATTTCAATATTATCAGAGATATTCTCATTGTATTTATAAAAATATGTTGTGACATCACTAAACCGCTTATAATATCCCGACAAAGCTTCATACATCTGAACATAGTTTATTTCATTATCACTATACAATACTATATTGAGTATTTTCATATTTAGAATATAAATATATATAAAAATTATTCTTATATCTTGTCCCTTATACTGTCTTTGCTGCGGCAGAAGCAGCCTTCAAAAAGTTCTCCTTCTTAATACAGCGCCCCGTTTTGGGATTCAACACTTTACCTTCCGGGCATTTCTTGGGCTCAGCTTTAGATCCATGAGGCATATTGATATTGATAGCGGCCTTCAAAAAGTTCTCCTTCTTAATACAGCGCCCCGTTTTGGGATTCAACACTTTACCCTCCGGGCATTTCTTGGGCTCAGCTTTAGATCCATGAGGCATATTGATATTGATAGCGGCCTTCAAAAAGTTCTCCTTCTTAATACAGCGCCCCGTTTTGGGATTCAACACTTTACCCTCCGGGCATTTCTTGTCCATTTTGCTCAGAGAATTTTTCGCCAATTTATTTATTGATTTAATATTTATGCATCTATTTGTCAGAGGATTCAGCACTTTGCCTTCGGGACATTCCTTCTCGCCCTTATCCTTACCAGAGACACCTGCGCTATTCTCGCTATTCTTTCTAACATATATAAGGAGTCTCGGACCTCTACTAAATGAAAAACATAGCTCGTTTTTATCTTTATTGAGAATTTCCTTAATACTTTTATTAGAGTGGGTATCTAAAAGGCATTCTTTTTTATTTATACAAAACTCGCTATTCTTCTTAACATTCCAATCGTATTTCATTAATTCGCAGGGGATATGTATATTATCAGAAACTAATATACCGCCTACCGGCAATTTATCAACAACAATATTATTGTTAACATTGACATAGACCACTCGTTTATCAATCACTTCAGATACCCACAGCTTTTCTTTATCATAATCTTCTTTAGTAAAATTAACATTTTGCAAATGTATATCAATCGTTCCACGCGTCCATCCGTTATATACATATTTGTTATCCTTGCATTTAATTCCGGCTATTGAATGCCCTCCGATTTCAGTGCGATTCCAATTTGATAATAAGACGGAATCCTGGATATAGTTCATTCCCTTGATGGCCACCTTGTCATTAAAAGAAACTATATTATAAAAGGGCGAATCGGTGGGAACTTTGTAATACCCTGGTATATTATCCATAATAGATTTCGTAAAATTAATAATAATAACATCAGGGCTTTCAAACTTCTCTAAAACCTTTTCCTTGGAAACAAACTTTACAACGAACTCTATTATAGGCCCTTTTTTAACTGCCGAACTGTTAACTTTAGTATTATTATATTTTGAGTAATATAGTAAATCATCTTTATAATCCAGAAATAATACTTTGGCGCCTAATAATTTATAGATTTTCCTTATATACAGAGCAGGCGCATAACCTCCCTTTTTAATTTTAGGATTAAACGAGAACTTCTTTTTATTATATTTATACAGCTTCTCTAATATGTATTCCGGTCTTATTTTATCAAAATATTCGTAATCATTATATATATTGCTTGAACGAAAATACTTTTTTTCAAGAATATGTTTAAGGGTTTTGAATATTAGGATTTTGTTATTCCACTTCTTAGACTTTTTCAAAAGCAGTTTGCGGCTTTCATCGCTATACAATACAGCCATTAGAATACTATTGAACCAACAAGTCGGCCCATACTGTTTCAATGTAATAACATTATCGCACTTATTCTTCATAATATCAGCTCTAATATCTATAATATATCTACATTATATCTATGTGTCTCTGTGTGTCTCTGTGTGTCTCTGTGTGTCTCTGTGTGTCTCTGTGTGTCTCTTAGATAGCAATTATATATTGTAGTAATTGTAGTAATTGTAGTAATTGTAGTAATTGTAGTAATTGTAGTAATTGTAGTAATTGTAGTAATTGTAGTAATTGTATTATTTATATTATTTAAAAATAATAAGAGAACAAATAATATATATATTAAATAATGGTATGGAATATTGGATTAAGTGGAAATGATTATAAAATATTAAATAGTTCTTCTAACAATACTACATACAATTCATTATTATATTTGGATTATTTTACTATAAATGAAATTGGTAATGTGGGTATTAACAATGGAAATCCTAAGAAAAAATTAGATATCAATGGAGACATTTTAAACAACGGCATACTTATATCTTCAAATATTCTCGGGAATGTTATGAATACGAGCAATTTTTTACAAATTAATTTCAAAGATAGCGCAAGTGCCTCTGCAAATAATGTCTTAGATATATACGGAACAACTTTATTACGAGGAAATCTCGGAATAGGCACGACGAGACCCAGATCGGCACTTGATGTTGCAGGAATTATAAATGCCCGCGAGCTAATAGGAACGGGTAGTAATGTATATAATATAAATGCCTCTAATATTAACGCTGGTATTTTGAATGTCTTACAAGGTGGTACAGGGGTGCCGAATATTATACCGAATCAGTTGATATACGGAGACAATAATAAAATAAGGCAATCCGAAAATCTTATATTTGAAGATAATGTGTTGAAATCGCTGTTTTTTGAAGGTAACGGTTCTAAATTGAAGAGCATAGATGCTTCTAGTATTACTCAGGGTGTATTGGGTGTTACGAGAGGCGGGACGGGTCTCAGGAAATTTGATATAAAGGGCGGTGTTCTATTGGCTAACTTAAATAATAACAATGATATTGATAGAACTACTGTTGCGCAAAGTAGCGATTTAAAATGGGACAATAACGATAATGCATTTGAGATTAATGGAAACATCAAGCTTCCGGCGAATAGCAATTTGTTAATTGGTGGGGCTCCACTGAATTATACGGCGCTCGGTAATTATCCATTGGCTACTTCTAATATCCCGGGAGTTGTCAAATTGAGCTCTCAGTTCAAAATAAATAATGATAGCGAACTTATATTAGCAAATACGGGTTCTTCAAAATGGGGACAAGTTGACGACTTTATCTTTTATCCTCCTCAAACAATTACGAGCAATCACTGTGTAGGTATTGGTATTTTGCCCGAGGATACCTCAAATCGCTTGATAGTTAATGGAAATATCAATATTGTAGATGGCGTCTATAAAATAAATGGCGTTGATATGGATGAATATAATTCAAATATAATATCACAGCGAATAAATAATTTCACCTTGGATAATATAAACAAGCTCTTTTGCGGAAATAAAAACAGGTGTTTCTCTTTAGAAAACATTGGAGGTAATGTGTTTGAGTATCAGATAGGTGCGCTTAACAATGGTACTCTTGAAAATAATAATAATTTCAAATTTTTTCAAAAGGTTATTTTTAACGGTGGCTTAGAAATTACAGGAGGTTCATTTGAAATTGGAGATTTAGATAAATTAGTTTTAAAATCATTGGAAATATCCGGAGATCCAAACTATCCCGTATTGAATATTAATCAGCAAGGCGCAACTGGTGGTTTATTATCATTATCAAAACAAAATCAAGTTCGTGTAATTGTTACGAACAACGGAAATATGGGCGTGGGCATTTTTAATGAATCTTCGACGCCCGCAATACTTCCCTTAGAAAAGCTACATATTATGGGAAATATCATAGCTACGGGTACAATAACCTCTTGCTATTCCGATAAAAGACTAAAAACATTTACCTCTAATATCAGCAATTCTTTAGATATTATAAGTAATCTTAACGGCTACTATTATCATCCCAATGAAGCTGCTTTAAAAGCTGGATTTGAAAACGAAAAACAAATAGGTCTCAGTGCCCAAGAGGTTCAAAGCGTGCTTCCCGAAATTGTTAAAATAGCACCATTTGATATGGCGAGAGATGATGATGGAAACATTACCTCAAAATCAGGCAAATCCTATCTTACAATATGCTACGAGAGATTAGGTCCTGTATTTGTAGAGGCTATCAAAGAATTAACAGGACAAATCAAAGAATTAAAAGAAGAAAATGAGACCATCAAAAAAGACATAGAGAGTATAAAGAATATGATTGCATCCAAATATCTCAACTAAAGTAACTAAAGTAACTAAAGTAACTAAAGTAACTAAAGTAACTAAAGTAACTAACGAATCTAACGAATCTAACGAATTATTTTGCTATAATTAAGGATTTCCTTGTCATATATAGTATTGGGCTTATTGAAAGGCTCTCCGTTATTCGGCAAATATTTCAAATAATACTCTCTAATCAATAGTTCCTCAATATTATTCAATACAAGTTTATTTTGCTTTTTCGGGGGATTTTTCATATCCTTTTATACTTAGTAAAAAATAAAAAATATATATTACATAATCCGCCTCCGCCCCCCCCCTACTTCCATCATCACTCTAAGCCTTTATTTACAATTCAGAGAGAAACTCGGTGATATCAGCATCTGGATTGATTAGCTGCGATGTAGATTGCAACTCTTCTTCTTCTTCGCTGCCGCGGCTGCCGTGTCCTCTGTGTCCTCTGTGTCCTCTGCGGCTGTCGTAGCTGTCGTAGCTGCATTGGCTGTCATATCCGCCGTAGCTGCCGTAGCTGTCGTATCCGCCGTAGATGTCGTAGCCATCAGGAGGAGCCTCTTCAGATACAACAGCTTCCTGAACAGCTTCCTGAGAATCGCACTGAACGGAGGAATCAACGAGGGATTTTGGAGTGGTATTTTCGGGGAACTGACGAGCCTCATAAATGATGATGATATTGTCAACGATGATCGTTGCAAAATCCACATCAAGAATCGGCGAATATTGAATGGGCCCAAACCTATTGATATAGTCTTGGATAACGAGCGTCTGCCCGTACAGATAGATGAGAAAGTCGATGTGCTGCATATTTTTATAGATATAGTCCTGGATACAAGGGATCTTCTGCTTCTTAGCCTCCTCAAAATCGCTGCACGAATTGATGGCTACCATAATATCCATAATATTCTTTCCATAACCTCCCTCCATAATGGCGTTGATATTGTTACTATCATTGCGAAAGCCGACAACAAAGTTCTTCTGTTCCACGGACATTTCGCTTGCGGACTGCTTGCGGACTGCTTGCTGACTGCTTGCTTGCGGACTGCTTGCTGGCTTGCTGGCTTGCTTGCTTGCGGACTGCTTGCTGGCTTGCTGGCTTGCTGGCTTGCTGGCTTGCTGACTGCTTGCGGATTGGCTGAAAGGCGATGTGTAGGCTGGCTTAGATGGCAAAAAATAAGATATATAAGCAATCAATTTTTATAAATAGTAATATAATTTAGAACAAATTATGAATATAATTAAATACATATTTTATATGCTTCTTGTGGCTGATATTAACCAAGCATATCATTTAATACCTTGTATATATAAAAGAAAATATAGAGATATAAGGACACTAGGAATATTAAGGAAGAAATGCGGATATATTAGAAATGCCACAGAATACGCTTTGGAATTATTGATAATTATAGATATAATGCTTCCTAAAAAGATGCGTCCCGAGCTGAGCTCTGGCGATAGTCCTTCAAAATAGCAAAGTATTTTTTAGTTATTTTTTTATCATATAGTGTATATGTGAATATATATTTTTTATCAATACTCTCCATAACATCACAGATAGCTTCTATGTTCATTAGCATCAATTACTAATTATATAGCACATATATTTTATATGATAATTGCTGATTGCTGATTATAATTCAAATCTGTAAGCAGGTACCATAGGCTTTCTGTATTTATTGGGATTGTATAGTAAGCTGTCGTATCTCTGTTTTTTATCAATTAGCTGTCTCATCAACATCAAATCCGTAGTATCAATAGAAGCATATTTGCTAATTTTGAAGGTAGCATTCATATTCTTGTGTAAATGATAATAGCTAAGTGTATCGTGTATCATAGGGATATGCGAGGACATCTTGTATTTTTTCCTGTTAAACCCGGTAATATTATTATTATTTCTGAAATAATTGGTAGTTCTATTATAATTTCTGGATGAAATGGTATTGTAATCTCCTAATATAATGTTTTCAATGCGAAATATGCTGTTATCAAAATCGTGAGCATCAGGATATTTAGTAATAGGATATAATAAAGTCTTGCTCATTATATATTTTACTTACATATAAGATAATATTTAAAATATATCAATCATTTTTTACGGCAAAATAAAAAAATACATATATATACATAAATATATTACATAATCATCTCAATGTCGCACAAGTCTAATAGAGTAGCTTCTTTTGGGCAGTGGTAAAGCTCGTGAAGCAGTTTTTTCTAAGAGGCAATCCGGCATTTGTAAATACATCATCTTCGTGCACCCAGTCACCAACCCATCTTCTATCAACAATACACGACTGTCCGCCACCACAAGGACACAATTGTCCGACAGGCATATCCATTACTTGTCCGGCAGCAGCGACAGGAGCTGCGGCGGCAGGAGCGGCAACAGGAGCGGCGGCAGCGGCAGTACGAGAGCGAGTGTTCATTCTACAATAGGTTGTTATAATATGATATATGCAAGGCAATCAATTTTTACTATTTACTTTCTTTTTCGGAACTATTAAAGTTCAAGACTTTGCAGATAGCCAGTTTAATTCCAGGAGGTGTGAAATGATCGTATAGCAAATTTCTTGCTTCCTTTGATTTAGTAGGCGCATTAGGGGGAACAATTGAATTGCTGATGTAATGAGTTATGTAGGGATTCGTGTTCATAGTTATATTATAACAATATCTATATATCAATCAATTTTTATATAAACACAGCTATATTATAGTATATTTAAGATACATACGAGCATTATGGAGATTGTGAAGAATATGGAGCCTACGGAGCCTACTGAGCCTACCGAATATTATATATATGTCAATGCGTTTTGGTTTGGTTTTATAAATAATACTGATGCGAATACGATTGCTATATTTGAAAAGATATTTTCTAAGACTTTTATGCGTAATTTCAAGATTACTGATAATTTAAATATAGCCAATGTGCTATTTGAATCCGTCTTCGGTCCTACGCTGGCTGATATAAAAAGATGGAGATATAAGATATTTTATTCGGGCGAACCCTATATATCTAATCCGGATAAGTACGATGTCCTCTTGTATTCTGCGGAAACGCATAAAAATGTCGTAGATTTGCCCCTGTATGCCGTATATATACAAAATAATAATTTTATGGAAAGGTTAATCAATCGCCCGAAGATAACAAAGATACCCGAGAAGTTCTGTTGCTTCATAGTATCTAATGATGCCTGTAATATACGCAATAAGATGTTCCATCTTTTAAATAGCTATAAAAAGGTAGATTCTGGCGGAAAATATTGTAATAATATCAATTATGTTATTAGAGACAATTATTGGAGCGACGAGTTCAGAGCATTCATAAGCAATTATAAATTTATTATATGCTTTGAAAATCACAGGCTCGGAACATATTCTACGGAGAAGATAGTAAATCCTTATATTGCTGGGAGTATCCCTATATATTGGAGTTCTAAGCATATTCACAAGGTATTTAATAGGAACTCTATGTTATTCCTTGAAGATGAAAGCGTAGAGTCTTATGAAAAATTAATGAATGAAATTATTGAATTGGATAACGATGATGCAAAATACTTAGAGTTTATTAATCGCCCTATTTTTGAAGATAAGGATATGAAATATTATAACGATAATTATACCGTTGATGCCGTCGCCCTTAAAATAGACAATGTATTATTAAAAAATAAATGAATAATAGAAGATTTATAAAAATAAGAATAAAAATAACAAGCAAATGATTTTTCTAATTCTGCCGAATCAGCTATTTGATATCAAGCATTTTACTAAGTCTTTCAAGTATATATTATGGGAATGCCCTCATTTTTTTACAGATTATAATTATAATAAAAAGAAGTTGTTGCTACATCGCGCGACAATGAGATATCAATATGATTTAATGAAAAAGAATGGCTATTCTGTGGTATATGTGGAGTTCGGCAAGAAACTCGTAGAAACCGAACAATATATGCTCTATTATCCGATAAATAAGTCGGATATATTAAAGCTTCCGAGGAACACCATAATATATGATAAGGATACGCCTAATTTATTACTGACACGAGAACATATCAATAGATATCGTGATAAAACAGGCAAGTTTTTCTTTAACGCCTTTTATATGTGGTCAAAGAAGGAGCTTAATATAATACCTAAAATTAAATCACAGGATAAGCTTAATAGACAGAAGCCGAAGAATATAATATGCGTATCTCAGCCTTACGAGGAGATCTCTGTGAGAAAAGATATATCTAAGTATATTGATGAAGCCTCTAAATATGTCGAGAAGCATTTTAAAAATAACTGTGGAATGTTAGGTAAAGAAAATGGTTTTATATATCCTATAACACGCGGCGATTCTATAAAATGGTTAGATCATTTTATTAAAAATAAACTGAAGAATTACGGGAATTACCAGGATTATATAGATAAGAATAATAGGCATCTATGTCATTCTCTAATGTCTGCTTTAATAAATATAGGGCTTATAAATCCGCGAGATATCATAGATATATTGGAAAGAGAAAGAAAGACTCGTGATATTCCTATGAATAGCTACGAAGGCTTTATAAGACAATTATTCTGGCGCGAGTATCAGCATTTATGCTATTTATATGTAGATTTTTCTGGAAATTATTTTGGAAATAATAAATTGCTCGGGAAAGAATGGTATTCGGGGAATACTGGGATTATCCCAGTAGACGACAGCATTCGCGAAGCATTTGATACAGGCTATTTGCATCATATTAAACGCTTAATGGTTATAGGAAATTATATGAATCTCTGTAATATAAAACCGAGTGAGGGCTTTAGATGGTTTATGGAGTTCTCTTGCGATTCTTATGAATGGGTAATGTATCAGAATGTCTATGATATGGTATTCTTTTCAACTGGAGGAAAAACTATGCGCAGACCCTATATATCTTCATCCAATTACATATTAAATATGAGTAATTATTCTAAAGATAGCTGGTGTGAAATATGGAACACTAAATATAGAGCCTTTATAAATAAAAACAAAAAGAAACTATGGAAATACAGATACTATGTATCACTAAAATAGCCCTATGGGGGAAACCGCCCCCAACGCGGTTTTATATGGGGGAGACCGCCCCCAACGCGGTTTTATTTAGAGGCTACCGAGAGGCTATTGAGAGGCTACCGAGAGGCTACAGAGAGGCTATTGAGAGGCTACAGAGAGGCTATTGAGAGGCTACAGAGAGGCTATCGAGAGGCTATTGAGAGGCTACAGAGAGGCTATCGAGAGGCTATCGAGAGGCTACAGAGAGGCTACAGAGAGGCTATCGAGAGGCTACAGAGAGGCGATTGATCTATTTATAATACCATTATGATGTCTCAAAAAGAAACCAGGTTTTTTCTAAAAGTTGAAAATTATAATTTGAGTACATCTTTCTGTTTTTTCAAAAAATTCAAAAGTTTTTTAGAAATTACAAAATAAATCAAGAGATGTACTCAAATTTAAAAATCAAAAAAATAAGAATATTCCAGTGTCTCGAGAACTGCTTTGTTAATCTAAGTATATCTATAATGGAACGGTCTCCCTAAGCGGTCTCCCCCACTCACCCACTCCCCCCAACCCCCATTGTTGGTGCGAAAAATGAGTATGATTAATTATATTAGTAATTATTAAAGTTGTCAAAGTTTTTATAGTTATTATGTTTAATAATTGCGATTCCAGAACAAATGGTGAATATACA